>Ga0208323_1000333_pt1 | contig 22592 bp, 22 predicted proteins | sample June2015DPH_10_1_2_FD_184703 | JGI IMG/M metagenome (GOLD analysis project Ga0208323, IMG submission 184703) | Peatland microbial communities from SPRUCE experiment site at the Marcell Experimental Forest, Minnesota, USA - June2015DPH_10_100... | ecosystem: Environmental > Terrestrial > Soil >... | reverse complement strand
GGTGGCTGGGCGACCGAAAAGGCATCGAGGATAAGACCAAGCACTGGGACAGGGTCATCATCGACCGGACGCACGAGATGGAGACCTGGATTCCCATCATCCGCAAGCTGCTCAAGCGAGGCATTCGTATCCTGGGGTTCTTCAACAATCATTACGCCGGGTTTGCGCCTGGCTCCATCAAGCTTTTCCACGAAGTATGGGAGCGGATGGGAGCTACGGAGGAGTAAGGTTTCAGAGGAGCCACACCCCTTGTCCCTTCGCCCCCGCCATGAAAGGTCTTTTGCAAAGCGGCGCTCTTCCAGCTTACATGTCCGCAGTGGTATTTTAATTGGCGTCGGAAGCGGCTAATGGTGGCGGATCAATCTTGCCTCGAATCGAAATAAGACGGCTGAGAAGCCTTTACGAATACCGGGAATGTGAGAGGCTCCAGATGGAAGTCTGGGGAAACGTGGGGGTGGGCAGTGAGGTCCTTAACGTCACGCAAAAGTACGGAGGCGTAGTGTTGGGCGCCATCGCGAAAGGAAAGCTCCTGGGGTTCCTTTATGCGTTCCTGGGGCGCTATCACGGACGGGTGGTTCACTGGTCGCACATGATGGCGGTGGAAAAACGCCATCGGGACAAGGGCCTGGGATTCAGGATGAAGCTCGCGCACAGGAAATTAGCCCTGCAAGAGGGGATCAAGTCCATTTGCTGGACGTATGACCCCTTGCAAAGCCGCAATGCAGCCTTGAACATCGCGCGGCTGGGTATCCGAGTGGAGGAATATCTTCCAGACTGCTACGGCCGTTTCCCCAGCGTGATTGAGAAGGGCCTGCCGAGCGACCGCTTCGTTGTGAGTTGGCAAGTCAGCAGCGCTCGTGTGGCACGTTGCCTGCTGGGACCTCCGTTGCGGCCCATCAACCTCAACCTGCCCAGAATCAATGAAACTCGCCGCAATGAAGAGGGGTTCATTGTCAATCGGGGAGTCAGTTTTTCTTTCGCAGAGCCCCGGCTTCTCCTGGAGATTCCGACCAATACCGATGAAATGCGGGTTCGGGCTCTGAAGCTGGCGCGGCAGTGGCGGCTGGAAACGCGGCGCATGTTCCAGCACGCTTTTGAATCCGGCTGCCGAGTTCTGGACTTTGTCACTACCGGGACGGGCGGCGACAGACGAGCTTTCTATGTTCTGAGCCGCGCCCGCACCGGGCGTTCCACGTGATGCCGGTCGAAGCGCCACTGTCCGAGCTCAAACTCTCGCGAACGCTGTCCTTCGCAGGATGAGCCTGCGGCTGGTACTTGAACAGGACAGGTATATGCGGACACCTGCAACTCGTGAAATCCTTGCCGGCCGTCGCATCCCTTTTCGCCTGTCGCGCGGACGAAAAGGGCGATCGTCCAAGATGCCTCACAAATTTGGTATCCTGGATGGTGAAACCGCTCTTACGGGGAGCTACAATTGGACTCTCGAATCTGATGAACAGAATTGTGAGAACATGCCCATTATCTGAGATCCTTCCGTTGTTTTACCGTATGCACAGGGATTCGAGGAGTCGTGGGTGGTATCCGCCGCAGTGGGAAAGCAATAGGAGGCGGAAGATGAAAGCGTGTAGGGGAGAAACGAAAACGAGCTGAAGACCATGCCAAAAAACACTACGCTAGCCCCTGAGGGAAAAGTTCAGACAGGGTATGAGCTCTACGTCATGCGGCACGGCCTCGCCGTCACGCGTGGCAGTGTGAGATTTTCGGACGATGCGCAACGTCCGCTTGTGCCGGAAGGCAAAGAAAAGATGCGGGAGATCGCCGGGGGGCTGAAACGGATGGGGTTCGAAGTGGACTGGATTGTATCCAGCCCGTTGGTGCGGGCGGTTGAAACGGCGGATATTATTGCCGAATCGTTGGCGTCAAGTGTGCCCGTGGACGTCTGCGAGGCGATGCGGCCCGGCGGGTCACCCGAGGGTCTGCTCGCTTTTTTGGCCAAACGCCCCAACTGCAGAAGGGTACTTGTGGTCGGCCATGAACCCGACCTCAGCGAGTTGGCCGCCCGGCTTATCGGCGCCGCTGGCCATGCCAACCTGGCGTTTAAGAAGGGCGGGTGCTGCATGATTAGCTTCGATGAGTTTCCGCCGAAGAGCCCCGGCCAACTCGTGTGGTGGTTGACACCTCGCCTGCTTCGCAAGCTTAGGTAGTTACGCTGGCTTTAGGTTCTCCTGAACGTCCAGCAATTTGACCGGCCCTCGCCGCAATCGAAGTCGCGACAGGGGCAAATCTGTCTTAGTCAACTGTCGGAGCACGGTTTCAAGGCCGCGCCTGGGTATCGACCCGACTAGGAGCCGTCAACCGGCATGACTTGCAGGGTAATACGTTGTAAGTTGGACGCACTCGGTTTAGACTGTTGGAGCAGAAGCCAAGTCACTTGGGTTTATTTCAGCACGAGGGGGCGGCTTTAACTGGAGGTCGGGAGGTTAGAACCCCTCGACCTGCGACCCGTTCGAGCCCTTTTCCATGGAAGAGCGGAGAGAGAATACCCTCCATAATGACGCTCACACAGTCAATGAACTGGCAAAGAGTCCCAGAACCGCGCGGCCGACAAACGAATGGAGCAAAGTCCGGAAGCTAGCCCTTCGACACCTCAACCGGTTCGTATCCCTGGAGGCAAAGGTCCTGAAGGGGGATGACCCAGACGCCATTCATGACATGCGTGTAGCAAGCCGGCGCCTCCAGCAAGTGCTTGACCTGATTTTCCCCAAACCTCTGCCCCGCGAGGCCCGCCGCTTAAGGCGCAAAATCAGGCGATGTCGCCGGGCGCTGGGGGACCTCCGGAACTGCGACGTCCTGCTCCAGCAGGTGCAGGGGCGTCTGGCAAGAAAGCGCTGCTCGGACCGGGAAGCCTGGACGGCTGTGAAGCAGCATCTTCAGGAGCGCCGGTCCGAAAGCTTCTCGAGGGCCATTCGTAAGCTGAGCAAGGTGAACTTGGCCGTCTTTTACATGCGCGCCAAGGAGATTCTGGATCGGCTCAGGCCCACGCCCGACCAGGACCCTGATTTGCGTCCCTTGGTCCAACCTGACCGACCCGCTCTTGAACCCTTCCCGGCGCGCCTTACGCAAGCGCTTGTAGGCGTCTGGAGAGAATTTGAAAAGCAGGTTGCCTCTTCGCACCGCGAAACGACCGCGCCCTCCATCCACGCCGCGCGCATCTGCGCCAAGCGGCTCCGTTACCTTCTCGAAGTTGTGAATCAGTTCGGGATCCCGGGCAGCTCGGGTGCGCTCACCTGGCTAAGAAAAATCCAACAGCATCTCGGTGATTGGCACGATATGGAAGTGCTGGAGGAAATGATAATAGAAATGATTGCCGAGCCGGAGTTCTTGCGTAATCAACTGCCCCTCGCCATGGCAACCGGGAAACTGATTTTGCGGAATCGCACCACGAAGCGGGGATTCAGGGAAAAATACTTCCAGATGACGGTAGACTCACCCAACTATGAGGGGATCAAGAATTGGGCGGAGGGCCTCCTGGCGGCGCCTGCCTCTACCATCGCCAGCGCTTGAGGGCTACTCGCCTACCTTTCTGCTCCCGGGCCATTGGCTTTTCCCGTGCTGACAACCTCACTACTGCCCGAATCCTGCACGCCCACCTCTGGCACAGGCCCCGCAAACAGCGGCTCCCGAGGTTCACCCTTCAGAACACGGGAAATGCCTGCGCGCAGCCGCTCAAAAACCGTGCGGATATCCGGCGAAGCATCAATTACTGTGAAGTCATATTCCTGCGCCATCTTATCGAACTGCGCGAGCAGGGCCGTCTGGTACTTGCGGAAACTTTCGTACATATCCTCGCTGGGGTAGAGATCCATGCCGCATTCCCAATAGTCAAACCCGCTTGAGAAGACCACGCGGGGAATCAGGTCGTCTACGCCGATTCGCAAATAGAAAATGGCATCGGGCTTCAGCGCGAAGCTGTGCACATTATGGATCCAGGCTGGATCGAGGCCCCGCACAATAGCTCGAGCCATCAGAGAATAGATGTAACGATCGGTAAGAACGACAAATCCGGCACGTAGCGCAGGGACGATCTCGTTTTCGAGTCGATCCGCAAAATCGGTGGCGTAAAAGAGGCTCAAGGTAATGCGCCCCAGGGTATGTCCCTCTTTGGCTTGCTGAATTCCCTTAGCCGCCAGTTCGGAACGCTTGATGCCGGTATCCAGCACGGCGTGTCCCTGCTGCTCGAGCCAGGGTCTGAGCAGCTTGATCTGAGTGGAACGGCCAACGCCGTCCGTGCCCTCAATTACAATCAGTCTCCCGGTGAGTTCCGCCAGATTCATTTTGGGCAGAATCACCGAATAAGTTTCTCTCATGGGGCCACCCTCAATCGTTTGGCCTGGGTCAGCTTGGCCTTAACAATTTGGCGCATCTGGACCTGCTGGTCTTCAATGGGAAGCGTGGCATCCACCGTCGTGAGGTCGAATTCCGGGATCATGTTCTCGTACTCTTCGAGGATTTTCCCTTGAAAGACATGAAAGCTCTCCTCCGGGTCCTCGTTCAACCCAAGGTCCATGCCGGCTTCATAGAACTTCACTCCGCTTCGCCCTTCCAGGATGCGTTTCATGGCAACATCAAGGGGAACGCGGAAATAGAAGGCCGCGGTGGGCTTGACCGCAAAGCTGTAAAGCTCCCGCACCCACTTGCGCTCCATGCCCCGCACCACATCACGGGCAAAGGCGGTGTAAATGTAGCGATCGCAAAGCACCACCGCCCCCGCTTTCAGCAGGGGGATGATGTTGTGCTCCATCCGATCCGCGAAGTCAGTGGCGTGGATCAAAGAGAAGGTAGCGGGAGTAAGCATCTGCTTCTTCTTCCCGCGCCTCGTCGTTTCCCGGACCAGCGGCGAGGAATTCCATTCGCTGAAGACAACCCCGTAGCCTTCAGATTGAAGCCACTGGTGCAGGAGCATCAATTGGGTGGACTTGCCCGAGCCGTCGATCCCCTCGACCACAAAGAGTTTTCCGGGGAAACGATGCTCGCCGTATCGTTTCATTCAGCAATACCCCGTGCTATGCGTTGCGATGAGCTACATGTAAAGTCTATCATAGCCCCCGCCTCAGCGAAAAGGGTGGCAATCCGCAAGGGCTATTCGAACCGCCCAGATAATGGAGGCTAGTGAATGGCCTTGCGCAGGGAATCGAGAATGGACTGACTGTCCGCAGGGCGGAGTGAACCGGCAATGAAGTTGTAGGTTTTTCCGGACGTCAGATTGATGTGAAACGTGCCGGTGTTGAGGCCAAGAATGAGATTTGCGTCAACCTCTTTAATATCTGAAAGGGGGGTTGAGAACACTTCCTGGCCTGACTCCTCGTAAGAGAGCTTCTGGGCCGTTACAATCAGCGTGCCTTTGGTTTTGTTGTTGCTCTGGAGAAGGCTTGCGACGTCTCCGAGGTTGTAGACGTCGAAGCGCTGGCCCGCCGAGCTGGCCGGTTCAGAAACCGCGGCAGCCTTGGTGGTCCCGCCTGCCACCTCGAAGGGCGCTTCCGCCTCGCTGTCGTCGGGATTCACCACAAACAAGCTGGTCTTACCTGTGGGCGCATCCGCGGCGATTTGAATGCGCACTGTAAGCTCGGTGGTCTCCGACGCGGTGGTCTCCAGGACCCGTATCCCCGAATTCGAAAAGCTCACTTTGGCCCCTTGCGCAAAGTTCTTCCCCGTGATCTTCAAATTTGTTTTGGTTCGGGGAGCGGCGCGGGGGGGATCAACGCTCGTGACTTCCGGCGTGGTGGATTCGGAAGGATGAACCTCCGCGGCAGGCGTTGGTGGCGCCGCAGGGCTTGGTGGTGCAGCAGGCGTTGGAGGCGTCGCCGGGGTTGCTGGCGCGGGGACGGCGGCCGCCTCGACCGTAAATGCAGCCTCCGCCGCGGAACTTGCTGGATTACTCACATAGAGACTGAATGCGCCGGGTTGGGCTTTCGGGCTGATCGCCAGCTTGACCTCGAGCTCCGTCCCACTAACGCGTCGAGTAGAGACAACGTGAATTGACGGGTTGGTAAAGGAAACGTAGGCACCGGAAGAGAAATTCTGCCCCTCAACGACGATGGTAACCTCATCCCCGGGAGCCGCCTGGCTTGGGTTGACCTGCTGGATTAGAGGCGTAGCGTCCGGTGGAATCTCCTCAAGCGGCAAAGCAACTACCGCAAGGCCACCCCCAGCCCCAGCCCACAGTAACACTATGGCGGCGGCAAGGATCAAGTCTCTCCGGAAAGTCCTTCTGGTCTGAAGATCGATCCCTCTCATGGGATTCCCTCCCTTGTGATCTCATGCCTCTTTCATGAAACTCTTTTGCGATTATTTCAGGCGCGCGAGTTTCCCCGGCTTTTCCAGTCTTTCGGCCTTTATAATCCCGGATCCTTCCTTTATGGTCAGGATCTGATTGGCTTCGATTTTGTTGAATTTCTCGGTCTTCTGCGTCGTGGGCCACTTGATTTCGATCCAATCGATTTCTTTCGCGTCCCCGAGGCCGAAGTGAAGGCGCAAATCGCTCTGGGACATTACGCTGGTTCCACAGTGGACTTCGTCTATCTGGGCGTGTTTTCCCGTCACCACGCGCGCCCGGGCGCCGACTGCAGTGCGGTTACATTGTGTCCCAATTAACTTGAGTTTGATCCAGTTCTTCTTGTTTCCTCCATCATTCCGCAGCAGGGAGAACCTGTCATTCATATTGAGGACCAGGACGTCGAGATCTCCGTCGTTGTCGTAGTCCCCAAATGCGCAGCCGCGGCTGGAGAAGCGCTCCGTTACTCCCGGTCCCATCTGAGCTGAGACGTCCCTAAACTTGCCATTCCCAAGGTTTCTGTAAACGACGCGTGGATTCTTGAACGTAGCATCGAGATGAAAGTTTTCGATTTCAGGATAAACATGGCCCGTGACGTGAAAAATATCCGTCCACCCATCGTTGTCGTAATCCATGAATCCCGCGCCCCAGCAGACGTACTGCGTGTTCACCCCAAGGCCTGCGACGAAGGTGACGTCGGTAAAAGTCCCGTCCCCATTGTTATGGTAAAGATCGGGGGTATCGTCGGTGAAATTAGTTTTGAAGATGTCCAGCCACCCATCGCAGTCGTAGTCTCCGACGCCCACGCCCATGCCGGCCTGTTCCTGTCCATCCTCGTTATACGCGCAACCCGCCATAACGGAGATATCCGTGAACGTCCCATCCTTGTTATTGTGAAACAGGATGCTGGGCTCCGAATCCACCGCCACGTAGATATCCGGCCAGCCGTCGTTGTCAAAATCATACGACACGCCGGTGATGGAATAACGCGGCCCGGGTTTCAGGATTCCGGCCTTTTCCGAAACGTCCTTGAATGTCCCATCACCGTTATTGTGGTAAAGGATGTTCATGCCGCCGGGAAGGCCGCGCGGCCCACACATGACGGGGATACCTTTCCACTGGCAATAGCCGGTCGCGCCAGGCACCGGCACTTTCGAGATATCCAGCTCAATGTAATTGCAGACGAAGAGATCCAGCAATCCGTCGCGGTCATAGTCGAGCCAGGTGCAACCGGAGCCCCAGCGGACGCGCTCTTCCCAAAGTCCCGCTTTCTTCGTCACATCCGTGAAGGTCCCGTCTCCGTTATTGTGCCAGAGGATGTTGTGGCCCCAGAAGCAGCAGAACAGGTCGTCCCATCCGTCATTGTCGTAGTCGCCGACGCAAACGCCCGTCCCCCAGCCGGTGCGTCCCAGGCCGGCCTTCTCCGTCACATCGGTGAATGTTCCGTCGCGATTGTTCTTAAGGAGGTGTTGAATCGGAGCTTTCCCGGGTTCGTAGGTTTCCTCGAAGCGCACTCCGTTCGTCAGGTAGATATCCAACCAGCCGTCCTGGTCGTAATCGAAAAAGGCCACACCGCTGCCTTTGGCCTCGACAATGTACTTCTTGCTCGTCACTCCACCCCAAACGTTGGGAACGGTCAGCCCTGCCTCTTCGGCAACATCCACGAAGGTGACGGGCGAAGATTCCTCAGGGTTGGGAACAGTGGCCGCGTGCAGGGCGGGCGCGTGGGTCCATCGCCAGAGAGGAGTTGTAAGAGCGTCAAGGAGCTTTGACCCCAGCAGGACAGCGGAGGAACCCAGGATTTGGCGACGAGAGAACTTCATCTTTGCTGTTGTTGTTTCGCGTTCCGTTCGGCCGCCACAGGGTGCAAAGCCGAGCGTTCGCAGCATAAAATTCCAGCACGCAAAAAATCAGCCAGCCATTATACTACAGGGGCAGCGTCTCCTGCCTTCCGGACTGGGTAGTGGGTCAATTTGATGTAGAGGCGGCTTTACGCCGCCATTTGGCGATCCCGCAGACGCGGGATCGCCGCTGCAGCGTCAAATTGACGAACTACTCCGGACTGGCTAGCCCGGAGAATGGTGATGACAGGAGTGCGAGGTGCAACTCCCCTGAACCGGGGTCATTACTCGTGTCAACTCGCTTACGGAGGTGTGCGGTGCGCCATATATGCTTGGTGGTTTGGATGGGCGGGTGGTTTGTGGCTCTTACCATCGCCGCCCTGCCACTCCCGGCAAAAACAGAGACCATTACCTTGCGGAGTGGTGACGAGACCGTCTCCGCCTATCTCGCCGTCCCCGATTCCGGCGGGCCCCACCCAGCCCTGGTGGTGATTCATGAGTGGTGGGGCCTGAACGACTGGGTAAAGGAACAGGCACAGAAATTCGCAGAACAAGGATATATGACGCTTGCCGTAGACCTCTACCGGGGCAAGGTGGCCTACGATCCCAACCTCGCTCACGAACTCTCGCGCGGCCTGCCCCAGGACCAGGCCATTCGCGACCTGAAAGCGGCCTTCAACTACCTGGCCTCCCGGCCCGATGTCCGGAAAGATAAGATCGGCTCGGTGGGCTGGTGCATGGGGGGCGGCTTTTCTCTTCTGCTGGCCGTCAATGAATCGAAGCTCGCCGCCTGCGTCGTAAATTATGGCTCCATGCCTACGGACAAAGACGAGATTCAACGAATCCAGGCGTCCGTGCTGGGGAATTTTGGAGCCGAGGACCGGGGCATCCCCCCCAGCGCCGTCGCGGCATTCGAAGATGCTATGAAGGCAGCGCATAAGTCAATCGACGTGAAGATCTATGATGGCGCCGGCCACGCCTTCGAGAACCCCAACAACAAGCTGGGATATCGTGAATCCGCCGCCAACGATGCCTGGGCCCGCACGCTCGCCTTCTTAAACCGCACCCTCAAGGCGCAGTAGGCAGTCTGCAGAAAGCAGCCCTTCTGGGTGGGCCAGCTCAACGAGTCTCAGGCCGATTCCGAGCGCTTGCAGCGCGCAGAGCGACTCGGAATCGGCGGGGAAATCCCTCAGACCGTTTTGGCCGGCGCGGCGGGGATGTTGGGAAGCGGCTTGCCCTGACCCGGCCCGTGCAGTTTCTGGCAGGGCTTCTTGCGGCGAGCCAGGTGGAGATAATCCAGCACTAACCGGCGCTTGAGATGCTGGATGGCCTTGGCCGGGTCGACGCCTTTGGGGCAGGCCCGCGAGCACTCGCCGGCGTAGTGGCAGCGGAAAGCGCCGTGCGCGCTGCCCGTCAGTTGGTTGCGGTCGCGCCGCCCGTCGTCGCGCGTGTCCTGGTTATAGCGCTGCGCCGCCGACAAAGGCATGGGCCCCAAGTACCGCGCGTCGGTGGCTAAGGTGGGGCAGGCAGCCATGCAGCAGCCGCACTTGATGCAATAGGTGAACTGGAGATAGGATTCGAGTTCCTTTGGAGACTGGTAGAACTCCCCTGCCGGGTCATTAATCTCAGCCTCATCCGCGCGCACCACGTAAGGCTTCAGCGAACGGTGTTTGTCAAACATGGTCAGGAGATCGGGGACCAAGTCACGGATGATGTCAAAGTTGGGCAACGGCCCCACGGTGAGATCCGTATCGGCGATGTGCAGAATCTGGGTGTTGCAGGCCAGCGTCGGCCGCCCGTTCAGCATCATGCCACACGACCCGCACACGCCCATGCGGCACGAATAACGCCACGCCAGCGAAGCATCCACGTTGTCCTTGATGTAGTGCAGGCCGTCCAGCACCGTCATGCCTTCGCGCACCGGTATCGTGTAAGTCTTCACGTAGGGCGCGCGGTCGCTTTCAGGATTGTAGCGCGTGATGTGAAAATTGATCTGTCGTACGGTTTTGCTGCTTTCCGGCATGGCTACCCCCTTGCTCCTGCTATGGCGATGGCATGCGTTACGACGGCCGCCCACGTGCCCAGGCCAAACAGCCCCAGTCCTACAACCAGAAAGACGAATGTGATGGTCTTTTCGACGGCGGGCTTGAGCGTCAACTCGAACAGGATGGTCCGCAGGCCATAAAGACCATGGTAGAGCGCGACGGCGAGGAGGAGGATGTAAGTGACGCTGAAGAACAGCTTGCCATCCCGAAACAGGCTGTTGCTCTTGGAAACGGCTTCGCCCCCGTAAGGGACAAACAGGTGAGTGATCCCGCCCACGTGCATGATGAGCATGTGGAGGCCGAGCAGGAAGAGGATCACCACTCCCGCCGCCATGTGCCAGGTCCAGTATTTCGTTTCGCGCATTTCTCCTCCTCCTACTTGACCCAGGGTCGCGTCAAGGTCCCAACCCCTCACCTGCCCTCGTTCCTCGGGCACCCTCTCCCCAAGGGAGAGGGCCGTCATTGTCGATTTCTACCCTCTCCCGAGGAGAGAGGGTGGACCGCGATCCCGATTCACTTCATCGGGACGCGGGCCGGGTGAGGGGTCCTTTTCGAGCCAAGGCGACTTTGACGCACCCCTGCTATTTAGCCAAACCCAAGAATTCATACCCCCCTGCCGCGAGCAAAACCGCTGCCAGGATCATCATGGAGATGAGCAGGGGCCGCTGGACGTTCAGGGACGTCTTGTAGGGATAAACAGGTTCGATGGGCTTGCCCACCGCGAAGCCCAGTTCGACAAGCACCAGGCGGATGCCGTTCATGGCGTGGTAGGCGAAAGCCGCGAAAACCAGGAACTCCCCCAACTTGAAAATGGGCTGGTGGAAGAATCCCCCTGCCGCCCACAGGTACGTGCCCTTGGCGCGCAGGCTCGTAACAACAACGTGCATCAAAAAGTAGCAAAGAATGCCCAGGCCGGTGAGGCGATGCAGAATGTAAGCGTAGCGCTCGATGCCCCAACGCCCACCCCCGAGCCATCCCCACAGCCCGAGCCGATTATCGTGATTTTTGATCTGGGCCATACTTGACTCCTTCCCCTCGACAACGGCCACCATCGAACACCCGACATTTAACATTTGCTTTTCGTGGCATCAACGGAATTATGAATTCTGAATTGTGAATTATGGAAGGTCGAAATCCACACCTGCGTCATGATTCCCCATTCCGACTTCATAATTCAGAATTCACCATTCACTATTTACTATTCGCCACGCAGCGCCATCTTCAGCCCCGCAATTCAGTATTTGCGTTCCACCGGCTTCCAGTTGGTAATCGTCACGGGCTTATATTCCAGCCGCGGCTTGCCGTCGGTCGAGTAAACCATGGAGTGGGCCAAGAACTTCTCGTCGTCGCGTTGGGAGAAATCCGTGCGGGCATGCGCCCCGCGCGATTCCTCGCGTGCCAGGCCCGCGAAGAGCAGCACCTCGGCCAACTCCAGCATATTTTCGGTCTCGAGCGCCTGAATGAGGTTCGTGTTGTAGATGTGGCTCTTGTCCTGGAGGCTGATATTCCGGAAGCGCTGCCTCAGCTCGGCAATCTTGTCTAAGCCCTCCTTCATGGACGCGCCGGTGCGATAGACACCCGCGTGCTTATCCATGAGCGTTCGCAGTTCCCGGCGGATGTGGGCCGGGCTCTCCGTTCCACTCTGTTTGAGCAGCCTGTCGAAAATACGTTTCTCTTCTTCCCGCGCCATTGCTTCCGGCATCCCGCTCAGCTTGGGGCTTTGGCCCAGGTACTTCGCGATCTCGCCGCCCGTGATGCCGCCCCACACGAGGCATTCGGCGGTGGAGTTGCACCCGAGGCGGTTGGCGCCGTGCATGGAGTGGCACGCCACCTCGCCTGCGGCCCAGATGTTTTCCACTTTTGTCTGGCCGTCGATGTCGGCCTCGATTCCGCCCATCGAGTAGTGAGCCACGGGCCGGATGGGGATGGGCTGCGTGATCGGGTCGATCCCCAGAAACTTCATGCACACTTCCCGAATCAAGGGCAGGCGCTTGTTGATCCGCTCGGCGCCCAGGTGGGTCAAATCGAGCTGGATGTAATCGAGCCCGTCGGCTCCCGGGAAGCCGCGTCCCTCGAGGATTTCGGTCATCTCCGAACGCGAAACGATATCGCGCGGCGCCAGCTCCATCATCTTGGGCGCATACTTCTCCATAAAACGTTCGCCCTTGTTGTTTCGCAGGTAGCCGCCTTCACCACGGCAGCCTTCGGTCATCAGGATGCCCGAAGGCACGAGCCCCGTCGGGTGAAACTGGAGAAACTCGGGATCCTCCAAGGCCAGACCGGCGCGGTAGGCGATGGCCTGTCCATCGCCCGTAACGGTTTGAGAGTAGGTGGTGAATCCATAGAGGTTCCCCAACCCTCCGGAAGCAATCAGCAGAGCCTTGCCGCGCAAGATGTAGAACTCCCCCGTCGGTAGATCGAAGAGCGTGAGGCCGGCGAATCGTCCACCTTCAAGGAGCAATGAGGTGACGAAACATTCGTCGTAGCGCTTGAAGTTGTTGTATTTGACGAGGGTGTCGTAGAGGGCCTGCATCTCGAAGAAGCCCGTCTTGTCGGCCGCCATGCACGCCCGAGGAAAAGAATGCCCTCCGAACGGCCTCTGCATGATTCGCCCGTCCTCGCGGCGCGACCAGGGGACTCCCCAGTGCTCGAGGAGGCGGATTTCATCCGGAGAGGCTCGCACAAATCGCTCCACGGTGTCCTGGTCTGCAAGGAAATCGGACCCTTTCACGGTGTCCCAGGCGTGCAACTCGAGGCTGTCACCTTCCTGGGGGCGCATCACCGCGGCGGTGCCACCTTCGGCGCACACGGAATGCGAGCGCATGACCTGCACTTTCGACACGATAGCGATGTCGGCGCTGCCCCGCGTTTTGATGCACAGCTCGACCGCGGCGCGCAGCCCGGCGAGCCCGGTCCCCAAGATCAAGACATCATGAGTTATTTGCTGCATGCTTCATATGCTCCTTCGAGCTTCCAACCCGGCGCCTGGAAGCAGAAGCGCACTCCAAAGATGGGCCCCGAGCAGGAACATTTTCCGCACTTGCACGCCTCCGCCGTATTGGCGGAACTTGGAAGGCTCGCTATTGTGGCACCCACCTGCCTCGATGTCGAGAGACACAAAGTCGGGCGCATTTGATGAAGCCAATATAGCCTCCCGATGGCGCGACTCGGGTTATAATCTTGCGGCATTTCATGGACTACCCCCGGGTGATGATTCCCTGAGGACGGGGGAAGAGAGCTTATGTCGAAACTCGTCTTGCTGGTGACGCGAGAAGGTCTGGGCCACCTCGAGCCCGCAGACAGGCAGTTTGGCCTGGAGATGTTCGATCGGTTCCTGCACGCGTTGGAGAACCAGCCAGTCAAGCCGCACTCCATTTGCTTTTATACCGGGGGCGTTAAGTTGGTCTGTGATGGCTCACCCGCCCTGTTGGGTCTTCGGATACTCCAGGGACAGGGCGTTCGCTTGGTCACCTGCCGAACATGCCTGGAGCACTTCGGGCTGACTGATAAGGTTGCGGTAGGAGAAGTCGGCGGAATGAACGACATCGTCGGACTGTTGACAGGGGCGGACAGCGTGGTGACCGTGTGATGGGGCGCTTTTCGTAGAGGCGCACGGCGCCTAGCCCTCACTCTTCTGTCGCAAACCTACCAGAAATGAGCTGGTGTTTTGGTAAGCCCGGGCAAGAAATGACGCAATTTCCGGCCATTTCTTAGCTTTGATTGGTGCTTCTGGCAGTCAAAAACCAGTTCGTTTTGGGCTTCTGAAAACGATAACCACTTTATTTTCAATAGATTCTTAGGTTCGTTCCCTCTATTTAGTATCTTTTCTGCCTTTTCTGTCACCGGCGGGCCGATTTCGAGCCCTCTTCGCGCGCCCTGCTCCGGCGTTATCCACCAGTCCACGAAACTAGCATATGACATATCTAGGCTCGTGTCAAGAGCAAAAAATAAGATTCTACGAGCCCCTCGCGACAGCGTTGTGTTGGGCGCTGACCTGGCTGATAAGAAGTCGCTCGGCTTCGTGATCCAATAGTTTGACCGCCTCCTGAGGTGTCAGCCAGTGGACTGACATCACTTCTTCCGAACTTTGAAACTGAGACTCGCCGATGGGTCTCATATTCCAGAAGCGAACTACCTTGGTGATTTCTCCCGTGTCATAACACACCCAACCCGCATGGCTCTCAACTTCTACATTGAAACCCGTCTCTTCCCGAACCTCTCTGATCGCGCATTGCAGCCATGATTCACCCGGCTGCACTTTACCCTTGGGTAGTGTCCAATCCCCATAGCGTCTTCTATGAATAACTATCAGCTCGCGTCCCCCGGTCGCCTGCCGCCAGATGAGGCCACCGGATGCCGCTACGATTCTTACGGGTTGGTCAGGGGATATCATGTGGGCTGGAGTCCTCTCTAACTCGACTGTTTCATTTCAGTTGAACCGCTTTTAACCGGGATCCCCCTTCCGGAATCCCAGATGGTGGTGAGTGTACGCCGTCCAGATTCGTTCTGCAACATTCCAGCACGAAGCACGGGGGTGAAAAGAAATTATGAATTCTGAATGGTACGGGAGGCCTGCCGAAGAAGTGGGCAACGCTGGCGGAAAGATTCTGCTGCTCGAGCGCGGCGCTTTTGAGGGCATGCATGCCGCCATGATGGTGCACCCGGGGCCCTTTGACATGCTCCGGCCAATGTTTGTCATCACCTGTTCTCGAAAGCATTTTGTTAAAAGACTGAAACTCTTAAGTGGACAGCTTCGTCTGAGCCCATATATATCAAGACGGCCCTCTGGAAAGGGGTTGGGATGGGACATAGGAACGTTGGATTGCACGTAGCAGCCCTCGTGGTGCTGTCGCTACTGTTATTTTACCCGGGCAGGTTGCTGGCCCAAATCCCTTCCGGTACGCTTCGTGGCCAAGTGTCAGATCCCTCCGGCGCCGGCGTGCCGGGCGCTAGCGTAGAGGCGGTCTCTTCCTCTGGGCAAACCAGTTCCGGGGTTGCGAGGAGCGACGGGAGCTATGAGATCCAGGGACTCGCGCCGGGGAAGTACGCGGTGCGAGCTCAGGCCAAGGGCTTCGCTGTTTTTGAGCAGCAGAGCGTGGAGATTGTCGCCGGTCAGGGCAAAAAGCTTGACATCGCCCTCCAAATCGCCGAGGAGAAAGAGCAAGTCACCGTCTCAGACCGAACGACGAATGTTAGCGTCGCCCCGCAGGAGAGCGCCACTTCCCTCGTGATCAAGGGGGAGGACCTACAGGCACTCTCGGATGACCCCGATGAATTGCAGTCCGAACTGGAAGCGCTGGCGGGGCCGGCGGCGGGGCCCAATGGGGGCCAGATCTATGTGGATGGCTTCACGGCCGGGCAACTTCCCCCCAAGGCGGATATTCTAGAAATCAGGATCAACCACAATCCTTTCTCCGCGGAATATGACAAGTTGGGCTATGGCCGTATTGAAATCACCACCCGCCCAGGAGCGAGCAAGTTGCACGGCCAGGTCCTAAGCAATCTGAATGACTCAGCTTTCAATTCGCGGAACCCCTTCGCAACGCAGGAACCGGGCTATCATTCGGAGTTTTTCAACGGGAGCGTTGGGGATGCGCTCAGCAAGAAAGCCTCGTTTTTCTTCACGTTTTTCCGCCGCGACATTCAAGATAACTCGGTGGTTTCCGCCTTTGTTCTCGGCCCCACGCTCACCCAGACACCGCTGAGCCAGGCTGTTGCGAGTCCCAGCACCCGCACCAATCTTAGCCCGCGGTTTGACTACCAATTGAGTGCCAACAACGTCCTGACGGTTCGCTACCAGTTCTTTGACAACAACGCGCGCAATGGCGGAATCGGGCAGTTCAACCTCCCTTCGCTGGGCTACAACACCCATAGCCTCGAACATACCGTGCAGGTGAGCGACACGCAGGTGTTCAGCGCCAAGACGCTGAACCAGTTTCGCTTCCAATACCTTCACGACAGTAGCACCCAGACGCCGCAGTACTCGGCATTCACGGGCGGCGGCACTCCTGCTGGCTGCCTTCTGTTAGTGCCGCCATGCGAAGTCTCGGTGCTGGGCGCATTCACGGGCGGCGGCAATAGCATGGGAAACACCCTCGATACCCAGAACCATTACGAGTTTCAAAACCTGACGTCCTTCTTTCTTGGCAAGCACACCTTGGTTGTAGGAGGCCGCTTGCGGGATTTGCAGGATTCGAACAGCTCAACCGGAAACTTCAACGGCACGTTCACATTCCCGTCGCTCAACGCCTACCAGGCAGCGCAGCAAGCCCTCCAAGCCTGTACGGTGGCAGGGGGAAGTGGGTGCGAGGTGGGCGGGACGAGTCAGTTTTTGATTGTCACCGGACACCCGCTCGCCACCGTCAACCTGCTTGACGTGGGGCTCTTCGCGCAAGATGACTGGCAACTCCACCCCAACATGACGCTTAGCCTGGGCCTGCGCTGGGAGACGCAGAATGACATCCACGATCATTCTGACTTTGCCCCGCGGGTGGGTTTTGCCTGGGGACTCCATCGCCCGCAAAAGGGACCGGCGACGACTGTCTTGCGGGCTGGCTTTGGCGTGTTCTACGACCGCTTTCCGGGGAACCTCGTGCTTGAAGCGGAAAGGTTGAATGGCATCAACCAACAAGAGTTAAAGATTCCGTCGCCCAACTTTTTCCCCGACATTCCGCCCCTCAGCACCCTGGCGAGCCTTTCCAGCTTCCTTCCCACCAGTTATCAGATCGCCCCCAATTTGCGAGCTCCTTACGTTTTGCAGTCGGCGGTGAGTATCGAGCAACAGGTTTCAAAGAATGCGACGCTGTCGGTCACCTATCTACGTTCCCACGGAGTTCATCAGTTTCTACTCGATGATCTCAACGCACCCCTTCCCGGAACGTTTCCCCTCGGGGACCCCGAGGTCGGTCTGCGGCCATTGGGTAATAGCGTCGGGGATCTCTATCAGTACGATTCCGTCGGCCTCTTCACCCAGAACCAACTGATTACCAATTTCAACCTGCGTCTGAGCACCAAGCTTTCGCTGTTTGGCTATTACACGCTCAGCTACGCTGATTCCGACACAACGGGGAACAATCCCAGTGTCGCCATGAACCCGTACAACATTCTGGAGAGCTATGGGCGAGCCTCCTTCGACGTTCGAAACCGGTTCTTTCTGGCGGGCACCTGGAATCTGCCGCATCGCTTTAGCCTAAGCCCTTTCCTGGTCACCGCCTCTGGGGCGCCCTTTAACGTCACCGTGGCTCAGGATCTGTTCGGGACAGGAGCTTTCAACGCCCGGCCCGCCTTCGCCCCCGCTGGGGCCTCCGGTTCCAATATCGTGGCAACATCCCTTGGCACTTTCGAAACTGTGCCGCAAGCCAGTCAAGCCCTCATCCCATCCAATTACTTTACCGGTCCCGGACAATTCACCCTGAACCTGCGCCTCAGCAAGACCTTTGCCTTTGGGAAAGAAGTTAGCAGACAGGCGTCCACCGGCGGTGGCGGTGGGTTCGGCGGAGGCAGAGGTGGCGGTGGTGGTGGCGGGGGAGGTGGTGGAGGTGGCGCCGGTGGCTTTGGTCCCCGCGGCATGGGCGGCGGTGGTGGACGGGGTGGCGGTATCTTTGGTCCAGGGAATACCGGGACCAAGCGCTACAACCTCACGTTCAGCGTCTATGCACGCAACGTCCTGAACAATGTAAATCTCGGTTCACCCGTTGGGGTGGTCGGTTCGCGGCTGTTCGGCCAGTCGAACTCGCTGGGCGGCATTTTCGGCGGCGGGGGCGGCGGCCCGTCCCAGGCGGCGAACCGCCGCATTGATTTTCAAATGGTCTTCAGTTTTTAGCGCATCATGACGATCACCGTTGACATCAGACCCGAGATTCAGGCCGAGCTCGCCCGCCAGGCCGCCGCCCGCGGGCGCGCGCATCCGCGAGTTGCGCAAAGGGGTCACGCTCGGAGGCCTGACCATCAGGGAATTGATCGACGAAGGCCGGCCGAGACCCTGTGATTGAGTCCCGGGCGTAAACATGCGGTTCGGGCTACTTACTGCTCCGTCATTTGCGGGTTGTTTCCAGAAATCCTTCCACGGTTAATCCTGCTCTCGCGATCAGGGCACGCAACGTTCCGCGCGCAACTTCAGGGTGATTGGGAATAGAGAGGGTGGCGATGTGGCCAGTTTTGGTAAGAATGATATGGCTGCCCCGTTGGCGGGCTACTTCCCAGCCTAGCTTTTGGAAAGTCGCAATGACGTCCCGAGGTCGAAGCAGCGGAACGGGCGGCATCAGCTTACAACTTCCACTTCACGCGTGGTGACCGTCAGAGGCAGGCCGTTCTCGGCCCGAACCTGGAGGCATTCCTTGATGGCATCGCGGATGTTTTCCTCCGCTTCCTCTTCCGTTTTCCCCTGACTTACGCAGCCGGGAATGGACGGACATTCAGCAATGAAAACGCCGTCTTCGTCCGGGTAAATGGTGATCAGCAGTTTCATCTCGACTCCTGCGTCCAATTATCGCACAATTTGTTCCCAAAGGTTCGCTGCATTCCCGTCAATCGCCGGGTGACGCAGACATGCATCTCTTCCGCATGTCTGCGATTCGCCGAAGGGACGGCACCTCGCTTCCCATCGGTTCTCCGACCGGTCCTGGAAGCAGGGCGACTCGTCTCGCCACCCGCGAGTTTTTTCGCACCTTCAAATCGTCGGGACGTATGCGCCACCCGCCTCGGGTAGAGCCGTCGCAAAGAACCCTTTTTGGAACACTGGGGGGCATCACTCGAACGGTATAAGCACCTCGGTATAACTGCCCGGCGTGGCGGCGTTCACCACGGCGGCTATGCATTCAAGGTGCAATCTGACACGTGACCATTTCGTGGTGCCGGTCAAAACAACGAGGGCGATTTTTCGTGCGGCAAGGTTCTGCTGGTAGCGGATTCTCCTGTCGGTCGTGAGCAATAGATCAAGCGCCGCTTCCTCTGCGGCATTCAGCAACGCGCCGTTGTTGAGCTTGTCCCATCCTCTGGCTTGGGCTGTGATGATCGTGTGGCCGCGGAGCGCACGGGCAAGGCCCTTCGGCGTTCCGTGGTCAAAGAGAATGAGCATCGACCTGCTCGGAGGGTTGCCCCGGTGCTGGAACCTTGAGGCTCTGGGCCACAAAATCAAGTACTGCTGTGATCTGCTCCCGCGTCACGTCGAATTGTTCCATCACTTCCTCGACGCTCAAATCCTCAAGGTTCTCAATGACGGTCGCAACGGGCAAGCGGGTATCACGAAACACCCATGCGCCGCTGACTTTACCGGGGATGCTTTCCACGGCGGGGCATTGGGACCAATCGAGAGTTGCCATGGCCTTACCGTCCTTATGTCGTCTAACTCTGCTTCGGCCTTCGGTGCAAGACGATGCGCCATTATCGGGCAGGGGGTTGCTCTGCCGCAAGTCGGTCCCGTCCGCGCTGCTTCACCTCTGCGGCAAGGTCGCGCATGGATTGCTGCGTGATGATGCGGCCTTCGCCTCGGGCAATGGAGGCTTCAGCCTCATCGACTGCAACGAGAATTTCCGCGCGGGTGCGCTCCCGTTCTTCCCACAACGCAAGGGCTTCCTGCACCGCATCTTCTTCGCAGTGAAGCCGTCCGCTTTGAACAGCCTGACGGACAAACGCCTTTTGGTCCGGTGTGAGTTCTACTTCCATCGTCTTCATGATACGGAAAAACCTCGCTTGTGGCAAGTTGCACGGGTTCTATGCACGGGTTTTAGGTTTTTACGCGCAGCAGCAAGTACGACCCCGCCAGCCCAAAGAGAACGTCTGGGGACCAGGCGGCGACCACGGGAGGTAATTGACTGAGGTTTCCCATGGCTTCGAACAGGCTGGAGATCGACCAATAGAGAATAGCGATGCCGATGCTGAGGGCGACTCCGGAGAGGGCGCCCTTGCTGCCGGTAGTGAAGGAGAAAGGAATACCAATCAGGGTCACGACGAAGGCAATAAGGGGATAGGAAAACTTGCGGTAGAACTGGACGGAGAGGCGGACTACGTCAAAGCCGCTCTGGCTTAAATCGCTGATGTAACGCCGCAATTCGAGAGCACTCATCTGTTCGGAGGTTCTCACTTCCTTCTTAAAATAGGCGGGCTCCTCCGTCATCTCGGTGAAGGTGGCCACCGAAAAGGGCAGGTATTTGTCAACCCGGGGTCCCTGGAGGTCCCGCACCCAGCCGTTTTCCAGCACCCACCCCCGGATGGGCGGTTCCCAGAATGCCCGAGCAGCGTAAATACGGCGGGTAAGATGAAAAGACTGAGGGTCGAATTCGAAGCAAGTGAGGTCGGCGAAAACGTTCTTGTCAGGGTCAAAGAACCTGTAGTTGTAGATACGATCCGATTGCCCAAAAATCCACTGTCTTTCAGGGCGATAAAAGGTTCGTGGGGGTTTCCCCTTGATCTGATTGCGCAAGGCGTCCTGCTGCTGGTTGGTCTCCGGCAAGAAATCATCGGAAAGGAAAAACATACCGATGCTCAGAACAATGGCTACCAGTAGCACGGGGACGGAAATCCTGTAAAGGCTCACACCCGCGGCTTTAATGGCGGTAATCTGGTTGGATTTGGTGAGCAGGCCGAAGTTGACGAGTGTGGCTACAAGGATGCTGAGCGGAAGCATCAAGTAGATAACTTGGGGGAGAAGGAAGCGGTAATATTCCAGGACCACGCCTGCCGAAGCGTGGTTGCGGACCATATCACCCAGAAGCTGGAAGAAGTCGAAAATAATGTAAATGCCCGTGAAGGTAACCAGCAGGATGAAAAAGTAGAAAACCCAGCCCTGGATAATGTAGACGTCGAGAATCTGAAAGATTCGGCTTCCGGGGGCTCGGGGCTTCAAGGGCGGCTCGGAGAATCGTCCGTGCCGCTTGCGGACTTGCCGGGCCTGCCACCTCTGTTCCAAATCGTCCATCCAGTCCTGCAGGAACTGGAGCCGCAAGTGGAGGCTTTGAAGTTGCGCCAGCATCAAAAGCCCCGCGGCAGCGAAGATGACGTTGGCAAGCCAGAGCCCGATGACCGGAGGGAGGCGGCCTTGCTTGGCGAAACTGAGGCCGAAGGCCATGATGATGTAGTAGAGGAAGACCAGCAGAATGGTCAGTATCAGCCCCACCGCCTTGCCGCCCTTGCGGGTAGAGAGGCCCAGTGATATTCCCACCAGCGCCAGAACCAAGCTTGCCACAGGCAGAGCGAAGCGATAATGGAGCTCCACAAGCGCGGCTTGGCGTTCGCGGGGACTGCGCGTCTGCTTCATCAATTGGTGCACTGAAAGCAGTTGAGGGGACTGGCTTTCGCTCCCGGCGGCAGACCCCTGTTCAAGCGGAACCGGGATATCCGTATCCGTGAAGGACACCACCGAATACTGGGCGGAATTCTGCGGGTCGATTTCGTGCGTCATGCCCTGGGCAAGGTGAATCACCAGTCGGTTGTTGGCGGCTTCGTTGACAAGCACCCCGCTTTCCGCTAAGGTTACCTTGACTTGGTCACGCTGCGTGGTGTCCGCAATGAAGACGCCCCGCCACCTGGAACGAGAGCCGGTTACATCCTGCAAGTAAAGAAGCAAATTGGGGAATTGCTCGATAAACACGCGCGGTTGGATCTCATACGGTACCTGGCTGGCCTTTAGCCCTGCTTCCATGCGAATGAGTTTCCGGGCTGCCTGTGGCGAGAGGAACAGGCTCATCCACATGGTGAGTACCCACCCCGCACAAGCGAAGAGCAGCACGGGCCGGACGAACTGGGAGAGCCCGATCCCCGAGGCTCGGGCAGCGATAACCTCGCCGTCCGCCGCCATGCGGCTGAGGCCAATGAGGGTTCCCACCAGTACGGCCATGGGAACGGTGAGCACGAGGATGCCTGGAACCGGCAGCAGGAACAGCGTCATCATATCGGGGAGCGGCAGATTGTGGCGCACCACCAGCTCGAGTAGATGTCCCAGGTGTCGAATGAAAATTACGAAAGTGAAGACCAGCAGTCCCAGCAGGGAGTGAGAAGAGATTTCTTTGAGAATATAGCGGGTAAGTATCCGCATAGGTCCTTGCCGGGGCGCAACCTTGGCATGAAATGGAATCCGGGATGCCGCCCTGCGTTCATGCTAACACACCGATTTCAGCGCCGCAAAGGAACTGTTCCTTAATTCCATGCCGCAAACCTATTTGATGCTGCTTTGGCACATGCACCAGCCCTTTTACAAGGATTTGGCGCAGGGCCGGTACACCATGCCTTGGGTGCGCCTGCACGCGTTGAAGGATTACTTCGGGATGGTGGCGATCCTCCGGGATTTCCCGACCCTCCACATGACCTTCAACCTGGTTCCTTCGCTGGTGGTGCAAATACAGGACTACGCGCAGGAGGCGGCAGTGGAGCAGGCATACGAAGTTGCCTTCAAGCCTGTTCAAAAGCTTACGGAGGATG
>Ga0208323_1000331_pt1 | contig 22655 bp, 18 predicted proteins | sample June2015DPH_10_1_2_FD_184703 | JGI IMG/M metagenome (GOLD analysis project Ga0208323, IMG submission 184703) | Peatland microbial communities from SPRUCE experiment site at the Marcell Experimental Forest, Minnesota, USA - June2015DPH_10_100... | ecosystem: Environmental > Terrestrial > Soil >... | reverse complement strand
GATCATTCTCCTGACAGGCCACGTCTGACACCCAATGGGCATGCCAAGCGGATTGGCACGAAGCATCCGTGCGCCTGAAGACAAGAACCCGGCCACAGCGGCATTCGCCGCCGCATTCTTGAAAAACTCTCTTCTCGAAATTGCGGACATATACGCCTCCTTATCATCGCTACGTCCCCACGGACGATTTTTTCAGCACGCCGTCAAATCTTGTAAGCGCTCCGATACGGCGGATCAACATAGCCGTTGAGTTTCTCGGAATTCGTGACTCGCATGTTGGTTGTATCCCATTCTACCAACTCCCCGGGGAAGTGTTGCGCAATGCAACCAAGCAGGAAGGCTTCGGTCACCGGACTCTGGAGTTCAAAATTGGCAAGCGGGGCCTGTGTTCCTCCCTTGCATGCGGCGATCCATTGATCGATGGCAGCGTCGCGCCGCGGTGCGCCCGGTTGCCGGGGCGGCGCTTGGTGCTGGTATTTGGGGGATTCCGGGTAAACCCGAGGGTCGTTGCCATTAAATCCGGCAAGCAGGATGCCTTTGTCGCCGACGTACATAATGCCCTCATTCTCCTCGCCGCCCGCGAACAATTTCTGGTCGCGTTCTTTGAGACCTGCAGGGCGTGGAGGTCGCAGCCCTCCGTCATACCACGACATGCGCAACGCCGGGCGGTTGCCGTTTGCCGGGAAATTCAGGTGGACCATGGACGCTTTCGGGAAGGTCTCGTCCCAGCTCTCGCTGGAACTGGCCTCCACCGAGACGGGCGGAGTGAGATTGAGAATCTTGAACACGCCGGCAAAGCTGTAACAGCCCATATCGCCGAAAGAGCCGCAGCCGAAGTCATGCCAGCCTCGCCAGACAAAGGGCAAATACGCCTTGCTGAAGGGACGCTCCACCGCTGGCCCCAACCACATGTCCCAATCAAGACCTTCGGGGATCGGGTCCGCGTTTTCTGGCCGGCCGACGCCCTGCGGCCAGAAGGGGCGGCTCGACCAATTGTGGACCTCGTGCACCGTCCCGATCGCGCCGTCGGCAAGCCACTCCGAGATGATCCGTGTAGGTTCGATGGAAGGATTGTTGACGGTCAGCGACGTCGCCACTTTCATCTCGCGGACCGTGGTGGCCATCCGGCGCGCGTCGCCGATGGTGCGCGTCATGGGTTTCTGACACAGGACATGCTTATGCTTGCGCATCGCCGTAAGCGAGATCCCGGCGTGCCAGTGGTCGGGCGTTGCAACGTAAACGGCGTCCAGGTCCTTCTCCTTGTCGAGGAGTTCGCGCCAATCGCTGTACGCGGTGCAGCCGTGATACGCACCGGAGGCGGAACCCTTTCGTGAACCGTAATAGGCTTCCACCAGCCGCTTGGCCGGCTCGCGCCCGCCGATGCCCACGCTCGTCCGGAAGGTGTGAGTGAGTTGGGCCTCGCCCGGCGACGCCAGATCCGCGCCCCAGTTCTCGTATCCTGGGCCGAGCAGCCTCCGTGCCGAGTTTAGGACGGCATTGTCGTCGTACTCGACGTAGTCCTTACTGCTCTTGTTACAATCGCAGACCGCGATGACCTGGACGTCGGGGCGAGCCAGAAGATTCATCGTGACCTCGAACCCTTGGTGTCCCATACCAATCGCCGCCAGCGTGATCTGGTCGCTGGGCGGAACATAACCCGGCCCTCCAAGTACATGGCGTGGAACTATCATGAATGCGGACGCCGTCGAAACAAATTCGCGCCGTGTCAGCAGATTGGTTTTCTTATTGCTCATAGCATAGCTCCCTTCGCGTGACTATACCCCAAAACGAAATTGTCCCTGTGGACCAGCGGCGTCCCCAGTTGGCGATTGGGGAGATTTTGGAAGTGCGAGAGGTTGTCCTTGCCTTCGGAGCCTCCTCGCCCCCCATCCCGAAGGCGGCAGAGTAGCTATGACAAAAACCGCTTGGGTCCGGGACTGGAGTTCGCCGGGCGGCTAAGGCGATTTCTCGCCGGGCTTCGCCGCAGGCTTCTCGAAGAGCTTCGGATCGACGCTCGGGTTGAACTCCACTTCCTTGAGCTCGACGGTCGCTTGTTTTTCCCCGCCGCGGGTTCTCGTCTCCTTGAAGGGAAGGGTGATACCGGCGACCGATTTCCAGTCGGCGTATTCGACCACCGTTTCGCCGGGCCCGGCAGGTCCCATGGACTTCCAGGCCGCGCGCAGGATTCGTCCGCTTTGCGGATCAACGAACCAGCGCACCTCCGCGCCGTCGGCGTTCACATCCAGGATCTTGGCCTCCACCTCACCGATCTTCTCAGACGCGCCGGCAAAGAAAGCAAACTTGGGATCGTCCGCGTGCTGGGCGACGACGAAGGGGTCGCGCTTCATCTCCATCAGAGCTTCATCTCTCTGTGAGGCGGGCATATCCTGCGAGCCCATCGGCGTCGCCATGAAGGACGCGGCGGGGGAGAAGACCATCGTCATTTCGCCCATGGGCGTCGCCAACTTCTGCCAGAGCCGGTCCGGGTAGATTACGACCTGCTCGGCCCCAATGGAGATCTCACCCTGCGGGGTATTGGCCAGGACGCTTAGTTTCTGGCGCATGGATTTTACCGAGCGAACCTTTTCTTCGCTACCCATGCCGGCGACGATCTTTGCCAGCAGCGCCTTACCTTCCGCATTGGAGGCCACTCCCTCTTTCTTCGCGGCCGCCATTCCGGGAATCGAAATATCCAGCGTAGCGACGGGGCCGAACGAACTCAGCGGCCGGTCGAAGTCCGCAGCCTTCCCCACGACGAGCACCGCCAACTGGTTCCTGTGGATGTACTGATGTGCCACTCGAGCCACATCCTGCTGCGTTACTTTTTCGATGCCCGCGCGGTACTTTTCCAGAAAATCCGCCGGATAACCATAGAACTCGTAACTCATCCGCTCGCGCATCACTTTCTCTTTGGAGTCGAATCGGAAGACAAACGAATTCAGAATGGACTCTTTCGCTTTGGTTAATTCGTCCGGCATCGCCGGATTGGTTTTCAGGGCCTCCAGTTCCACATTAAAGGCGTCGATAGCCGCGGCCGTGGTTTTACTCTTCGTACCCAGGAACAGGCGAAGGATGCCGGGGTGATCGAATTCGGTCCCCACGCCCCCGCCCACGGCATAAGCGAGTCCTTTCTTGGAACGGATGTTGGAGAACAGGCGGGACGAAAGCCCGCCCCCGAAAAACTCATTAAAGACCTCGATGGCATAGTAGTCCGGATTGTCCCGCGTGGTCCCCAGATCCACCATCTGCACGGTACTGGCAGTCACGTCGTCCTTTTGCACAAAGTAGATGCCGGGCTTCGGTGCCTTAAAAGAGGCCTGGATCTTGGGGGCTGCCGCGCCTTTCGGCCAGGATTCAAACGCCTCGCGCAGCTTGGTCTCCATTGCCGTCGAATCGAAATCGCCCACGACCCCAAGGATGATGTTATTGGGATACACGTAGCGTTGATGCCAGCTCAGTAAGTCGTCGCGCGTAACAGCCGCCACCGTGGCATACTCGGGCACGCGCGCATAAGGGGAGTCTGCCCCATAGACCAATTTGGCCGCCTCGCGAAACGCGATCTCGAAGGGCTGGTCATTCCGCCGGGAGATTTCCGTATTCAATTGAGTCTTTGCCAGAGGCAGCTTGTCCTCCCGAAAACCCGGTTCGCGCAGCAATTCCGTGAACACCCCGAAGACTTCGTCAAAACTTTCTTTCAGGCAATTCCAGGTAACGGTGGTGGAATCTGTGCCTCCCGAAGTCTCCACCTTGGCGGCGCGCGCCTCCAGGTAATCATCAAGCTGATCGCCCGTCTTGCTCTTCGTGCCGCCCGTGCGCCACACCTGGCCATAGATCTGGACCAGGCCCACTTTCTCGGCCGGTTCGTCCCGCGAGCCGCCGCGAATCTGAACCGTCCCGCGAACGAGAGGCAGCTCGTGATCCTCTTGAAGGAAGATGACCATTCCGTTGGACAGTTCCACGCGGCGTGGCTGCTGCGGGTGAAACGCGTGCAGCGGCGGCGCCTGAATTTTTTTCCAATCGGTCGCCTGCCCGTGCGAGGCTGGCGCGAAAGTGAAAAGACCGAGCGTGACCAGGATAGCGACAGTGAAGCGATTTCGGCGGTCCATTATTGCGTCTCCTTTCCGGTGGCAGGAGCCCCCTGTGCAAGCTGCGTGGACTCGATCATGCCTACCGTCCTGTTGGATTCTACGAACGTGGCGTTCGCGACGCGCCGGAGGTCCGCCTTGCTCACCTTTCCGATGTCGTCCACATGGCGGAAGAGCCCCCGCCAGTCACCATAGAGCGACTGGGCAGTTCCCAATTGGAAGGCCAGGCCCTGGTTGTCACCCAGACCGCGAATCAGGTCCGCCTTGGCCCGCGTTTTGATCATCTGGAGTTCGTCGTCCGAGATGTCCTCCTTCTTCACCCGCTCAATCTCCGCATGAATGGCGTCGCGGATCTCCTCCGGCGTGTGTCCCGGGGTCGAGACGGCAAAGAAGACAAACAGGTTTGGATATTTGCTGCCCGGAAATCCGTTGAAGCCCCCGGAAAAGGCCGCGATTTTCTTGTCCCGCACCAGCGATCGGTAAAGGCGGGAGGTGCGGCCATTCGACATCAGGTCCTGAAGCGCGTCGTACACGGCGTCATCTTTGTCCCGCGCACCGGGTTTGTGATAACCCTCGATGAAGATGGGCTGCGAGGTTTCGTGGAGGATGACTATCCTCTCCGCGATCTGCGGCGGCTCGACGGTGCGCAGCGGCTCCGGCTTAGGCCCGGAGGGCAGTCGGCCGAAATACTTCTCCACGATGGGCAGAACCTCGCTGGCCTTCACGTCACCCACCAGCGTCACGATCATGTTGGCGGGAACGTAATACTTCTTATAGAAGTTCTCGGCGTCGGTTTCGGAGAACGATTCCAGGTCGGACGGCCAACCCACCACCGGTCTTCCGTAAGGGTGCGCGATAAACGCCGCGCCCGCGAATTGTTCGAACAGCCGTCCGAAGGGCTGGCTCTCACTCAGGCGGCGCTCCTCATGCACCACGTCGCGCTCCTTGTAGAACTCGCGGAAGACGGGGTGCAGGAAGCGCTCCGATTCCAAATACGCCCAGAGCTCGACTTGGTTGGAGGGGAACGAGTAGTGGTAACCCGTCTCTTCATTGCTGGTGAACGCGTTCAGACCCGTGCCGCCCTTCCGTTCCACGATCTGCCCAAACTGGTTTTCCTCCACGTACTTTTGCGCGGCCTCGATGGCGTCCTTCCAGGCCTTCTCCAGCTCGGCTAGCTTTTTGTCGTCACGGCCGACTTCTTTGCGCCGTTCCCGGTCGTAGGCCCGGTAGGCCTGCTCCACTTTTGCGAGCGCCCCCTTTTCGGCCGCGTAATCTTTGGTCCCGACTTTGTCCGTCCCCTTGAACGCCATGTGCTCGAACATGTGCGCCAGGCCGGTGATGCCCGGGTACTCCCGGTCCGAACCGACATCCACGTGCGTGAAGAACGAGAAGACCGGCGCCTCCGGACGCTCGCACACCAACACCGTCAGCCCGTTGGGCAGTATCTTCACCGTCATCCGTTTTTCAAATGACGCTAGGTTCTGCGCGCGCGCCAAGACAGCAGACACCGCCAGCAACACCACCAGCATCAGTCCGTTCAATCGGAGTTTTTTCATGGGAGGTAATCCTCCAAAGCGCAAGTTCGCGATGAATAGTTTCGCCATAGGATGAACCATCCGAACCGGAAATTCAAGCGAAAAAAAGGTAGTGTCCTAATGTGCTACGTAGGGCCGGTCCCGCAAGGCGGGACCGGCCTTGCCGCCCCGTCCCGCCTTGCGGAAGAGGCGGCCCTACAGTCGAATTGGGACACTACCCGAAAAAGAGGTAGTGGGTCAGTTTGAAGATCGTCGCCAGTTTCCCCGATCGAGACTTCGGGGGAGTCAGGGGGTTGCACTTCGACGAATAGGGTGTTTCCCAGGCGGGCTGCGCAGCCTAAGAGCGACACTTTTTTGTCGATCTGAATGCCCCAAGGGACCAGTGGCGTGATGGAGACCTCAGGTCCCCTCTCATGCTGCATTTCGGAGTCTGTTGATGTCCTGGTTCTCGAGCACACGTTTTGGGGCGCCGAGCTTGGCGATTTTGATCATCGCACGGCCTACCTGTTCCGTCGTCGTCACGTACTTTGGCAAGAGGGCCTTCCACACGGGATAAAGCGGCGCCATCACAGCGTAAAGTGCTCGGTACAGTTTGGTCTTCGACTGAATTCCGTGCATCGGCTGGATATATGCGGGACGCAACATATACGCCGCCTTGAAGGGCAGCCGGAGCAGTGCGTTTTCGGTCTTGCCCTTCACGCGCGCCCACATCACGCGACCGCGCTCGGAACTGTCGGTGCCCGCTCCCGACACATAGAGGAACGTCATGTCTGGGCTTAGCTTGGCCAAGGTTTGCGCGGCCGTCAGCGTGATGTCGTACGTCACGCGCTGATATTCCTGCTCCGTCATTCCTGCTGAGGAGACACCGAGACAGAAAAAGCACGCGTCATAACCCGAGAGGCTCCCCGCGATGGCCGAGAAATCGGAAAAGTCCTTGTGCACGATTTCGCGCAGCTTCTCGTGCTGTTGCCCCGTCGCGCTGCGCCCAATCGTGAGCACGCTTTCCACCTCGCCATCGAGCAAGCATTCTCGCAAGACACCCTGCCCGACCATACCCGTAGCCCCAAAGAGAATGATCTTCATGTTGTAGTTATCGTAGACCAGTTCGATGGAAGGTGTGAAAAGAAATGGATTGCACTAACCACAGAGGCACAGAGAGAAGCCCCCTTCTTTTGAGTTCTCTGTGCCTCTGTGTCTCTGTGGTGAGAAGTTTGTTCCATAATTCTTTCACACCTCCATCGCGCTGGGAAACCGTTTGCGAAGCGCCAATCGTGCCGAGCGCACGAGTTTCACCACCGGAGGGTCGAACTTCGCGATGAAGCGTGCGAGTTGCTTGCCGGGTGATTCGGCACGCGCAGGCTTAGCACTCTGATTCATGGCCATCTCCTGTTCACCATATCAGACTGGTGGCAGGCGCAGCCAGCAGCCCCGAACATGGCTTCCGGGCGAGAATCCGGGGACGAAACAGGAAATGGAAGGGTTCGCTGGGAGACGACTGGGTGTATACTCGGAGCCGCTGGAAGACCAAAATGGAAATTTCAGTTTAGAGTCGAGGGTCCTATGAGCAACGGACGTCCTTTTCCCATTCGGTTGTTTGTCTGGTCCGTGGTGTTGGTGGCAGTCGCCGCCGCCGGCGTCTATCTGGCGTATGAACTGGTTGTCAAGCCCCAGCGGGCACTGCAGGACCAGATCAGCGAGCAGAAAGAGACCATTCTCAAACTCGAGCAAGAGAAGCAGCGCCTCGAGGCCTACCTGAAGATCCTGAAGCGCATCGACCGCCGGGCCCGCATCGAGGTTCTGCGGCAGGCGAAGGACCAGCAGGGGAACCTGCAAACTACCATCCGGTTCACCGAGATTGACGACACCGGCAAGCCGATGAATGTCTCCCGAGAGATGACTCTGCCGGGGCAAGAAGTCTATTTTGACACTCTGGTGATCAAGTTCGACGACTACTTCATCGAGCAGGGCGACCCCTTCAAAGGCCGGGCGCTCATGCTGTTCCGGCGGATCTTCTCCAGCACCATGCGGGCCGAAGATGGGTTCGTCATCGACATCGAGGGCCAGGCACCCGAGGTCTACGCCGAGCAGCAAGCCTCCAGCGGCTTCGAGAAGGAGCTCTGGAAACGCTTCTGGGAACTCGCCAACGACGAGAAACTGGCGAAGGAGCGCAACGTGCGGGCTATCCACGGCGACGCGCCCTACATGCGCCTGGAGCCCGACCGGGTGTACGAGATCTGCCTGAGGTCAACCGGTGAAGTCATCATCACGCCCGGAACGCGGCTGGCGCCCCCGCAAACGACTCCGTAGAGCCCCCCGGAAAAGCCCGCGGGTGGCGCAGACATGGTGGTTTGATGTCTGCGGCGCACCGAGGTCGCGGCGCGATAAAATGTGAGGATGGGACGGCAACGGCATTTCTACGGGCTCAACCATCTTCACTACCTTGCCACCCGTGTCTGTCGCGGCGCCCGCCCTTTCGACCGCCGCCCCGCTTCCTCTCCTGACCCGTGGCCGTGGTCGACCTTCCGGTTCGGCTACCGGCAAGATCCCTTCCTTCTCGCAATGTATCCGATGCCCTGAATCTCATAATGCAGACATCCCAAAACGATGTCTGTGCCACCCCGCGAAAAGAGTCAGGTATTTGTCGGGTTTACGATCCCGCAATGGAACAACGAGAAGCAAAGTTTTCAGCTTGTCAAAAAGTAAGAAATGAAGGACTAGTGTGCGATCACAGCACTTATTCAGGTCCGGAACCAATTCTCAAAAACCGCCGAGCTCCAGCATCCCGGTTTCCTTTAGGTAATAAAGTCGACCGTACGCCACTTTCCGTCGAAATTCAGCGTCTTGCTCCAACTGACACAACCACTCGCGGACTACAGCGTCGGACAGCAAGCTATAGCAGGCATTGCAGATACTGCCTGACACATATTCCTTGGGCAGATGCTGACTTAGGCCGGCTTCTCGCAACAAAGAAACAAGTCTGTTCGGACCCCAAAGCCTGAGGGCGTGCAGAACGACGTTCGTTTCCGATCCATCCAAAATCTCAGCCATGGAGGTTTCCCGCAGATTGCCCAAAACAAGCGGGTGCTCGTGCTGCAAATCAATCAGCGGTCCGATGCATCCGTATACCCGCCCGTCTGGAAAAATACAGGGCGAGCTGGCAGCCTGGCAGGCTTCTCTTGGCGGCTCGTCGCTAAGGCTATATCTCAATTGGGAGCTCATTTGAGAGGCTCGGCCTGCGGGGAAGGTAATCCCGGTACGAATGTTTTCCGGCGCCGTGAGTTTTAGAATCTCGGAATTGACCCGCTGATAATCGGCATCGCTCGTGTTCTCGGTGACTATTGAGACATAGTAAGGGATCCCGCACTCTTGGGTTGCCCAGATGGCATTTTGCACATGCTCAAACGGTATGTATTTCTGATGATATATATCGGTGCTAATCGAGAGGAAGCAAATCTCTGGTAGACTTTGCAGCAATTGCTTGGCCTTCTCCCGCTTGGCGGCCCAAAACCCATTCGTCACTATCGACACGTAAAACTTCCATTCCGCGGCGAACTCCATCACTTCTCTAAGCAGCTTTAGATTGGAAAATGGCTCGCCTCCCGTTAACGAAAGAACGTATACATAGTGATTACGATAGGAGGCAATCTGGCGAATCCAATTGCGAGCATCCTCCAGATTCATCTCCTCGTGTCGATCCGGCCCGGCTCGAATGATGCAATGGGCGCAGGATGCCTGGCAATGATAGGTCAGTAATAGACCCACATTCCGCATGAACGGCGGATCTTTGACTTCTTGTTCAGTTTTCATCTGCACGCCGAGGGTTGCTGTCTCAATTGTTGAGTCGATGGCTTTGCTATCTGGCGATTATAACCAGTTCCCCTCCTGCCTGGGAAAGTGCGTCGAGTTGTTTGGCAAGATTTGCTCTAGCCGCCTGGTCACCACTAAGTAGAATTGACTTTAGCATAGCCGCGTCAAACATGATGTACCCGGCGACGGGGAGATGAACTGGTATGAGGCGAAGGTCGCCCTTGAATACCTTCAGCAACTCCGCGGGTATCTTGAATTCTGTGGTCGGCGCTGTTGCGGTCTCTTTTTCCATTGTTGAACCCTCCATGGGTATTTTCGAGCTTATAGCTTATTCTGCTCCAATCTACCTAGGCAGTCATTGAAGCATGAGTAAACCCGAGTGTCAAGAACAATCTTCAGTGGTGTCAAGCCTCATTAGAACTGGGTAGTGGGTCAATTTGATGTAGAGGCGGCTTTACGCCGCCATTTGGCGATCCCGCTCCGAGCGGGATCGCCGCTACAGCATCAAAATGACCCACTACCTAGAACTGTCCCCTTTTTGTCTTTTGTTTTGAAACGAAAGCTGGCTTGAGCAAGATGATTTACGGCAGCTTGCGACCTGCCACCACGCGTTCATGCCCCACGGCATCGTAAGGCTCCCAGGTGCCTTGACCGGCAAAAGTGCAGCCTTCGGAGCTTGCCTTTCCCCAGTGCCTTCACCTGCGGCTGGCAAAAAGTCCGCCATCGCGCGAAGGTGCGCGGGTGGCGCAGACCCGCCGCGGCGGGTCTGCGGCTCACCGAGGTCGCAGCGCGGTAAAATGTGAGGATGGGACGGCAACGGCATTTCTACGGGCTCAACCATCTTCATTATTACCCCAGCACCCGTACGTGTCGCTGCGCCCGCCCTTTCCACCGCCGCCTCGCTTCCTCCCCTGACCCGTGGCCGTGGTCGAGCTTCCGGTTCGGCTACCGGCAAGATCCCTTCCTCCTCGCACTTCTAACATTGTTACGAAGAAGAAGTTCAGGGTCTGGCGGAGTTGTTGCGGAGCACAGGCGACGAACATGGCCCTTGTAACAAGTCAGGACATTATGGCAGAATTAACACCCAGCAAGGCAAATTTTGCCGGTCGAAAGTTCGTGGGCTCCGGCGAATGAGGGGGTAGATATGCCACTCGTCGTAATCTCAGTTCTCTTCGGCTTGAGTCTGCTTGCTGCCTGGGTCCTTTTCAAAGTTCTGCAAAGCACGGCTACGGTGAGCAAACCACAATATCAACTAGGAGGCGCGGCGGCGGGATTTGTAGTGATCCTCACGATTTTATCCGTCACCTACATGCAAGTTGACGACAAAAAGAAGCAGGACAATATAACTGAGCTCACGTCGGAGCGCGATGAAGCTAAAGCCGAGGCGGCGAAGGGAAAAGCTTGCCTGGCGGAGCGATCCGCCGAGGTGACTTACTCTGGCACGGTAACGCCGTCCGTGCAGGATGCCAACGTGGTGCTCGGAGTGAGCGAAGTGCAACTCCAACAAAACGGGAAGTTCGCCATCAAAGCGCACAACGTGAAGCCCTCGGATCTCCCCTATATTTATGTGATCGGGGCAGACAGCCACGCTCCATATAAACAAGTGTTTGCGACAGATGATCCAGCGAATTTGACGATACCCCATTAAAACCTGGGAGAGAGCCCATGGCCTATGGATTCCTTCATAGGGACAGGCAACAAGATGCAGGGGGAAAAGTTTGGACTTGCAATGAGGTCGCGTCCGCTTCGCTTACCACCCTGGGATTGAGCTGTGTCTTAGCCGCAGCGATCCTTCTGCTGGCTGCGGATCTGCGCGCGCAGACCTCAATGGTGATCGGCACGATTACGTACCACAATGGGAAGCCGGCTGTGAACGTGTTTGTTTCGATCGGTGGCCGCTACAGGTACACGGACGTCGGCGGCAGATACAAGATCGAGGGCGTTCCCCAAGGCCACCAGCACATGACGATCAAGAGTGGTCAAAAAATCTTGTGGCAGGGAGATGTGAATATCAACGGCACGATCGCTACCGTGGATCGAGTACTTCCCTGACTGCTGGACTTCAGAGACGTTTTTTTCTGAGTTACACAGCGCTCTGAAATGATTTCTAATTTAGTAAGCGAGTTCGCGCTAGGTCGCTATCCAAGTACCGGCGCGAATTGATCTGCCCTCTTTCGTGGACGCGGGCCGCGCAACTCTGCTTACAAACCACCCCCCAATGCGTCAAAAGAGACAGCGTCAAGTGGAATTGTGTCTTACTGCCGAGCGGTGGGTAGGAGGTCGCGATTCTACCGGAATCTGCAGCAACTCATCTTCGTAGGGGCATTGGGAGGTACGTAATGCAGAAGCTGTTCAGCAATCTTCGCTACGCGGTGCGACAGTTCCGGCGGTCGCCTGTCTTTACGGCAGCGGCCGTAATCACCCTGGCTTTGGGAATCGGTGGAACCACGGCAATATTCACGTTGGTTCATGCGGTGATGCTGCGCTCCCTGCCGGTGTCTGAACCCGGGCGACTCTACCGAGTCGGCGATGGCGACGATTGCTGCGTAGAAGGGGGACCGCAGGACCGCTGGGGAATGTATTCGTTTCCTCTGTATGAACGGCTGAAGGCGGAAACACCCGAATTTGAAGAGTTGGCCGCTTTCCAGGCCGGCGGTGCGCTCCAGAGCGTGCGGCGTGAAGGTGAATTGGCTGCCAGGCCTGTGCGCTCGGAGTACGTCACCGGGAATTATTTCTCAATGCTTGGAGTGGGCGCCTTCGGTGGGCGAGTGCTTAGCCCTGACGACGACAGGCCAGGTGCTCCGCCGGTTGCTGTACTCAGCCATCGTGTCTGGCAGACCAGCTATGCCGGCGATACTTCGGTAGTGGGTTCAACCTTCATCGTGGAGGGCCATCCGTTTACCGTGATCGGAGTGGCTCCGCCCGGATTCTTCGGTGAAACGCTCCGCAGTGACCCTCCCGATATTTGGATCCCCGTGCAGCAGGAGCCCTTGATTGACGGCGAGGGCGAACTGCTGCACCAGTCCGTGCCCGCATGGCTGCGTGCGATGGGCCGCCTGCGGCCGGGAGCTTCGATTAACGGAATGGCTCCGCGCCTCACTGGGGTGCTGCGCCAATGGATGCAGAATGATTCCGGATATCCAGCCAACTGGATGCCGGACGTGATCCGCATGCTTCCCAGGCAAGTGATCGACGTCGTCCCCGCAGGCGCCGGCGTCGCCGTGATGAAGGAAGAGTACGGGCGCAGCCTTCAGATCCTGCTCTCCGTTTGCGGCCTGGTGCTGCTGATTGCCAGCGCCAATGTCGCGAACTTGCTGCTGGCTCGCGCAGTAACGCGTCGAGGGCTAACCGCACTGCGCCTGGCCCTTGGCGCCACTCCGCGGCAGATTATTGCGCAGGCTCTCACGGAAAGCGTCCTCCTCGCAATGGGCGGCGGCATTGTGGGACTTCTGGTGGCCGTGGCAGGGGCGCGCCTGCTGCTCACGCTTGCCTTCCACAGCGCGCACTTCCTGCCGATCAGCCCCATGCCGTCTTTCGTGGTCCTGGCGTTCTCCTTCGTGTTAGCCCTGGTAACGGGAGTCATCTTCGGTGCGGTTCCCGCATGGTTTGCCACACGTACCGATCCCGCGGAAGCCTTGCACGGGTCGGGCCGCGGTACGAGCGATCGTTCCTCTTTCACGCGCCAAGGGCTGCTGATCGTGCAGGCTACATTGTCGGTTGTCTTGGTTGCCGGTGCGACGATGCTGGCGCGGAGCCTAAACAAGCTTGAGCATCAGGACTTTGGATATCAAGTTCAAGGGCGCGTGGTGGTGGGGCTGCACAACCCACCGGCCAGCTACACTGAGGCCAAGTTGGCCGCGCTCTACCGTGAGCTTGAGATACGCCTCAATCGTCTGCCTGGAGTGCGGGGAAGTGGACTGGCGCTCTATAACCCGCTCACCAACAACTGGGGGGAACTCATTTACGTGGCTGGCCATCCTGCTCCCAAAATGAGCGAGGAAGCCGGCGCATCATGGGACCGAGTGAGCCACGACTATCTTCAGAACTTTGGCATAGCGGTTTTGCGTGGGCGGGCCTTTGCCGCCGCAGACAATGAAACTATGGAACCGGTGGCGATCGTGAACGAAGCTTTCGTGAAGCGCTTTTTCAAGAGCGACGAAGACCCGCTGGACCAGCACTTCGGCCTGGACCTGCCCGAGAATTCCGCCACATTCCGTATCGTGGGCCTCGTGCGGGACGCGAAGTTTGCGGGCTGGGGCTTAGACAGGCCGGCGCGTCCCATGTTCTTCGTGCCGCTCGCTCAAAGTGTCGATTACAAGCAGGACCTGCTGAAGAGGGTCGAGCTACGCTCGCATTTCATCGGCGGAATCATGCTCGTGACCGGGGCCCCTCCCGGCGTGCTTGAGCCGCTGCTGACGAGGACATTGGCAGAAGTCGATCCCAACCTGACCATCACCAGCGTCAGGACTATGGAGCAGCAAATTGCTCTCTCCTTCGATCAGGAGCGTGCAGTTGCCAGCCTCGCGGGCTTGTTCGGGATTATCGCTCTCCTGCTGGCGGCAGTTGGAGTGTACGGCGTCACGGCCTACACGGTTGCGCAGCGAACGAACGAAATCGGCATTCGCATGGCCCTTGGCGCTGATCCCGCGAGGGTGGTCCAACTGGTACTACGCGGCGCCTTTAAGCGCGTGATGATCGGGCTGGTGCTCGGGTTGCCGCTGGCCATCGGTGCCGGACGTCTGATCTCAGCACAGCTCTATGGCGTTACCAGTTGGGATCCATTTGCGCTGGCTGTGGCTGCGAGCGCGCTTGCCCTCTGCGCATTCTTCGCAACCATAATTCCGGCCAGCCGCGCAGCCTCTATTTCGCCCATGAACGCACTGCGGATTGAGTAGCGCACCTCGGGAGTGGGAGTCCAGTCCGCTATTTTGCTTTCTGCCCCTTGATGATCTGGGTCTTGTGCGCGCCCTTCATGGTATGCACGAGGAATCCATCCGCACTCTGTAGCCACACTTCGGCCAGCACGTAATCCGTCACATATTCCGTATAGGACGGCGCGAAGTTCCCAACCACGTCGAATACAAGCTGGGGCTCTGCGAGAGGCGGACTCGGCTGCGCCAGCCTCTTCGTGAAGGGGACCTGAAATTCCTTGCCGGTCGCTTCCTGCCGCAGCGTAATCTGGCCGTCGTCCTTTTGGGCGACCCAGTATTGGCCGGCAGGGAGCTTTAGGCCGCCGGCCTGGAACGTGAACGGGATCTTGAACGTGCCCTGGGCAAAGGCCCCCGTAGCCCCCGCGACGAGGGCCAAGGCCATTGCCGCCACCACCCAAACTGCCAAACGCTTCATCTGAACCCTCCTTTTCCTGGGTCACGGGGGATAGGGCAAGCCCTACCCCTACAATTTGTAGGGGGACGGCTTGCCGTCCCCTGGCCGTGCCGCTCGCGCACGAGCCAGCAGAGTCTCTGAAGAACGAGACTCTGCGCTACACGGCGCCCGGGATCACCCGGACTCGAGCTAAACGAACCACTCCTCCGCAGCGCCGCGAGACGCCTGCGTGGAAGGAACGCCGTTTTTCAGTGCGTCTTCCATGCCCGTGACGAACGTGTCGATTTCCTCGAGCGTCGTGTAAATGTTCGGCGACACCCGGAGAGCCTGATAATCAAAAACCTGGTTCGGCGGGGCCCCGCCGACGAGCGGGACGACGATGATCCGGTACTTGTCCATCAGAAATTTCGCGAGGTCCCGGACATCGATCCCGTCGATGTCGACCGCCGCTACTGCCCACGCCTGAGCGGGCTCGCTGAGATCCGTCAGTATCTTGATGCGCGGATGACCCTTGAGGGCGTTGGCCCAGCGCAGGGTTAGATACCGCAACCGGGCCGCCTTGCGTGCCCCGCCAATGGCTTGGTGGTAAGCCAGAGCTTCACCTAGCGCCGCGCGGATGGCCCAAGGGTGTGTCCCGATGGCCTCGAACTTTCGGATGTCATCGTCCTGCTGTTCGGGGGCTGCCTGCAGGGGCCAGAATCTCGGGATCATCTCTTTTCGAACGTACAGGCAGCCGTTGCCGATCGGCGCCAGCAGCCATTTGTGCAGGCTGACGCCATAGGCGTCGCACTCGAGCTCCCTCAGCTTGAACGGGAATTGCCCGAGAGCGTGGGCGCCGTCGACGATGGTAACGATCCCCCTTGAGCGGGCCAGGCGGGAGAGCCGCGCCACCGGAAACATCTGGGCCGTCAAGTTGGTCATGTGGCAGAAATGGAAAACCTTTGTTTTCGGCGTGATGGCCTTCTCGAACCGCTCGTAAAGGTCGTCCCCCGTCGTCGGGACAGGGAATTGAAGGCGCGTCACTTTGATGTTTTCGCGCCGCATGCGCTGGTCCCACGTCGTCAGCATGCGGGGGTAGTCCTGCTCGGTCGTGAGCACTTCATCCCCGGCCTTAAGGTCGATCCCGTTCTGCGCGATTTGCAGCGACTCGCTGGCGCCGCGTGTCAGGGCCACCTCCTCCGGGTCACATCCGAACTCCGCGGCCATGCGCAAGCGGATCGTCTGGATGCGATCGGCTATGGGGCCTTGATAAAAAATGGGCGCCATGTTGATCATGTCCATGTAGCGCCATTCCGATTCCAGCGCGACCCGGGGCGTCGGGCAGGTAAAGCCGTTATTCAGGTTGATCAGCGTGCGGTCCAGCTTGAAGTCCATCTGGATCTCTCGCCAGTAGAACTCGTTTTGCGCGACCTCCTCGGGTGACATATTTGCGACCGTCTGGCCAGCTTCCAGGACGCGGGCGAGAGCCATCCCTCTGGCCGCGGACGCGACCGTCCCGGCGACTCCGGCCGCACGCAGAAATGACCGTCGACTCCACATTGTAGACCTCATCAAAAACCTCCTTGATCTCTTTGGCGTTCATGTTGATGATCACATTCAACTTTATCTTTCCGCAGAATCATACGCCAGCTACCCTGTCGACTCAAGCTCAGGTCACCGTGGTATCTTTTGGTGATCAGCATGACAGACCCGAAAGTGGTATCAGGGGAGGGGGGGGTGCACTTCGACAAATAGGGCGTTTCCCAGGCGAAATCCAGCCGAGCAGGGGCGATCATCCATAATCACATGCCGGCAAGGCGGGACCGACCTGCCCAATCCGACGCCAACCTTGCAGATTTCAAAGATTCGTTTTTGCAGCGCCTTGCTCGTCACTCGTCACTGTTTTTCAGCACTCGCCACTTGTCACTGCTCTTAACCGCTGCGCCCGCCCTTTCGACCACCGCCTCGTTTCCTCTCCTGACCCGTGGCCGTGGCCGAGCTTCCGGTTCGACTACCGGCAAGACCCCTTACTCCTCGCAATGGATCCGATTCCCTGAATCTCATAACCCAGGCATCCCAAAACGATGTCTCCGCCACCCGCCGATTGACGCAAGGCATATATCGGTGTAGCCTTGCGCTATGGTGGATATAGCTCTCGCTCTAGCTCAGGGAGTGATTAATCTCGTTCTGGCGTGGTATGCGGTGCATATCTTTTTAGAACACGGCAAGAAAAAAGTTGCATTTCTGTTTGTTCTGGTGGGTTTGCCTGGGCTGGTATTGATTGGCCTTTCTGCTTATCGGGTATCACAACCTCAACGGGATATAGCCACGAGAATATCGAAAATTTCGGCACAATTGCAAAATCTTCATGCTGCGGCACCGCAGCATTTCTTTGTAGGGTTAGGCGAAGACCTCAAAAGTGGGAAATCAACTAGCACCATAAAAGTGATACCGGATTCAGAATATCAGAGGCGATATAAAATTCTTAATGCACTGAGAATTGAATACATTCTTTCCAATCGGGATTTTCGCCCAACTCTTGTCGCAGGGATAGAATGGCCACCCCTCGAATGGATCAACCATAGGCTTGCTAATCTTGGAGAGACCTGGACCGCCGCAGTTGGAAGTAATTCATTGGAACTAGAATTCATGGAATCTCAGCCGCAGTGAGTTAGAGTGACCTCGCTATTTACAGACCACACTCCCTTACAAGCCGATTTCACTCTCTACGGCTCTAGCGTTTCGTGAGCCAAAGCCAGATTTCAAGAAAGACAGGCTAAGCGAATGCCGTAATTATAACCCGTTTCCAGACCTCACTCGGCAGGGAGCTACCGCTGAGGATATAACCTGTGCCAAAGAAAGCCACAATTAATGCGGGGATTGCTACAACGAGATTAGAAAGCAAATCTTTGGGAGGCGCGGGTGGCGCAGACATCGCGGTTTGATGTCTGCGGCGCACCAATGTCGTGGCGCAGTAAAGCGTGAGGATGGGACGGCAACGGCATTTCTACGGGCTCAACCATCTTCATTACCTTACCACCCGCGCCTGTCGCCGCGCCCGCCCTTTCGACCGCCGCCGCGTTTCCCCTCCTGACCCGTGCCCGTGGTCGAGCCTCCGGTTCGGCTACCGGCAAGATCCCTTCCTCCTCGCAATGGATCCGATGCCCTGAATCTCATAACGCAGACCCGCCGCGGCGGGTCTGCGCCACCCGCGGCCGCTACCCAAGCTCCTTGCGGACCTCGTGAACGTACGCCACTTCGTAGTTATTACGACGGCGTTCGTCGAGACTATCAATGTACGTAGTACCAAAGCTCAAGACGGCCCGACCAACCGCCACGGTGGCTGCGGCTAACGCGGCCCAAGCGCCGCCAGCGATCAGCCCAGTTGCAGCGACTGTTGCCGACGTTGCTCCCAGGAACTTGGGGTCCAGCAGGCAAGAGAGCGCGCCGATCGCAGCCTTCATCCCATGCTTCCTTAGTGCCCATTCGTAGTCGTCGAGCCTGAGAGCAATCAGATCTCTGACTTCTTCCGGCGACTTCGACCTCAACTCGTCGTCGATCCAGCGGACAACCCTTCGGTACTTGTTCCGAACGTCCATATCCTTTCGAAACTCGAGTGCTTGCTCCCAGGTGAGTTGCTTTTCGTCAACCATTGCGATTTGTGAGATCGACGCAGCGAGCACCCGACGACTCCCGGTCGGGAACTCTCGTTGACAGCTCGCTGCCGCGTGGTAGAAGAGTGTCGGCGCTACCCCAAGGTCCTTGCTGAATTGAGAAACCAGGAACCGGAGACTCTTCTCCTCCTCCTCCGCCGCGCTCTTCTCACCGATGTCCCTCCGCACTATTTCAATTCCCACCTCCTCGGCCGCCAAGGTCGCGAGGCCAGCCGCCCATAGGCCCATTTCTGGCGGTGTCGCACAATAAAAACCGACCTTCTCAGGAACAGGTTCTGGCGCAATGATCGGTATTCGGTACACTCTATCGAATGCGAGAGCTGCGGTCTTGGGCGTCAAGACGGACACGGCCAGAGACTCGCCGCGCTTTGGGAGGATCGGCTTACCGAGTCGCTCTTTGATGACCTCAGCCAAGCCCTGGGATAGCCGCTCCTGCAGCTCTTGCAGTTCGTCCAGCGACCAGTCGGACGGGGCCATGCGCTCAGCCAGCCTCCGCGCAATCACGCGGGCAATTTCACGCTCCATATCTTTTTTCCACGGCCAACGGTCAGCATCGAAGTTGGCCGCCTAACTCTTGTTGAGGCCGACCTGCATAAAACCCTTTCCCGTCGGCATAACGAGAAAACGCCAATGCCGAATGCGCAGGACTTCTGCCAAGCGGTCGTAGAGCCTCGGAGTCGGCTCGCCAGCGAACAGCCCCAACGGTGATCGACGATTCGCGGGTTTACCACCCCCTGGCCCTGTACCGCCTGGTGCAGGGCTGGCCCCCTCCTAAAACAGGAGGGGAAATTGTTCATGACGCCTAGCCTTCCGGAGATCCTCGGGCTGGCGACCAGAATGGCTCAATTAGACTCCCACCCAACCTGCGATGCAAGTGCAAAATCTCGCGCACCGGGGCCAGTTATTTCCTCATCCTTGGACATTGCGAGGCCCCACTTTGTCACCCGGAATGCCACAATAGATCCTCCCAAAAGAGCTTTGGCCGGCCCAGGAAGCTGCGGAAAAACCCTTCCGGACCGTCATTCTGAGGAGCCGTCGGCCATGGCCGAACGAAGAATCTCCTGTGTTCATGAAAACGCGCAGGGCGAGATTCTTCTCCCGCAGGGCGGGATCAGAATGACAGCGAAGGACTCAGAACGACAGCAGGGAAACGTTCTTCGTTGGCCCCCTAGATATCTGGACGGCAAGTGGGCAAACCTGAGAAATGGCCCTCAATCTCAGATCCCCAGGAACGGCGTTCGAGGAAATAGCTCCCCGGTAGTCGCCTTGTGTTTAGCGACGAATCCGCAAGGTCAATCCGAAGTCCTGGCCGAGTGGCGAACACGGACACTTTCAGATTGGTGGCAGGCGCTGCGAGCAGCCCCGAGAATAGCTTCCGTGTGACGATACGCCCGGAATCGTGTTGGCAGTTAGCAACAGATACAGATCCAATTTCACCACTTTGTGGACCAGAAGCATTTGCTTCCCGAACCAGCCCCAACGCCTGGTGCAATGCCTTACTGCTTCACCAGCTCGACGCGGCGGTTTTTGGCGCGGCCGTCCTCGCTGTCGTTCGAAGCGACAGGAGCCGTTGGGCCATCGCCCTGGGCGCTGAGTCGCGCCGCTGCAATTTGGTATTTGGCGGCCAGCACCTTTACCACCGCATCCCCGCGGCGCTTGGACAAATCCATGTTGCTGGCCAGCGTTCCGACGTTGTCGGTATGGCCTACGACATAGAGCTTCAGCTTGGGGTCGCCTTGAAGCAGCTTGGCGACCTCTTTCAGCGTCGCGTCCGACTCGGGCTTGACGTCTGCTTTGCCCGTATCAAAGTAGATCCCGTAAACCGAAGCGTGGCCGGTGCGGTTGATGTCGTTGGCCAGCGACGCGGCGTCCACCGTGATGAGATCCGACTCCATGGGCTTCATTTCGATGACGTAGAGCTCGACATTGGGTCGAAAATTCCCGCCCTGGTCGTCAATCAGCAAGCTCACATAAACGTCGCCCTCCGGCCGCGCGAGCTTCGCCGAAACGTATCGAATCCCGTGGTCGGGTCCCCAGTAATCGTCGTAGTCGCCCGTACCGTACACCCTTGGACTCGAGCTCCCCGACCCGGCGCAATCCTGCGGGCCGCAAGTAAAGAGCGTCTGGAACCCGGCCTTCTTGAGCGCGCCTTGATAGTTGCGAAAGACCTCCAGCACCGAGCGTCCCTCGGGCGCCACGTAAACGATGCGGGTGACCTTCCCTTCCAGACGCTGGCTCTTGGTAAAATTATTCGCGCTAGTCAGCTTGCCGAGCGGAAGCGTGAGCTCATCGAACTCTTTGGTGAGATAGTTCTTGATAACCGAGCCGGGATATCGCGAAATCAAGGGATGGTCCTTGCTTCCCTCCACGTCTTCGTTCTGGGCCGCCGCGAAGGGTGCGGATAGGCCTAGCAATAAACAGGCTACGAATACGGTGCGAATGAAAGTTGTCATGGGCTCCTCCTAGAATGAGTGATTGAGCTGGAAGCGGCGAACGCCGGGAATCGACCTCCTCGTCTGCGCAGAGATCTAGCATCCCCCGCGTGACCACCGCCGCCGCGTGTCTATTGCTTGACCAGCTCGACGCGGCGATTCTTGGTGCGGCCGTCCTCGCTGTCGTTCGACGCCACGGGGGCCAGCGGGCCGACGCCCTGGGCGCCGAGCCGCGAGGCGGCGATGTTGTATTTCGTCGTCAAGACCTTGGCGACAGCGTCGGCGCGCCTCCCACACGAGCCCGCTCCACCGGGCGTCGATCCGCTCCTCGGCGGTGAAGGGAATCCAGCGGGCGTCCGGCGCTGAGCACAACTCCACCTGCTCCTTCAGCCGCACGCAGCGCGCGAGGCAAGCCATTTCCTCCCCGCCGGCCAGGAGGAACGAGCGCCGCCGTGCCAGCAACATGCTGATACTACACCCAAAATGGCTGCTCAGTTGTGCAAAGTGATGTGTAGTCGCTAGCCATGATCGGAAATGCCTCGGCGGAGAAATGTCGGGAGGGGGCAGGATGCTGGACCGAGGCATTTTCGATAAGGAGACTAGAAAGAAGCCGCTGGCGGTTGCTGCGGACGCGGCGGCTATGGAGTTTGAATTGTAAACCCTTCGGTCAAAAGGAGTCGGCAGCTTGCGGTTAACAGTTAGCCGAGGGGATCGACAACACCTCGCGCCGGCACAGGCTCACACGTGCATCTTCACCCAGGCCTCCTCGGGTTGAAGCGCGCTGATCGCCCGAGGATGAATTTTCCGGTACACCTGGGCGGGAAGCGAAGGCTTTCCATCGACCTCGAGCAGCCAAGCCACGGGAATTCCAAACAGCCGCTCATTTTCTTCCAGGAAGGGATGGATCACCGCCCAGTCATGTTCTTGGAGCGGGCTAAACTCGCCGCTACAGTATCTTCATGCTTTACGCCGCCATTTGGTCCGTCAGTTGACGGATAAACTCGCCGCTACAGCATCAAATTGACCCACTGCCATAGCCTTCGATCCCGGAAAACGCTTCGCGCTCCAGCTCCTTCTGGAACATTGCACGCCCCATCTCACCGCGGAGCCGGCGGACTTCCCGCAAGCCCATCGCCCCCAGCACTTCGAGCAATTGGTCGCGCCAAGAAGTCAGGAAGTTCTTGAGGCGCTGGATGCCCCAGTCGACGGCGAGCCTTCTGGGTAGCTTGAAGCGGCTTTTCTCCCGGTCGGCGCACTCCTCCACAAACTGCGCCTGTAGGGCCGCCAAAAGGGGTGTGTCAAGGGCGACGGCATCCAGACCCCAGATAATGGCTTTGGGAACGTGCTCGGCGGCGATGATCCCGCCGCTCCCCAGCAGCGTCACCTCGTCCCGGCACGAGGCCTCGACAAAGGTTTTGTGCGCCTCCCGGATGAGCTCCAGCACGAACCGCCCGTTCCGTCCCCGGCCATGATAATTGGCCACCAGGTGGAACACTCGGAACCCCGAGCGATAGTGCCTTAATAGCTCCTCCTTCGAGGCAAGTTCGTAGCGCAAGCAGATCGTGGCCTCGGGGAAGCGAGCCCGAGTTTCTTTTAGCAACCCTTCGTTCCCGCTCTCCAGCTCTATCATGCGTGGCGTGAAGCGGAGCTTCGGGAGGGTGTGTGCGTCCTCGCGGCCCAGAAGCGGAACAATCTGCTGTCCCTGAAACGCGAATTTGCTGAGCACCTTGGCCGGCAAGACGAGCAGCGTCCCTGCCTCTTGCGCTGCTTCCACAAGGATCTCGAGGAATTTGCGGGAGTGGATAGATGCCGGCGGCA
>Ga0208323_1000313_pt1 | contig 23396 bp, 30 predicted proteins | sample June2015DPH_10_1_2_FD_184703 | JGI IMG/M metagenome (GOLD analysis project Ga0208323, IMG submission 184703) | Peatland microbial communities from SPRUCE experiment site at the Marcell Experimental Forest, Minnesota, USA - June2015DPH_10_100... | ecosystem: Environmental > Terrestrial > Soil >... | reverse complement strand
CTAAGCGTCCTCCACTTATGGGATGCGCCGCCCGTTGTAAAAGAGTATTTAGAAACTGGAAATGAAGAATTACGGGCTGCTGCGCGGGCTGCTGCGTGGGCTGCTGCGCGTGAACAGTTTAAGGCGTTGGTGGAAAAGGCATTTTTATGCAATTCCTAACCCCGCCTCTCTTTGACCAATTGGTCAACCGTTTGCCGAAGGGGCCGCGTCTAGGTTGGTTAACCTTGAAATCTCGCCCGCAAGCGAACGGCGGACGCAAGAACAACTCCGGGCATCTACCGGAGCATATTGAAGCGAACAAAGACAATGCCAACCCGTATCTGGGTGAAGACGGCAAGTGGTATTGGCACGACGAAACCGAACAGGCATGTGAAGTCGCTTATGAAACACGAGCGGCTGCGTTAGTCGCTTTGACACGTGCCCTGCTTGCGGTACGAGAAAAAAGAAGTCGCTCGCTATGCGTAAGCATGAGTGCTCTGAATGCGGTTATACAACGCATAGGGACACAGCAGCGGCAGAGGTCATCTTGGGAAGGTCATTCCCATCGAACGTCAACATGCCTGTTGTAGTGGGTGTGTAGTTCGAGAATCCCCCGCCTTTAGGCGTGGGGAGTGTCAATGAGTACGCGAAGTATCTGGATACGCCACAAGAGATATCTTAAGGAGGAACCATGAAACCATTGAAGCTGTTATTCTGCACACTAGCTTTGTCGGTCGGGCTCTTTGCCACACCGCCGAAGTATAACCCGCCGCCACAACGACCAGCACCGACATATCGGCCAGCACCAACACCCCGACCAGCACCGGCCCCGAGACCTGCACCGCGCCCTGAACCGCGTCCACGACCGGAGCCTAGGCAAGTCCGTGAACCGCGTCAGCCTCGCAATGACCAGCGCAACAACGATAGGGCTCAGCGCAACAATGATCGTAACGCACAACGAAACGCCCAGCGCGATGAACGGAATCGTAATCGTGATACTGCGAAGCGTGACCGGAATGCTGCAAAAGACCGTCAGCGGGCTGATAAGAGATATGAAAAGGGTCGCCGCAATGCCGCAAAGCATTGGGACGGACGCCGTTTTGACCACAAATTTTTCGCTCGCAATTTCGGAGTATATCATCCGTTTTTCTTCGGCGGACCCGGATTCTATTGGTACGGTAACCCGTGCTTGCTCGGGTCTTCGTTCGAATTCGGGAATGTGTACTTCGGCCTCGGATATCCCTGTTCTACGATGTGGTTGGGCTATCCATGGAACGGAGTTTATGTCGATGAAAGTCCCGACGGCGAAGGGTACGTGCTAGTTAACCCGGAATTTCCGGGCGTGACCTTCGGCGTAAGGGTTGTATTCTAGGAGGAAATAATGAAAATACTGAAGAACATTCTCATCCTTGCGGTTATGGCCATGGGTCTTTCCCTCGCTGCTTCCGCTCAGACGCAAGCCGGTAATAATGGCTGTGGGACGTGGGGCTTCTATGGAAGTCAACACACACTCACCAATTGCTTCAACGAAGCCGAAAATGTCCTGATCCTCGAAACTGACGGACAGGTTGGCCATTTTACACTTGGCCCTGGACAAACGGCATATTTCGGGAAAACTGTGTTTGGCACGCCAAATGACGAGGCTTACTGCGCGGTCATCAACTAACGAGAGTCCTGTCATGGGTAACCATTGGACAGGCGGGTGCACGGAGATGCTCACGGCACGTCCCGATTAAGCGTGCCATACTTTTTAGAAAGGACATATGGAAACTGGATTTGAGGACGTAACGTCTGTATCTGTCATCGTGGGCGAAGCCGTTGCGGGAGAGGCGGCGGCTGCTCTCAAACAAGTAAAGTCTCTGGTAAAGGGAATTTCTTCAAACACTTTTGATCTCGCTGAGGCGCTGCATAGGGTCAAGAAGAATAAGTATTACGCACCGAAATACAATACTTTCGCAGAATATGCAAAATCCCTTGACGTAACGGTGTCGAAGGTATATTATCTGGTGAAATTGGCGGAAGTGATGGAAGCGGTCGGCGTGCCACGAGAGCAGTATGAGCCGGTAGGAATCGTAAAGTTGCGAACGATCTGTCGTCTGGAATTGGTTGATGGCAATGGCGAGCCGAAAATATATGATGGCTTACCCGCAACAGACCATATCAAGATGCTAGTCGGAGCGACAAGTCTTACGCCAGAACAAGTGGAAGAGGAAGTCAAGAAGCGGCTGGGACTGATGGGCGAAGATGCCCGAGTATGGCAGAACATCTCTCTAACAGTTGCCCAACGAAAGAAATGGTTAGAAGCAGTAGGTTTAGCAAAGTTGAATATCGGTAGTGTCGGAAAAGATGGAGACGGAAATTATAAGGATGCGGGCGAAGGCTCTTGTATGGAAGTGATCGCAGCCTCTTATCTCCTTGATCCGAATAACTACCCGGAAGGATATCAATATGCTGAGACCACTGTTATGTAAACTCGGATGGCATACCGGCTGGCGTGAAGTAGATTGGCATTTCAACGGTAATATCGAAGCCGTGTGCTGGATTTGCGGGAAACGGCGGGTGACGGTTTACATGCCGAAAACGGAAAGTAGAGTACGCTGGTAAAATCCTGAATAAAGTAGGTGCTATGAGAAAGATAAACACCGCACTCCATAGTCAGAAGGTAGTCACTCTACGGGATAAATTCGCGTCCCTAATAGTGGGACAGGAAGAAGCGACTAATGCGATTACGAATTGCCTTGAAAAGTTTCTTGGCGGGCTGTCAGACCCTAATCGGCCTATTGCGTCTTTACTTTTTCTTGGGCCTACGGGCACTGGCAAGACTTCTGTCGTAGAGGCATTTGCAGAGGGACTTACTGGCTCCCCGAATCACATGATCAAGATTGACTGCGCGGAGTTTCAGGTAGAGCATGAAATCGCCAAACTGATCGGCTCGCCGCCCGGATACCTTGGACACCGGGATACGCCCGCTCGATTCAAAGATGAGACGCTTACAGCACTACGAACGTTTGATGTACCATTTACGATAATCCTGTTTGACGAAATCGAAAAAGCATCTGATTCGTTATGGCATCTATTGCTGGGAATCCTTGACCGGGGGAAGATAACCCTAGGGGATAGCAGCATTACCGACTTTACGAAGACCATTATTTTCATGACTTCGAATGTGGGTAGCAGAAAGATTGCAGAGAATGGCGGGCTGGGATTTTTACCTGAGAATACGGATGACAAAGACGAAGCAGCAATAAAGGCATCCGCGCAATCTGCGGCTCGGGCGAAATTTAGCCCTGAGTTCCTGAACCGGCTGGATGAGATCGTAACGTTTCACACGCTGTCCAAAGACCAGATCGAAGAGATTCTGGGCATGGAGTTGAAGAAGATTCAGCGTCGGCTAATGAGTTCTTCGGCCAACATGCTGAACGTATCCCCTGCGGCTTTGCGTGAAATTCTCGCTCGGGGATATGACAAGAAGTACAACGCCCGTGGCATTCGGCGAACGTTGGAGAAAGAAATTCTCACGCCGGTAAGCAGGGCGATTTCAAGCGGAGAGATTACGCATTCGGAGAATGTTGTGGCGGATTTTGAAGCCGGGGAATTTGTGTTCTACTCGTTAAAGCAGCGGGTAATCGCATGAGTGAGTTGAGTAGAGCATGCTTCAAACGGGATAATTGGCATTGTCGCAGTTGTCATTCTACTTTTGGACTCCAGCCCCACCATATCAAGTTTCGTAGTCAAGGTGGGGCGGATACGCTCGACAATCTCGTGACGCTCTGTTGGATTTGCCACCGGGCTGTGCACGATGGATTTCTAGAAGTAAAATGGGAACGAGAGATTACTATGGAAGGCCGGATAGTAGTTTGGTTCCGGCGTAAGAGAGGATGGAAGCCATGACGGGATGCGGCGTACTTACGAAGGGAACTAATCCAAAAGATTCGTTGCTTCCCTGTGGTACCAAATTCTGGCTGGGGCTAGATGCAAAGAGTAGAACGGAGCACATATTATTGTGCTTGAAATGCAAGGAGGAAAAATTATGAGTGATTCACGCAGAGGGAAGAAACAGAACAATCGAAAGAACTTTACCGCCCGTAAGGAATGGTTAGAGAGCAAGAAATTTGGTAGACTGAAACAAGAATGGGTTAACATTGGAACTTCAGCCGTTGAATTATCCCCCGGAATAGTTACTTTTACGGAAGGTTTTTGGAGGAAAATATGACACCAGAAGTTACACCACACATTGAAAAGACCGTAGTAATCGCAGCAAAAGGTGGATACGAAATTCATCCGGAGTCGTATACTCCGCTGCGGATGATTGTATTCGTACAGTCTACAGGTGAGCACTTCGAACTGCTTCGCACCGGAGAGGCGATTACATGGGGAACGAAGACGCCGCCCGACTATCTCGAATACTGGGCGATTGATGTGCCACACATTTCGTGGGTCGGGGTGAAGCGTGCCAGTTAATCAAGCTCAACTACAATTCGGAACCTATGTATATCTTCGGGAAGATGGCACACCCTACTATGTCGGTAAGTTCAGTTATCGAGGTAGGGTGTTTGCAAAACGGCGTCATCGTGTCCCCGTTCCGAAAGACCTGTCGCTCATTATCATTCAAGAATTTCCGTGTGAAGCGGACGCTTTCGCCGCAGAAATCTTTCTGATTAGATATTATGGTCGCAAAGACAACGGAACGGGCATACTCCGCAATCGTACTAATGGTGGAGAAGGTTCATCAAACCCATCCAAAGAGACCCGTGCAAAATTGCGGGCGGCGAGTCTCGGGCATTCTGTCTCAACAGAAACCCGTATAAAGATAGGTGCGGGGAATAAGATTGCCCTTACTGGTAGGCGCATCCCAAAAGCGACCCGTGTCAGGATGGGTATTGCCCAGAAAGTAAGACGAGCGAGGGAAAAATATGGAGCTTAGACCATACCAAGACGAGGCTATCGAGGCTGTTTGTGCCGCATATGGTCAAGGATGGAGACAACAACTGCTCTCGATGGCTACAGGCAGCGGAAAAACGGTGGTTTTTTCTCACTTGTATGAGCGATTGAAATCTCATTTGAACGGGAAGATGTTAATACTTGCCCATCGAGAGGAGCTGATTGACCAAGCCATAAGCACTATGCAAACGTCCAATCCATCCTTGCGAATTGATAAGGAAATGGCGGGCTACATTGCTGATCCATCTACAGCCGATGTGATTGTGGCAGGTGTAGCTACTTTGGGCAGGAAGAATACCAGCCGATTAGAGAAATTCAATCCATCAGATTTTAGTACGGTGATTGTTGATGAGGCGCATCACACGCTCGCCGAATCGTATATGCGGATTCTGGAAGCGTTCCACGTTCTGGAAGATGGAACGAACAAACTTCTGCTAGGCGTTACCGCGACACCATCCCGAGCCGATGGTAAACCATTGGGAGAGATTTACAAAAAGATTTCGTACTCGTATAGTCTCCGGCAAGCGATTCAGGACAAGTGGCTCGTTCCGGTACGGGGCTACCGGGTAATTACCCAGACGGATATTTCGGGTGTAAAGGTCTCAGGCGGGGATTTGGACAAAATCGAGCTAGAGTCTACAATTAACACGCCAGAGCGAAATAAGGCGATTGTAAAGGCTTGGCTGACATTTGGGGGTCAGAGGTCAACCATAGCCTTCGCCGCTGGTATAGAGCATGCTAGGGCACTTTCTGAGGCATTTATAGAGGCGGGGGTGTCGTCGTCGGCGGTTTGGGGTTCAGATGATGCCCGAACACAAAAAATCTATGATTTTCGGGAGGGAAAGATATCCGTTCTAGTGAACTGTAACGTCCTGACGGAAGGGGTGGATATACCCTCAATCTCCTGTGTTTTACTGGCGAGACCTACCAAAAGCGGGGTATTGTTCACTCAAATGTGCGGTAGAGCGATCAGGTTGTCTCCCGGCAAGGAAGACTGTATAATTCTGGATGTTTCAGATATCTGTGGGAGCCATTCGCTCTGTACGCTACCGATGCTCATGGGTATGCCCGCAAATCTGGATTTGCAGGGTCATGGTCTGCTCGAAGCAGTCACCCTGATCGAAGAAATGCAAGAAGAGAATCCTGATATCGACTTTACGAAGTTGAAATCGTTCGAAGGGATTAAGCAGTTTATTGAGCAGGTAAATCTATTCGAGGTCCGGTTCCCGAAAGAAGTCACAGAGAATTCTGAGTTCCGTTGGATGCGGGCGATTGATGGCGGATTCGTAATGAAGATACCACGCCCAAAAATGGATTCAACCGGCACTAAGCCCGGACGTGTACGAATATACGAAAATGTTCTGGGCGAATGGGAAATCGAAGGTTTCATGAAAGACAAACTCTTTCACGGCGTCCGCAAAAGCATCGAAGAGGCGTTCGCCGCCGCTGACCAACAGATTCGGCAACGGAGCCCTGAGTCGGTCTGTCTGGTCAACCGAGCGGCGGCATGGATGGCGAAGCCAGTGACCCCCGCTCAATTGAAGATGTTGAACCGGCTGTATAAGGGAAAGATATTCCCAGAAGACCTGAATCAAGGGCAAGCATCATACTGGATAGATAAAAAGATTGGAGGAAAGTGATGGAATTGAAATGGCTACAGGAATTACCGCCCAAAGAGTATAAGAAATTGACAACACTCACTCAACTTCAGCATAATCACCTAAGCGTAATCTTGGACCAAGTGAGATGCGAAATTGTAAAGGCGCGGGCAAAGCATGCTCCGATGCGAGGACGGCATGAAGGGTACGCCGTCATGCTAGAAGAAGTGGACGAAGTGTGGGACGAGATCAAGAAAAAAGATTGCGATTGGAATGCGCTCCGAAAGGAACTTATTCAAGTTGCTGCAATGGCAGTCTGTATGATTGCTGAAGTAGTAGAACCACGGATTAACGAGGAGAAGAAAAATGGACGATAATTACGTTGACTATATTAGTTTAGGCCAAGAACCGCTCACAGCGGAAGCACAGGCCGCTTCAAATTTCCTGTGGAGATGCATGAAATATATCGAGGAGCGCCGTCCGTTTGAAGGCGCGACGATTGCTATCCTGCGCGAAAAGGCGTATGATATCATGGACGAGTGTGTCGGCAAAGTGAAGTCCAAGGAGATCAATTGACTTCTGCGGAGCGGGCCAAGGACAAGCGTCTCCGAGACATTTATAACACGACGCTGGAAGCGCAGAACGAGCAGCGGGCAAAGCAGGGGAACCGCTGTGCGATATGTAGACGGGATTTTGCTAAATTCACTGCATTTCAGGATCACGAACACAAATGTTGTCCTCGACGGTTGAAGAAATTCTGTGGACGATGTAACCGATCTTTGCTTTGTTTTAGTTGCAATAAATTCGTGGTCGGGGTATTGGAACGACAGAGCGTAGACGGAAAGAAATTGAACCCACTCTGGTTACTGAAACAGATAATTGCCTACTTTGAATACTGGAATCCAATTCTCAAAGCGAAAGGATGCTATGAAGAAAAGCCAAAAGAAAAGACCGCAGTATCGCGCAAGAAAAAACGCATTCGATAAGGTGATACAGGCATACCGAGATGCGAAAGAGGTGAAGGTCGGCTTCTCTGCGGTCAACATGGTAAACGATGCTAAAGGTGCGGTCAATCCAAGTCATCAGATTCGGCCTACGCTCGTAGACTTTCGGGCGGATGTGGAATTGGTGTTCCGCAAAATTTTCAAGGCGGCATCAGCATGGAAAACATTTCAGGAAGCGTATCTTCTATTCGATTCCGAAGACCCTATTGAAATGGGAGTGCTTGCCCAAAAACTTTTAGGCCGGGATGCCATGAATAATCTTGAGCAAGGTGTAGGAGCAGAATTTATAAAACGGGGAATCTTTCCTATGCACGGAAAGAATTCCTACTTTCGCACACGGAGGGCTGCATGAAAGTGAAACGGACTAAGTTTAATGACTATGAGTATCGGATCAAGTTCCCGGTATTCATGAATTACACGATTCACGTAGTCGTCTGTGATAGTCTATCCAAGGCGATTAGTGAACGCTATAAGGGATGCCATCCTGAGATTGAACACATTCTCGCCCGGACTATGATTGCTGCGAGTCCTGATACTCACATGTTCTTTAAGACAGAATCAATTTTCAAACCGTATGAATTGGCAAATGTAATTGCCCATGAATCCGTGCATGCTCTCCGTCACATGTTTGAATACGTACGAGTAGGCCGCACGGAAGAAGGTGATTTTTCTTTCGACAATGAAACAGAAGCGTACCATCTGGGATACACAGTCGAACGTGCTACCCGGTTCTTTGAGGAGGTTCGTAATGACATTAGAACAAGAGCTGCGAAATCAAGTAAAAGACGAAATAGGGGATGATGAGAATATCAAATTCCCAGAGAAGAACATTTTGCTCCAGAAGTATGGGGTGATTCCGCCTGTACTATTAGACGGCGAGGTCGAATATTGGACTGAGCGAGATGCCCGAGTCCCATGGATCGAGAAAGAGGGTGTCTATGTCCAAGCATGATAATGATTGTGAGCACGCTCCTGCGTCGAAACAGATTACACCTGCCCAATTCCGTGAACTACGGGGAAAATTCTTTACTGTGCGTCACGAGCGAGTGAAGACGTGCGGGCATCATCTGGACAAGATCAATGAACCGACATTTCGCAATTGCGAAACCTGTTGGTTCTCGTTCTTTGCTTCCCACGGGGAATTGGTGAAAGTTACCGACGAAGCGTTGCAGGAACATGGGGCGGGGTTTGTGGATAAGTTACGTGGCAAACACTACAGGGTTCAATTTTGTCGCTTCATGTCAACAATGAATCGACTACGAGAAGAATCAGAGGCTTTACAGGAGAAAAATGGACAAGGAACAAAAGGCAAAGAAAGCATACATGGCTGTGTGGAGGAAAGCGAATCGTCACAAAATTCGAGCCACCCGACGGAAATACTATCGAAAAAGAACGGCCCTAGTGTTGGCGGCGAACAAGCGATGGAATCAACAGAATCGCCCAGCGGTACTAGCGTATCAGGAAAAGTGGAGGAAGTCCCACAAGGATAACATTAAAGGATACGCTCTCAAACGTAAATATGGGATTACCTTGGAGCGATTCAAGGCGATGCTTCTTGAACAAAAGCATCGCTGTGCGTTATGTAGACAACCGTTTGGGGATACATCAATCCTAAAACCCATAGTCGATCACAATCACACAACAGGCCGAATTAGGGCGCTGTTACACAAGACATGCAATTTTATGTTGGGTATTATCGAAAAAAGAGGATTTCGCAGAAATGCAGAAAGGTATCTCAGTGAACAAAGAGCAAAAGTTCAAGGCTATAGAAGACTTGGGTAAGACGTTGGATAAACAATTTGAAACAACGACCTTCCAACGACAGGGGAATCGAGTCAATCGAGTAATCCCAAACATACCGACTAACTTACCTTCTGTGGATCACGGAGTGCTAGGATGTGGAGGTTTCCCAAGAGGTAGGATGATTGAAGTCTACGGCCCAGAGTCTGCGGGCAAGACGGCGTTGTGTCTGCATCTGATTGGAGAATGCCAGAAGGCGGGAGGTGTTGCGGCATTCGTAGATGCTGAGCATTCCCTATCCCCTTCATTCGCTAATGTTCTTGGGGTAAATATGGAGGAGCTGGTCATAAGTCAACCTGATTGTGGCGAGCAGGCTCTTGAGATCGTTGAAGGGTTAATAGATTCAAAAGCTGTTGACATGATCGTCATTGATTCAGTAACAGCACTCACTCCCCGAGCAGAAATAAATGGTGAGATGGGTGATAGTTTCATGGGACTCCACGCAAGATTGATGAGTCAAGCTTGTCGAAAACTGGTTGCTAAGGCGGCAGTCGCTGGGGTGATGCTCGTGTGGATCAATCAGATACGGGAGAAGGTGGGTTTGGTATTCGGATCACCGGAGGTCACTACGGGTGGGCGAGCACTAAAGTTCTACGCCTCAGTACGATTGGAGGTCCGCCGCCTTCCGCAATCCAAGAACGGCACGATCAAAGAAGGCGACGTCATCGTCGGGCATAAGCTGAATATCAAAGCTGTGAAAAACAAAGTGGCGTTTCCCTTTCGTGAAACTGTTGTAGACTTGCTATACGAATCCGGTTTTGACAAGGCGGAAAATCTGATCGAATATGCCCTGAAAATTGGGGTGCTCAAAGGAAGCGCATGGTTCGTAATCGAGGGGTCGGATGAAAAATTCCGAAGAGAAAAAATTCCCCTTGACATCTTGCGAGGAATGGTGAATAATTACCATAGTCAACTTCAAGCCAAATTGGAGGCCGAATATGAAGAAACCCGGAAGGAAGCCGAAGCCGGTTCAGAAGGATAAGCCGGTATTCCTGTATACGTCGAAATGCTGCAACGCACCCGCGACCAAAGCGCCCTGTGTATTCCTAGGATACCGGACCAAAGAAGCGGGTACTCAGGGACTCGGGACTTTCAGATGTACTGTCTGCCATAAACCTTGTAGTTGCAACAGGACGAAGAATTCTCTTGACAAGGTTCCCGAAACCTGCTAGGATGTAATCTGCGGTGGGATACGCCCTAAGAAGGACGAGGCCCACACCCGAGGCGGCGGGCAATCCGCCCCATATTTTCTGGAGGGTTGATGGAACTGAAGAAAGTGTACACGTGGGTAATTCTCGTTCTTCTTATCGCAGCGATGCTCTGCTTTGGGGAGATATTTGCCCATGGACAGGAAAAAGAATGCCCGGATAGCCCTCCCCCGATCTCTGATACCAACCCGTTCCCCCCGAACATTCTAAACAAAGACGGGAGTGTGGACATCGACAAGTACCCAGACCTCGCACCGAATTTTTTCTGTGAGCCGGATATGTTTCCTAAATGTCCATTCGATTGGCCACCCATCAAATGCAACCCAATAGACCCAAATACGGGCGGGACTGTGGACGTGTCCGAGCACAACCTGAAGGTCAACATCGTCTAGGAGGACTGGCATGAGCGAAGACTGCGATGTACAGGATGACCCCACTGTCTGCTGCATATATGCTTGCGGCGAGCCTTCTACCGTCTGTTTCGACGGTCAGTGGTATTGCGATATGCATGGAAAAGAGTATGTGGAGAGCAGGGAATCCATAGACGAAAACGGGCTAAGGCATCCAAAGCCTGAGACACAGGTCGTTCCATATGATTACAAGAACTATGTCGCCCCGGAAAAGAAATTGGAAGATGTGGGTACTCGATTCCAACATATTTCTAATTTTCAGGAACACATAGAGGCCGGGTTAATCGCAGTCACGAATTCTTTAGCCAAATACGCCAACGAAACGGACGTGATCCGCAAGGCGAAGTTGGAAGCGTGTCTGGCATTCATAAAAGCGTATCAGGAATCTTTGGCTGGGTATGAATCTAAGAAATGGGATTTCAAGAGGATGATAGATGCCTGCGAACCTTCTAGGACGGTGATAGCTGCAATCAAAGCAGATAAGGAACATGAGCGGGCGAAGCGGGCTATAAAGCTGAAGGCCGACGCAGAGGCGGCGAAGAATGGGGAATTGGAATGACCGACATATCCCGAATCCTAAAGGCATCTCATCTCTTAGCCAAGAAGCGAAAGGAGTCCCGAGCGAAGAACCTTACCAAAGCGAGGCAGCGGGCGCTGAGAATTTTCCGTAAGGAACAGTTCAAGAATTATGAAGACGCCGCCAAGAGATTTACTCTGAAAGAAATCGGGAAGGGCTGCGGGTCATTTCGCCGGTCATATCGGATTATGGGGACCGACTTATTGATCAAATTCCCAAGAATCGATGCGGGACAGAGGACAGAAGGAAAGCAGCACACGAGAGATGAAGTAAAAAAAATTCAGATACTCTTGAAGTACAAGGCATTCCAAAAGCATATTCCGCCCGTGTACTATTACAACCGGGCCGACGGGGTATTCGTTACGAAGTTCTATCCCGGTAGAAAATGGATCAAAGCCCGTTGGACTGAATTTGTGTCCAAACTGGTTCACGAACATACTGGAATATGGATAGACGATATAACCGGTGACAATCTGAAAACTGATGGAAACAATCTGATCTTTGTGGATTTGGGATATTGAATGACCGAAACTACAAAGAGTTCAATTCGAACGTATTGCGGGCTCATTGGAGTGATCCTCCCGATTGTCGTCGGAGTGTTTGTAATCTGGTTCGACCACATCCAACTTTCGCATAAATAAAGAGCCCACCCGAGCGCCGTCGGGTGGGACAGATTAGCACGACCCAAAGTCAATTCCATTTTCTGAATCGTTTATCGTAATTGTTTGAGATATGGGGGCGAATACATACCCGGCCTTGCTGGGTGTAATCGTATACGTCCCTGGGCCGAGTCCGGTAAACTCGTACCATTCCATATTGTCAGTTGTAGTAGTCCCACTTGCATCCCCGCTAAGAGTGACCGTAACCTCGCCGCCCGGAATCTTGTTTCCAAAGTGGTCTGGGTTAGGTTCCCATTGAACCGGATTCCCGAAAGTATGTGGGAGATGAACCAAATTCCCAAAGTGTACAGGTGATGGATTCCAGTTTACAACATTCGCAGAGACGGGTGGCACCGGATTCCCGTTCTTGTAAGAAATCGTGCCAAGAACAAACCCAGAGATCGTGTATCCATATGCTGCGGAGATCACATATGCTGCGGAACCAATAGCCGAATTGACGTACCCTGTTCGTGACGCACGAGCATATAACGTCTCGCTGGATGCGACAGAAACCGCCAGAGCGTATAGCGTCTCGTTACCCGGATGCGGACTACTGCCTACTTCGTAATAGACGTTAGTCGCACTTGCAGAAGTAATCGTAACGCTCTGCGTAGGCCCATACGATCCTGCGACGGGGTTGAACGTTGGTGTGGCCTGTTGAGCATAGGTCACACTTCCGATTGCCGAATTCGCATAAGGCGAACCTGTTGACAGAGCCTGAATTGTTTCTCCGGTCGTGATGCTGAAGGCCCCAGAATACAAAGTGCTTGAAGGTGTAGGCGTGCTACCATCAGTCGTGTAATACGTTGCTGTGGCATTTACGTCAACTGTGATAGTCACCTGTTGAATAATATTCGTTGCACCATCCGAGATTGCGAACGTAGGCGTGGCGAGTGGTGTATTCGTAGCTACGAAACTCACGCCCGCTACGTACTGACCAGATACAGTTGGGCTCAAACTGGTCGGAGCGAATGAGTATCCTGCCAGAGAGGGCGTGACCGTGTAAGAACCATTGGCGAGTCCAGGGAGCGTGTAATTCCCGTTAGCATCCGCGGGTACACTGCCGGAAGAAATTCCTGTATAAGTGATCGTCGCTCCCGCGATCCCTGCATTTCCATAAACAGGAAAAGCGTTAGAACTACCCGCCGCGAAACCAATGACCGAAGACATGGAAGTAGCTTGGTCATTATACATTTGCAAGCCGGGTGCTCCAGAAGTCCAAGTCGTATCAGTACGTGTTGTGACCAAGACTCCATTTTGATAGAGACTGATCGTGCTGCCTACAACGGATAGACGAATCACATCCCCATAAGCTAAAGTCATGGAGACAACAGCCCCTAATTGAACGCCCGACCCGTTTGTTACCACATTTAGGGTATAGTTGCTTCCATGACCTTCGTTCGGAGCCGTGAAGTCGTAGGCATTCTGGCCCGTCGCTCCCGCAGTGGTCCGTACCATGATGTGAATGGCAGCATAAGATATAGAAGCAACATCGTTTATGATCGCTTCGGCATATTGATCATTTGGAAATGTATTACCAGTCCAAACCATCAATCCCCATGTACTGGGTAGGATAGGTTGAATTGATCCTGAGACAAGTTCGAGACCGCCAGATTCTCCTGACCCCGACAGGGTGTTCCAATTACCACCGTCACTCAATGGATTTTCTGTACCGGGTACTCCTCCTCGCAGTCCTGCATCAAGAGCTATCTGCGGTTCGGGGAGTACTCCCTCACTGGTTGCCACTAACTCAGCTAGGGTTGCCATAGGGGCGGTGGCGAGGGTAAAAATGAATCTGTCAGAGGTCGCACCCGCTCCGTTATTAGTGCCCCCATAGAACATGTAGGTGATGCCGTTGGCTTCAACCAGACACGGACTAGAGGTTTGACCGCCCGAAGCCTGCGTCCCTTCAGATAAAGTGGTGCGGGGCAAGGAAGCCGTAAGGCCCGTCCAAGATATCAGGTCAGTAGACTGGATACGGTAGATATCCGAGGGAATTTGCTCGGCGGCAGTGCTATAGTTGAACCAAGCATAGTAATTACCGCCTATTTTTAGGACTTGGGCTGACGATGCAGTGTTGGCGTATACTGGATTGCTCCCGTACTTTGCCCAGGACAGACCGTCCGGACTCGTTGCATACCCTAGGCCAAGGGTGAATCCAGTAGTGGCGCACCCGCCAGTGTAGATCGCGTGCCAAGTAGTGCCAACAATCTCAACTACTTGGAATCGGTACTTGTAATAATCCCAATCGGTTGAGATCACACTCCCCGGTAGGATAGTGCTTGACACGAGGGAAAAGTTTACGCCGGTGCCATCGGTGCATGTGTAGAGGCTAACAGGAGCCCCAGCGGTATCAAACGGGCCACAAAAGAGGTAGTAAACGCCCGCGTTTTTGAATATGGTATTCCACGACATGTTGGCAATGATGGCTCCCGACTTCCGGGTCCACGATATACCATCAATACTCTCGGCATAATAGATGCTCTTGCCATCCATAAACCAAGTCTTGAAGACATTACCGGAGAGAAGTTGCGCGTTCCCCTCGTAGATTACCGCACCCGGCTGAGTTCCGGCGAACGAACTGCTTGCTGTGCTTACGGGGGTAAGTAGGTTTAATCCTTGCTTTGTCCAAATTGCCATAACTCTCCTATTTCTCAAAATCGTTTGTTTCAATCTGTCTACGTCTAAGCAATCCGGCCACTACTTTTCCTCCTGCATGATCCCATGCATCGAACTGCTCTGCCGCTCCTTGATAGTCGCCTGCGTTAAGCAGCTTCAACATAGTAGAGCCTGCGAAGGCCGCACATCCACAATTGAAACAGAAATCTACAAGTGCATCGAATTCGTTCTGGGTGAGCGGTACGATTACAAGAGAGTTTACATGGTCTACCGCATTCTGTACGTCCTGTAACAGTAACGAATTCGCTTCGTCTAACGTAATCACCCTGCCCGGATATACATCCGACCCAGTATGACCCCAAGCAATCGTCCACACGCCTGCTATGTCTTGGTATGCTGTAAGCCTGCATTTCTCGAATTGTTCTGTAAGCCGTAGCCCGTCTTGACTATATTCCATAATTCTACGATTTTGCTACGCCGTACAAACGCACCGTGCCCGAAGTTATATTGCCGTTACTAAGTATAATTCGCAACGCAGTTGCTTGTGTCGTATCTTTCCAAATCGCACCTCCGGCCTGCGTATAATAACCCCCGCCATTACCGGGTCCGTTCGTCTGATAAATGAACTGTCTCCATACTGCTGCGGATGAGTTATAAAGATTTATGCGTGCGGTTATTCCGGGTTGTGCAGCCTCATAAGCATCGCTAAGGTATGCGCCAGAAAATCCAGTTTGACCTGAATTAGCCCCACTCCCACCGCCATCCATTTTTATATAGGTGGTACCCCCCATATAATTACTGCTCGTAGAATCCCAAGTGAAACCGCCATCAGTAGATAATTGCCCTAGCAAAGCCGCTCCATTGTTTGCTGGGATTAAATTGATAGCTTCGATGATATATTCGTCATAAGTACTGGTAAGCATGCCAGTCACAAAATCCAATGTAGCGGAGTTGCTGGCAGTATGTTGTTCCAAGAGAATTAAAGCTCCCCCGCCTCCGCTACCATTTGCTGCTGCTGTAACTTGTCCTTCTGCATTGACTGTAATATTTGCATTTGTATAACTACCCGAAGGGTCTGGTGATAAAGGAGTAAGACCACCCATTGGTACATTTACCCAATAAGAGCCATTCCACTGTAGCACATCCCCAATAACGAGACTAGTGATGACAACATCGTTAAGTCCGCTGAGGTCAAGTGAAATGGAAGCATTTACCCATGTAGTCCCATTCCAAACAAGGATATCACCCGGTATTAGACTGGTCACATCTGTATTCAAGTCAGTAAAAATAGGTGTAGGAAAGCACACTGAAATGTTGCCACTGCCATCGAATTGCCAAGTTCCGTTCGTATACCCCGCGAGAGCTACTGGGGTAGAGTTTGAAAGATCTGCTGCCATATGTCCTCGAATCTCGCCATTAGTAAAGCATATAGCGATCAGCTTTTTTGGCTCCGTCTTCACTGTCGCGCATTTTCTCGACAATCTTTGGGTCAACTAGGTCTGGATGAACCCACCAGTCCTCAAAATTGTCGTATTTCCTCGGAGCGATATCCCCAACAACTAGAACATAGCCATGCGACCTAAGATATCGCCTGCTGCGCTCTTTTACACCGTCTTCAGGATGGAGATAATCATCGTGCTCAAACGTAATTACAGCAAACCGATGTTTTTCAAACGGTATTCGCAATAAGACGTTGAGGGAATTGGGTTCTACATCAATTTGTAGATAGTCATAGTCGTGCTTGATCAGTTCATCGTAATCCAATTTGTTTGCATCACCGGTAATTACAGTACTCTTCCGTTCTCTAGCGAACTTCTCTGTCATCTCTTTGTCGTAGTCAATGGATACACCGCTCCATCCCCATTCCTCAAGAAGTTTCGTGTTGTTCAACCAAGTAGGATCGTTGCATCCAAGTTCGAAAAAAGTACCATTGCGCTTTCCGTTCAGTATTGTCAGCGCAAACATATCTTGATATACCTGCGAGTAATTCTGTTTAATGTTACGTGAGCCGGGGAATTTAACCCGTAACCTCTCGTACATTGAATCGTAGTATGTCATAGGGTCACTCCACAGAGTGCCTTGGAGCCGATTCAGGTTATCCCGTACGGACGCGATGTGAATGGGCAGCATTGTCGGATCTTTTTTCAACTGTCGAAGTAGGTGAAGTGATTCATCAAACAACCCGATCCACCATGAGGAAACCGCCTGTTCAAACACGAGAGCATATCGCCCCGGATAATCTACATTCGTGCGCAATTTAGGGTGATTTTCGTTTAGTCTCTGCCCCATCACGGCAAAACTATATGACTCCTGCCAGTCTTTGTTTACTTCATATAGCCGACTGAGTAAAAAGTATGCTTCTGGTCTCTCTGGCATCAACGAGATAGCCCGCAATAGGACACCCTTGATCATGTAAGTGCGACCTCCCTGTCGTGTAAAGCAGTTGGCAAGCCGTAGCAGAGCCTCATAAGAAAGCAGATCATCTGGTGAATTTTCCGCTGTCCGAATGTAGAAGCTGGCCGCAGAAGAAGTATGGCCTAAATTTTCATACCATAGCCCGAGCGAGAAATTGTACTCTGCGTTTTTGGGACCGCTAATGTAGTTCAGCAAGGCGCTCATAGCCCTCCTCCGAGTACTTTAGGAATCATTTGTTCGGGCACCCGGAGGATGAAACCGCAATTATCCTGAAATCCAAAAGTGATTAACAGGTCTTTCTCATACTCTGCGAGCCCACAACAAAACTCAATTTCCCCATCCATGAATGAAAACTGGTCTCCGATACGCACGATGTTCCAATCGCGGTCGTAGACTACCCATCTGTGCATATACGTAGCGTCTTTTTGTCCAATTATATTATTAGACAAGTCGCAATCGTGGACGATGCAGATGTAATAACCGCGCCAAGGAATGACTTGGGAACTGCCACGAAGGAACGGCATACCTTCTACTTTGTTGCTTTCATTTACTTCTCGTGCTCGGCACGATTTCAATGTCGTCAAGTCAGCCTTAACTAATACGGCAGGATTCGTCCACTGGATGAAATGGTAGGGCATGTCTAGTACGGGCATCCAGTTTTTTTCGCAGTACCATGCGGGGTCCGTTGGATGTTCTATATGGTATCGAGCGGTTTCTCTTACTACATCGCCCGCTAATTCGAGTTCCGAAAATTCCATCCGGCCTTGTCCATTGGTCGTTGTGTCACGCCGAACTCCGATGCCGTACAGATGCCCATCCCAACGAACGAGCCGTGCATCTTCTAATCCCACAAATTCCCAAAGCGGTTCTTTGTCAAGGGTGCTTGTATCTATTTTCCAGTATCTCTCAATTTCGAGACTTGATGTCAGTTTACATAAAAAATTCCAAGTCCGCAGGTGCTGGTCATTCTCTGGGTGGAGATAACTTAGTGGACCGTACCTGCTGTTGAATGTCTGTCCGTTCTCACAATGATAAAGTGTGTAGTTGATGTTACGCAGTATGACCCAGATTTTACCACGGTCAACGAATACCGATGGATTACAAAGCCCGAGCCCCGCAGAATCAGCAGAGTTAACCATTAGCGGTTTAATTGTTCCACCTTCGGCCAAAACTGAGCGAACAAAGTTTCTAGTCATACTCCTCCTATTATGATTTAAGCTCCTGCTTTTGTCTTCAGAAGCTTCGGCATTCCGACATCATTTCCGAGTAGCGGATGCGGCATACCGCGAGCAACAATTAGTGTGTAGCAAGCTTCTGCTTCTTCTATTTTGTTGATATGCCGCCAGCAATGCCCAGCGGCTTCAGTGCAGCCGAGTCCACAGAAGCTCCCCAACTCCGTGATGTATTTGCACTCCATTTACCGAATCTCTTCCCAAGTTATACTGCCCCACGCGCCGGGAGCACCTGATCAAGCCGAAACGGGTGTTCAAGATTTTCACCTCCGCTGAGTTTACTCCAGCGAAAGCTCGCAGAACAAACACTGCGCGGTGTTCGACGTTTCGGATGTTCCGAAGTCCATCTGAAGATCGAACGCTTGAGTTGTGGTCGTGTTAACCGTAGCCGCCAACTGAGTGATAGCGGGAACCACGGTAAAGACCGCAGCAGGTGACGCAGACGAGTAGATTATGGCAACGATAATGGTTTCCATCGTCGCTGTGCTCGCCGCACCAACCACTTTGCAGTACGTCCAAGACTCAAGTTCCCACCGCTGAGCCGCAATTGTTACAGTGGGGATGGCAACCGTCGCCAGAACGCCGCCGTTCAACTTGACTTCAAAGTTGATGGTCATGGTTATGTTGACTGTGATGGTTCCCACAGCCTTACAGTGGAGAACAGAGCCCACCGTCTGCTGGTTCGCAACCAAGGTCAGAGAGCCGCTGGAGGAGGTTCCACCACCAACAACAAGCAAGGTGCCAAAAGATGTGATGTTGCCCGTGGCAGTGAAGCTGCAGCCGTCGAACAGCGTCATGGGGATACGGCGGGCATTGGTGCCATCGCCTACCGCCAAGTTCCCCGCCCCTGAGTATGCCGAGTTGACGACGCCCGCCTTGGTGCTGTACACACCCGCCGCGACCTGTCCGATGCCAACGATCTGGTTGCCGTTGGAGGCAGTGCCGATGTAAAGCTCCTGTGTATCCTCAGCCCAATAGAGCACGCCATCCGGCAGCGTCGGAATTGCGGACAAGTTGCCGCGTTCAGTCGGACCAGTTACCCCCTGAATTCCTTGAGCGCCCTGAGTACCTTGGATTCCTTGTATGCCTTGAGCCCCTTGTGTACCAATAACGCCTTGTGTTCCAGTTGTTCCCTGAATTCCTGTTGTGCCTTGATTTCCGGTTATACCTTGAATTCCCTGTGTACCAGTAATACCTTGAGTACCTATCGTGCCTTGCGATCCTATAGTTCCCTGTGTTCCAATTGCACCTTGAATACCCGTCGTGCCCTGATTGCCTTGAATACCCTGTACGCCTTGCGTTCCTATAGTACCTTGAGTACCGGTTAATCCCTGTATTCCAATCGTACCTTGCGGACCTTGGATGCCTTGAATTCCCTGTGTACCATTCGTACCTTGTGAACCGATTGTTCCCTGCGTTCCAATTGTTCCTTGCGAACCAGTAATCCCCTGAGTTCCGATAGTACCTTGAATTCCTTGGATACCTTGAATTCCCTGTGTACCAGTAATACCTTGAGTACCTATCGTGCCTTGCGATCCTATAGTTCCCTGTGTTCCAATTGCACCTTGAATACCCGTCGTGCCCTGATTGCCTTGAATACCCTGTACGCCTTGCGTTCCTATAGTACCTTGAGTACCGGTTAATCCCTGTATTCCAATCGTACCTTGCGGACCTTGGATGCCTTGAATTCCCTGTGTACCATTCGTACCTTGTGAACCGATTGTTCCCTGCGTTCCAATTGTTCCTTGCGAACCAGTAATCCCCTGAGTTCCGATAGTACCTTGAATTCCTTGGATACCTTGAATTCCCTGTATACCCGTGCCCAATGCTGCTATACTGCCTGCCGTAATGGAATAATTCGCAGTAGCACGGTCTATTGGAATTAGGTCGGTCGTCTGTGCAGGATCGCCCGGAGGAAGCGCCCTAATATTCGTATTTGCCATTACGGTGTAGTTATAATTTAACGCCATATTTCCTTTCCACTTCTACACCGCTCTAGACTATTCTCGTTCCGTTTACAAGCACGCCTAGATAATCACCGACAAGAATGAATTTGTTATCCACAAGAATTAGGGAATCTTGGCTTACCGGATTCCCATTTACGTAAATCGCGTTCGATCCACCGCCCCCTGTTGGTACAATCCATTCGATGTCGTCATTTGAGAGAACGTACGTAGGAACGGCTTTGTCTGTATATGGATTTGGTGCGATAGGGATGGTCTGTAAACCAATTACTTCTACTGTAGTGGCCCCAGATTCCGCAGACAGATCGCCACGTAACGGGAAGAGGCTGGCGGGGAAAGTTTCTGAGTTCATACTGCCTTTCTAAAACTTGTCGCAGAAGCACAACGCATTCAGATTGATATTGGTCGTCTGTGGATTTACAGCGTGATTCTTTGCGACCGCTTCCACCGCTGCCTGTAACCTCTGTGATGCGTTCTTTATTGCAGCTTCGGCTTGCTCTTTCGTTTGGAATAGACCAAACTGGGCATCCCGAACCGAGAGTTTTTCTGCTTCCGTCCATTCAGGATACTTAGGGGTTGCAAGTAATTGGGTCGCTTGTGGAATTTCTTCAGGTTTCAATGCTTCTATTTCCTTTTTCATACTTCCTCCTCATATTCTAAAATCCTGCATGTCCGGCGAATAGGCCCGCGATGAAACCGATTCCCAGACCTCTTTTGAACCACTTTACCGAGTTTTTCTTTCCTTCTGCCTTTACCGCCGCGACTTCGGCCTTGTTCTGGGCCGCTTGGTCGATATTCTGCTTCTTCAAACCTGCAACTTCTACACTCTGCGCGTCAATTACGCTTCGGGCTTCTGCAAGGGAATTACCTTGTGTGTTAGACAAAGTGGTCTCGTTTGCGAGATTTGCCTCACATACTGGTTCTTTCTCCAGTGCGTTCAGTGTGGCGTGTGCCCCGTCCGTTGTCAAGGACAAAGTTGAACCGGCCACACTAGGCGTCACCGTCGGCAGAAGTTGGTTCCACCGAGCCGCTATGCCCGCCAAAGGCAGGTTTGCATCAACCGCCGTCTGATTCTGAAGTCCTGCATTACGCTGAGCGACCGAGGCTGCAAGCGAAGCGATCAGCGTCTTGTCCGCCGCCTGTTGGGCGTTGAACTGAGCGATCATCTGGGATACGGTTATCTGCTGAGCTGCTATGGCGTCTGCGTCCGCCTTTACCTGTTGTACGAGTACAGCGTTCTTTGTGTCCGCCCGCACCGCCTCGTAATCGGTATATTTCTGAATCCCGAAAGTACCGCATGCGAGGACAAGGAACAGGCACACGATTGTCTCATGCTGCTTGAACCATGAAGTAGTGACAGTGGTCACCGCTGCGGTTGTTGCGTTTCCTTGCGTGCTGCTTGTAGTAGTAGTTGCCATATTCCTCCTATTTATGTGATGCCATCGCTTCGACTTCAACCGCGTCTCCGGGTATTGGTAGAACTGTATTGTCGGGCATCTTCACCATCATTTCCCCTTGTACCCACCAATGCCTGAACGGTCATTTCCGAGTATTGATCGGCAGAAAAAGTAGCACCTGTAAAACATTGCACGCAATCAGTAGGGCGTGTGAAAGTCACGCCCCGCCGAACAGGTAATTAATCTGTCGGGTTGAAAACTTAGTCTTTCCTTAATCTTGCGGCGTCATAACGCTTCCGTGAGGGCGGCCAAGCGAGCACCCGCAGGAACGTCATCAGAATTCGCGGCTTCGTACGGAAGGCCCACATGCATTGAATGAAAGTCCACATAATTTCCTAGTTGTGAACTGCGACTGCGCTGATGATTACTATAGAACCTACTTGCGAGGGCGTATTCGGCAATTGAACGATACGCAGGGACATATGGTAATGGAACGGGTCAAGTGTGGGCATAGCATCTACGCCGGACGGTGTAAACTGTCCACTATAATTATTAGATTCCCATATATCAGTAGAATTACATCCCCCCGGCCCTGCTCCCGAACCACCATGAATGTCAGTAATATACATCTGTGAGCCAACGCCGTTGGTGGGTTGGTTCAATAAAGTTGCTTCTGCGAGCGTATTGTGTTGAAATACAGTATCTGGCAAACCGCCCCAATTATTTGCAGAAGTTCCTGTGATTTGATATGTCGTAAAAACTGTATTGACTGTGATCGGGTAACCCGCCGCTGCGTAAATTATAGGACTAAGTGAATTGGGACCATCCTGCGCAGTCACACTCCAACCCGAGGAAGGAGTAAGTGTCAAATTCTCGCCTGCCTCTGCGGTATAACTCACTGAAGCTTGAAGGGCATCGCCTGAAAAGTTTCCGCTATTCTCACTCGTCTTCGGATGCAAGTAAAGGGATACTTGATAAGCCGTCGAAACGTCAGGGGTGAACGCGGGGGATTCTGTCGTATTAGTGTCAAAATTGTCATAGGCTCCCTGAACAATCGGGACTTGTCCTAGACAGATCACGACCGCAATAAATCCCGAGGGAGTAATGAAATGCTCATCACCTACAGCATAATCAATAGTGATACCGGGCCACTCATCATCAAGACCGAATGTGACAGTATAGTTGCTGTCCGCAAAAGGGTACGGCCAAGTGATCGGGACTGAAAAATACCCTTTCACTAAGTCATCAGCAGTCAATACATGACTCGCCATCGCAGACTGCTTCGCGCCGGGGGAACTCGCACCCGGAGGATACACGAATCCTTGCGCAGTCATGGTGCCGTCACGATTTATACTGCATAACTTGTTCCCTTTGGGGTCATTCCACTGCACAAATGCTTGCTGCGGGGTATTCCCCGAGCCTTCCTGAATTGGTGCCATACAAACTCCTACTGCGAACCACTTAATCTTTCGTCGCTAGTTATCCTTTTGATTTCTTCACCTTCTTAGGAATCTTAGAATAGTCCGTAGACTTGTCCCACTCCTTAAGCCCTGCCTTGCCACCAAATTTTGAAGGATTTGCATGAGCAAACCG
>Ga0208323_1000295_pt1 | contig 24503 bp, 22 predicted proteins | sample June2015DPH_10_1_2_FD_184703 | JGI IMG/M metagenome (GOLD analysis project Ga0208323, IMG submission 184703) | Peatland microbial communities from SPRUCE experiment site at the Marcell Experimental Forest, Minnesota, USA - June2015DPH_10_100... | ecosystem: Environmental > Terrestrial > Soil >... | reverse complement strand
AGACCGGTAAAGGCCGCGAAGAGCTGAGGAGACTGCTTGCGGCCAATGTGGTTTAGAGCGGTCGCCGCGGCGACAGGCCGAAGGTTCAAATCCTTTCACCCCGATTTTCATAACCCGCAAAAAGAGCCGAGTTTACAAAACTCGGCTCTGAGCGTTTAGGCGGCCTCATCTGACTTTGGGGCAGAACGCCTTCCAGAAACAGTTCGAGGACCAGTTGGCAGGCAGTTTAAACTCAGTTTATAAGCGCACGCCGGACAGACGGTAAGCCGCGTTTTTTGCAGGGAGGATTAAAGGGAACGTAGCGGCTCTGTCTCAATCCTGCCAAGTTCGGCGCATGTTCGGTAGCGCGATCGCGATGCACTTTGTGCAAGCTGCAGGATGTTCACCTGTAAAGCGCCACGGAAGGTAATGCTCACGGCCTATTGGTTTGCCAAGCGTTGTCTTCCCGATCATCGTTCCAAATTCAGCCGCAAGGATTCACGCTGCCGCAACTGTTCGCGTGTCGGGAACTGAAGGTGCGGACACCGATCAAAATGGGATGCGGCCGTTCGCCGCCGGCATTTTAATCATCATTAAACCCTCTCGCAGATTTGCACGATTTCCCACAATCTTTGACTGAGATGCATCCAACGATATGTGCAAACCAATCGATCTGATCGTGGCGGCGCACGGCCGCACCAGCATGGGATCCGATGCGTCCGATTTTATTTAGATGAGGGAGTCAAAGCGGCGGTGGCCGGTCGGTCAGTCCTTGATCAATCTGTTTGGACGGGCTTTGGAGTGTCACGAGGCAGCTGCAGCCCCACAATTAGAGCGGCAGCGGGGGCGGCGTGCAGCAAAAGTCGGCTTTGCGAATACCTGAGTAGTTCTCCTAAATCCCACGTCGTCACCATATAGGGCGGAAAATACGCCAGTATCTGCAGAATCAATAGAAACCAAAGCGTCGCAATCGATCGATTCCGCAAACGCCGCCAGTTTATAAGCTGTAGGGCTAACACCGCGATCCAGAATATGCCCCACCGCCGCCAGTCCACGATTTCGCCCGGCATGCTTTGGGCAACTGTGGGTATGCGGTTCCCGGCGGCGATGAGTTGAGCAACTCTCAACCGACCCGCGTAGTCCTCATCCGTTGCCGGCAAATCCCGGGTGTAGACGATCCACGGCAAAATCGCCGCGCCTAATACCAAGGCAAAAAGGACGGCGAGGCGAATCTGCCGCATTTTTAAGGGTTGGGGTGTGAGCAGAAAGATCGCCAGCACATTGATTATCGCCAGCGCCATGCCTTCATTTTTCGTCCAGGCCATGCAGATTGTGGAAAACAGTGCTGCGACCAAATCGGCAAGGCGCCGCTCTGCCTGCCATCGCAAAATGGAAACAATGGCGCACGCATAGAACGCCGCCAACGCCGTATCCGCCATCCCAACGCCGGCGTAGGCTAGAAAATTCGGAATCGTTAACAAAAGAGCCGCGGCCGCAAATGCAGCGCTCCAACAATTGAATTCCAGCACGGCGCCGAAGACCGTGGCGCCCATACCCAGATATAGAAGCAAGTCCGGCGCTTTTCCAAGTTCATCATTGAGGTCACCGGTCATTGCGTGAACGCCCGCGGATAACATGGGCACCAGGATCGGATATTTCAGGTGGCTGTAACTTAGAGTGACGTCGGAAAAATAGGCGGGCCTTGGCTTCAGCGGAACGGTTGCCAAAACTTTCGTCTTCAATTGCCATATTTGAAACGCGTCTCCTTCAATGACCGGTTGAAATAGCGCATTTCGTCCGACGATAAAAATCCCGTAGCCGACGGCGGCCAAACACAAAATTATCCATATCTTAGAAAACGTCGATCCGGGTAGGGCCGGCGCATTGGCCGTGAAGCCAGCTCCTCGATTTCGATGTGCGACGATTCCGAGCATGCCCCAGACAAAAGCGACGGATAATAGGATAGATCGACTTGGCCCCCAACCCACCATCGAAAACGCGATTAATATCAGGGAGAGAATTCCCGGTCCCAAACAAGCCGCAAGCCCTGCAAAGTCGATGCGCGATCGATTGGGCAAAATGAGGCTGCAAACCCCCCAGCCCGTCACCAACAAACACGCAAGATAAATCGAGCACCATAACCATGCGGTGGTCATCAGTGGTCCTCGGTGCTCGAAAACACAAATCGCCGATAGGTATCGACTAAACCATCGGGTTGAAGCGTAAAGGTGAGCTCACTGCCAATGTCGTGCTGAAAAAGCCATGGCGGGTCTGGCTCGAAATTAGCAGCCATGAATTGATCCGGTGAAAAAGTGGGCACCGAAGGATCGCCTGCCAGGACGCTGTGCGGATAAAGCGTATAGACACCGCGAGTAAAAAGATCCCGCGCCATCCAATTCTTGTTTTGCGGAAAATTCACATAATGGACGTACAATGCCCCATGCCATGCACCTTTTCTGAACATCGCGTCCACTTGCGCGTAAAGGTTTTCGCGTTCCTGCACCTGGTATCGAAAATAACGCCCGACGACATCTAAACAAATGGCAACGCAAATACAAAGAAAAAGAAAAAGGTAAATCGCTGCATCGAAGCGGTGAACGTCACACGAAGGATTTGCACTGACGGCCGGCAATTCGTTTTTCGACCCCATATTTCGATGCTACCATTCCACCCAATTCCCATCAATCGGATGCTGAGCTGACTCATCCCCAGTTTTCTTCATAAATCCACTAGCAAGTTTGAGACGGTGTGAAGCGCACTGGCGGCCATGCAATTCGGATCGGGCCAAGGTCTCGGTACGGTCATAAACGGGTCAGCGGGATTTAGTTAAGCAATTGTTCGGTTGTTCTTGAAGCGCTTTTCTGAGAATCACCCGGGGTCCGGTCATGCGGATATACATGTGTCGCGACACAGGTTTCCTTGTATTCGGATGTATTTCAGTGTATCTCCATGCGCGCAAAGCCGCGTTGGTGAGGCGAAAAACGCGGATGTTTGCGGCCTGAAAATCCATGTGTCGTCGACTTCAAACAGAAAAAAGTTGGCCGATTTTTTGGGGCCGAGTTGGGGCCGAACGCCTTCCGGAAACAGTTCTGGGAACAGTTTGCAGTCAGTTCAGAATCAGCTTATAGACCCGCAAAGGACAAGGCATAAGCCGCATTTTTTTGCGGCGTAGGCAATGGATTGTCTCAGCTTCGGGACCAAGAGGTCGAAGGTTCAAATCCTTTCACCCCGATTTTTGCCGAAGGCAAAAATAGAGCAGTGGAACAGTGGACCAGTAGAGCAAACCAAAAACCCGGAACACGGGCAATTTCACTGCGGTCTTCTTCGACCTTGGCTAGGTCGGCCAGCCTCGCCGAATCGCCGGCGGCGCGCAATTCACCAACCACCGGCTCTGCCGGTGGTTGGTGAATACCGTAGGTTCCGCCCCTGTGGAAGTGGAGTTCGATACTCAACGGGTTCAGTCATCTTGGGCCTTTGGCAATTATCCGCATCCGCGGGCGATCCTTCAATCGATCCCTTCCGTCACCACCGGATCACGCGCAACGTCCGACAGGCTAGGCGGCCTACCGCGATGAGCAGCCCGCCGGACCGCGCTTAATTCGCGGCCGGTACAAGTCGATATTGATAAATGGTCCTATATTGGGGGCCTCTTTTTCTGATACAACGCCTTTTCAGCGAGCGGAATTGGGCCGATTTTGGAGACCGACCGATGACAGCGCGTCACACTTGGGCTCGACTTCTCGTCGTCATGCTCGCCGCGTCCGGCCTAGCGCTGCTCAAGGTAGCGCGGATGGATCGGCAGGCCACGATCGCGATCGTGGACCAGGCGCCGTCGAATCTCGCTGTCGGCGTCGCACCCAACCCGCATATCAGCGTCACGTTCGCCGGAAAAATGAATTCCGCGACCCTGACGCCGGCAACGGTTCAGCTATTGGACAATGCCGGAAACATCGTCCCATCTCGCTTGTCGTACAATCTGTTCAACAGGACGGTCACGCTCGACCCCTTGAGTCCTCTGAGCTATGGCACGACCTATCAAGTGCGGGTCAATAGTGGCAAGAGCGGGATCGAGGACGCGGCCGGGAACCAGCTCGAGAATCCGATCATCTGGTCGTTCACCACCGCCTGGTCGCCCGCGAGCGGACCGGGCGGGCCGCTGCTGGTCATCGTCGGCGGGGACAATCCTTTCAGCACCTATTACGCCGAGATTCTGCGGGCCGAAGGACTCAACGAGTTTGCGGTTTCGGACGCATCCGCGATCTCGCCGGCCATGCTGAGCAGGTATCAACTGGCGATTCTCGGCGACGTGCCGCTGACCTCGTCACAAGTTTCGCAATTGTCCGATTGGATTAACCAGGGCGGCAAACTGATCGCCATGCATCCGCGGGCGAATCTTTGCGACCTGCTTGGGGTGATCGACCGCGGATCATCCCTGGCCGAAGGCTACGTGGCCGTCGACCGATCCGACCCCATGGCCGCCGGCATCGAGAGCGCCCCGATGCAATTTCATGGCCAGGCCGGGCAATATGCGCTGCTTGACGCACGGGCGCTGGCCACGCTCTATCACGACGCCAACGCACCGCTGGCAAGCCCGGCAGTGACGCTCCGCGACGTCGGAGTGCATGGCGGCATGGCGGGAGCGTTTATGTTCGACCTCGCCAAGTCCGTGGTGCTGACGCGCCAAGGCAATCCCGCTTGGGCGCGGCAACGGCGCACGGGGGCCGTTTGGGGCGACTGGACGCAATCGGCCGATTTGTTCTACGGACCGGCCAGTTTCGATCCCCAGAAAAATTGGTGCGACTTCAATAACATCGCCATTCCCCAGGCGGATGAAGCGCAGCGCCTCCTGGCCAACATGATTGTGCGGATGAACCTGGCGACCGCGCCGCTGCCGCGATTCAGTTATTTTCCCAGTGGCGCCAAGGCGGTCGTCGTCCTCACCGGCGACGACCACAACTCCGGCGGGACCGGGGGCAGGTTCCAACGCCTCAAAGCCGCGGGCGACTCCGGCGGCATGCCCATCACCGCCACGTCCTATCTCTACCCCGGTTACGCAAATCCCGACGCAACGTTGGCGTCCTACGCCTCACAGGGGTTTGAGAGCGCGCTCCATTTTGAAGTGACCAACGGCGCGCTGTTCGGCACCTCGAGCGATATGCCTGCAGACTGGACCAGCTTGGCTCAATTGGACCGTCTCTATTCGTCGGAAACGTTCAGTTTCAACGCGACCTATCCAAGTCTGGCCTCATCTCGAACCGGAAGAACCCATGGACCGGTTTGGAGCGATTACGACTCGCTGCCGCAGGTCGAATTCGCCCACGGCGTCCGCCTGGATACCAGCTATTATTTCGCCCCGCCGCAATGGGTGCAGGACCACCCCGGATTTTTCACCGGCTCAGGCATTCCCATGCGATTTGCAACCTCGACCGGAACGACCATCGACGTCTACCAGGCGACGACCCAAATCACGGATGAGTCCGGCCAATCCGAACCCTTGACCATCGACAAGCTTTTGGACAATGCGACCGGCCCCAAGGAATACTTGGGCGCATTCACGGTAAACGCCCACGATGACGAAGCGATCAATCCGCTGGCCGATGCGGTGATCGACTCGGCGAAGGACCACCATGTGCCCATCCTGAGCGCCCAGAATCTTCTGGACTTCGAGGATGGGCGCGGCAATTCCTCCTTCGGCGACATTTCCTGGAACGCATCGGCCGGCAGACTCACCTTTTCGATTATGAGGGCTTTTGGTGGAAAGGGTCTTCAAGCCATGGTTCCCCTGAGCGACGCCGCCGGCCGGCGCGTGGCCACCATCCACATCAACGGCAGCCCAGTTTCGTTTCGATCGGATTCCTACAACGCCATCGGCTACGCCGTGTTCCCTGCGGAATGCGGGTTAGTCAGCGTCCAATACGCGGCCCAGGCCAACCAATAGAGCGACCTCTCGGCGGCCGGAAGCGAAAAGTTCGCGACACGGCTTATCTCGCTGGCGCCTCTGCAGATGACGAGGGTGGACCCAACTGAATGACGGCGGATTCCAACGTCGTTGCCACGGTCTGCCAACCTTCGCGATCGTTGGAGGCCTCGGCAAACAGGATCGGCTGGCCGATTTTGAGACGCAACTTTGTGGGTTTGGGCCAGCGTCGATCGTGGGGAAGGGCTTGGTAAGTGCCATGGAGTCGGCAGGGCACGACGGGCACGGAAGTACCCGCGACCAGCATGCCCACGCCGGCCTTGAACCGCGCGAGGGCGCCGGTCCGGCTGCGCGTGCCTTCCGGGAAGACAATGTAGACGCAGCGATCGTTCGCCAGGCGTTCGCGCAGGTCCGCCAGCCCATGCGAACATATCTTGGTCCGCCACATGGGCAATGCGTTGATGAGCAACGTCGAGAGAATTCCCATCAGGGGCGATGAAAAGAATGTGTCTCCGGCGGCGATTGGGAAAACGCGGCTTTTCATCCGCCACCGCACCGCCGACGCCAGCACGAGCGAATCAAGATGACTGCAATGATTGGCCACCAGCACGAACGGACCTGATTTTGGCAGGTACTGTCGGCCATCGACGGACAGTCGATGGAAAATGGCCAGGTAAGCGGCAACCAACCCGGACCACGCAATGTTTGTGCAAGCGTTGATCAACCCGCCTTCGCGGCGCACGCTTTTGAGTTGTTCATGTAACGGCAGGTCGAGGTCGCGCGCGGGTTTGAGTTCCCAATTTTGCATCGGCGCGTCAGCTTAACGCAAATCATCCCTGAGCATGGCTGAAAATACGAATCTGCTCCTGCCATCCAGCGCCAAGATAGTATCCCACGTAGTGAAAAATCGCCGGCGAAACCAGCAGCAGGCTGTTGAAGCGATCCAGCACGCCCCCGTGGCCGGGGAAGGTACTGCCCATATCCTTGATCCCCACGTCGCGCTTCACGCTGGAAAGCAGCAAATCGCCGAACTGCCCGAGAACGGCAATCATGGTTCCCATGAGCAACAGGTGCTGCCATTGCGCCAGGACGGTCTGGCGAAATACGAAACCGCCAAGAGTTGCCGCCAAAATCGTCGTCAGCACCAGCGCGCCCCAAGCGCCGCCCAGCGTTTTGTTGGGGCTGGTGTTCGGGGCGAGCTTTCGTTTGCCGAAGGATTTTCCGCAAATGTACGCAAAGACGTCGTTCATCTCAACGCACAGCAGAATCCACAGCATGATCTGCCGGTACTTGGGATCATTGCCAAAGAAGCCGAGGTGCCCCAGGCACGCTCCAAACAACATGAACCCAAGCACGCCCAGGCCGACGCGTTGGATGTATCCGGAAGGGTGATCGGCAAGTATGGCGATAGCGGCGATGAGGCCGACGGTCAGCGGCCAAATCGCCGTGAAAAACGCGTACCAGTTATCCAACGATGCAAACGTCACCAGAAGGATGCCCAGGACAACGACGATGCTGATGGCTCGCTCGCGAAAGAGGCCGGTTGCCCGGGCGTACTCTCGATAGCACAGAAGGCTTAGCACGCCCACCGCAAGGATCGCGTACGCCGCTCCCAGCAGTATCGGCCCGATAATCAGGGGCGCCAAAACGAGCCATGAAAAGTAGCGATCCCACAAATCCTTCAACAGCCGATCCCTGGCTTTTCCCGTCTTGGCGAGTAAGGCAATGATCAACGGCGTTATGGCCAGAAGCACGACGACAGCCAGCATCGCCTTCACCACGAATGGATCATGGAACGCAAGGCGCGTTCCGAACATTCGCTGGCGCGTTTCAGGAGTCATGCGGCCCTTCGCAAGTTTGATGCAATGCCGGCAAGCCTGCGCCCCATGGTGATCAGGCAACCGGCGCAAATAATCCCCAGGCACCAAGCTGCCAGTTTCCAATCATGTGCTTGCGCCGGGATAACGGCGCACAAGACGCTGAGGACGGTTACCAAAAACATGCGCTGCTGCTTGGCCATTGGGCCGCGAAAATCCGAGCCGGCCCCCGCCGATTTGCCCAGCAGGCGCACGTAAGCCGTCATCACCGACAGCATGGCGGCGGACCAGCCAAGCGTCGGCTGTCCCCCGGCGGCGAAACCCAGCCCGATGAATGTTGCAGCATCCGAGACCCGATCCGGCGCATCATTAAACAGCTCGCCCAGTGCTGACGCGGTTCCGGACGCAATCGCGACCATTCCGTCGAGCAGGTTTGCCAGGAGCCGAAGTTGAACCAGCGCCGCGGCCGCAAGCCACAAAACGCGTCCCGTCCATGGCCCTGCCGAGGCGGTGCGCCACAAGCAACCGCCGGCGAGCACGCAACAGATCATCCCCGCGACCGATATGCTGTTCGCCGAAACACCGGCGCGTACCAGTAAGCCGGCCAGCCGGTGCATCGTCGCCAATCGTCGAGCGGCAATCGGACGCCGATCGGTAACCTGATATTGGCCCTCAGCCATCATCGCCCCATCAGATACATTCCACCGATCAGCAGAAGCATCCCGACGATATTGGAAGGCTTGATCGGCGTTCCGTAAGCGTAAAGCGCGATCAATGCCGCCCAGATGAATGTGCTGGCGTAAATCGGGTAAAGCGTCGCCAGTGAACCACCACGCTTGAACGCGGCAACGAAAAAGATCATGACCGCGATATAGCAGGCGACGCCGCCCACCAGACGAACGTTACACACGTAGGATGCGATCGATCCCGTTGCTCGATCCGCGCCCGATTTGTAAAGGAATTGTCCAATGGCCCCGAGCATCGCGGCCAGGGCAAAAAGAATGATCGACGAAAGCGGTGTGTTCACCGCCACCAACTATACGCACAATTCACAGATCAGCCAACTTGCTCCGCCGCCGCCCGGTCTACTGTCTCCTCTCCACTTTCCACTTTCCAAGCCCGGCTTAGGCCACGAGCAGCTTGAACGCGTGCGTCCATTGGTTGTGCAGAAATCCGGGGATGCACCAGAGCATGCAGAGCGGCTCGATGGCGCGGGCGGCCTCGGCTTTGCCCATGTCGGCCGTCTCCCAACCGAATTGATCCAGGATGGCGGCGACGGTCTTCTTGGCCGCGTCGTCGTTGCCGCAAATGAACATCGTCGGTTTACCGCCTTTGAACTGCGGGTTGACCATCTGCGCGTTGCCGACCGAATTGAACGCCTTGACCAGATGCGCGTCCTTGAACTGACGCTGGAGCCGCTCCATGAGTGATTCATCGAGATTGGTGAAGAACTTGAGCACGCCGTTGGTGGGGGGCGCATCCGCGATGGGATTGCAGGCGTCGATGACGCACTTTCCGGCCAGGTTGGCCGCCCCGGCCGCCCGCAGGGCATCGGCCGCCGCCGTGCCTTTGACCGCCAGGACCACCACCTCCGCGAACTTGGCCGCATCCGCAAAGCTGGCGATGCGCGCCGCCGCGTTTTTCTTGGCCCAATCCGCCAGCTTCGCCGCATCGCGCGTCCCCATACTGACCTGATGCCCATGTTTGAGGAACCCGCCGCCCAGCGCCTTGGCCACGTCACCCGAACCGAGCACTCCGATTTTCATGGTTGTGCCTCCGTTGAGTAGACCATAGGCGCGTTGCCGCTACCGCGGCAACAGAGCAGCCCCCGGCGCGCCCGGGACTGCGGTCTACTTTTTACCTGGCACGATCTGCAATCACGCTGCTGCCCGGCGAGGCGATCAATAGTGACCTCATGTCCCGTCCTGAACGGAATAATTTTCTCGACTTTTTTGAGATAGGCACTGTCGCAAAATCAGAAATGCGAATTTCTGGCCGGGAATTGCGGGCTTTCAACGGCCATGCCTCTGCGTAACCCGCAGGAAAAAGGTGGGAAATCGTAATCAATTTGGAATTGGACTTAGAACGATACGCGCATCGGCGAAGGGTTCGGATGCCACGGAAAAATTCGATTGACGCCATTTGCAGGCCGGCTAATTTGCGTGGCATCAACCTCTCACGTGGGTGGGAGTGGCGATGCAACGGGCACCTTCACTTCAGGAGAGAAAATGGATCGCAATCGGGTGTGGCCATCGGGTGCGCGGGTTGTGGGCGTTGCGTTGGCGGCTGGACTGGGAATTTTCGGCATGGGGCCCGCGGCGCATGCAGACCTGGTCATGCAGGTTCTGAATTCCACCGCGCCGTCGGGCGGCACGGGATCATTCGACGTCATATTGAAGGAGGTCAGCGGAGGACCCGACGGGGTTTCCACCGACAATGTCGCTCTGTCGATTCCATCCGGTACAGGCGTCTCCTTCACCGGCGCGGACGGGAATACCAACGGAATCTCAGAACCTTATATTTACGGCGCGGTACTCAGCTCACCGTTCTCATCTCCGGGATTTCCGAACGTCGCGTTCCAGGCGGGGGACAGCACACTCACGACGTTGCCATTTCAGGTCACCATTAACAGCGGGGACGTGTTCGGTCTGGCGCATGTGACCTATGCGGTTGCGCCGGGAACGGCGGCCAAGGTGGTCAACGTTTCACTCGGATCGAATTGCTCGCTGGAAGATGTTTCGAGTATCGCGGATTCATTTACCAAGACGAACGGGACGATCACCGTCACGGCGGTGCCGGAGCCGGCCAGCGCCGGTCTGCTCGCCGTGGGTGGCGCGGTTTTGCTGCAACGCAGGCGACGGAGGCTCGCATAAACGAGACGCAAAGACCGGAGGGCTCTGAAATTCCACCGCACCACCGAAGTTCGAGTTGCCCCGTTTTGTTGCCCCAGAGCTGTCCTGTTTTGTCGTCCCGAAGAACCCTCGGCGCTGAACAAGAGAACATCGTGTCCGAAGGGGAATCCATGGTGGCGCGGCCAAAGTTCACACGGGAGTTCGAGCTATCGGCAGTTCAACGGGCCAATCAACAGGGGATTCAGCGTAGTTGGGCTGAGCGAAAGGAGAGGATGGGATGGTCACTCGTATAACGATTTTACTGGTAGTTTTGGGTGCGTCGTTCGCGTCCGCGGCGACGATAACTGTACCGGGCAGTTTCACCACGATTCAAGCTGCAATCTCTGCCGCGTCCGATGGCGATCTCATCCTTGTCGCGCCTGGTGTGTATACGCAGAACTTGGATTTTGGCGGTAAAATCCTTGCCCTGCGAAGCACGGCGGGACCAGCAAGCACGATTATTCACGTGTCCGGCGGGGTTGGCGTTTCCCTTGGCGGCGCATCGGAGCTTAATGGCTTTACGATCACGGGCGCCAATTCCGTTTTCGGTGCGGGGGTAGTGGTCAACGGTGTCGGCACGTTGATCAAGGGGAACATCTTTGACGGCAATACTGAATCCACCGGGGGTTATGGTGCCGCCATCGGCGGCGACGTCGCTTCACCCATCATCGACGGCAACGTATTCCGCAATAACACCGCCGACGAACAACACCTTTCAGGCGTCGTCTGTTTTATCAACGGCTCGTCGCCGACAATCATCAACAATATCTTCGAGGATAACACGACCCGGGCAATCAATTTCGTTCTTCCATCTGGTAATAATCCTGTTGTCATCAACAACACATTTGTCAGAAACGAAGTGGCGATCAAATACGGGTCGTTCTCGACGACCATATGTCGCAACAATATTCTCGACGGAAATACCACCGGCTTCCTGCTCGATTATCCCGGCTACCAGCCGACTTGGGAGAACAACGATGTTTACAACAACACGGCAAATTATGCTGGAGGCATGCCGGACCTGACGGGCGTGAGCGGCAATATTTCGGCGGATCCCGAGTTCGTCAGCGCGTCGGATTTGGAATTGTTGTCGGGGTCGCCGGCGATTGACTCCGGGTCCCCGCTATTGGCACCTGACCACGATATTGCGGGCGACCCCCGTCCAATGGGCGGCGGTTATGACATGGGAGCATATGAAGTTCCTGAGCCGAATGTTGGGTTATTGCTGCTACCCATGGCCGGCGCGCTGGCCCTGTTGCGACCGGCTAGGTCGCGATTTAGCGGCTCATAAACGGCGGCTGATAAACGCGACGGCACAGAATTTCCACCGCGCCTCCAAAATTCAGAGCTGTCCGTTTTGTTCTCCCCCCATTGAGTAAACGATAGGCGCGTTGCCGCCGCCGCGGCAACATGCAGCAGCGTGGCCACAATCGCCCGCATCCCCGGTTCTCGCGCGGCACAAAGATTGTCCGGCAGTTTATTCAGCGGTGCCGGGGTAGTTCGTACGGTTGATGTGCCGACTCCACGATGAATTCGCGCGGGCCGGAAATTTTCAGGGTGGCCCACAGCTCATAACGTCCCGGCGGCAGCGAACGGGGGAGCAAGAGTTCCGCGCCGCCTTGGGGTGACTGCTGGCTCCATTGGCCGACGACCGGGGCAAATTCCACGTAATCGAATCCACCGAGAATTTCCTGCCGCCGGGCGGTGGTCGCGCCGGGTCCGGCCTGCACAAACGGCCCGCAATGCACCAGCAGGGCTTTGGGCCAATAGGTGATCAAAATCGTGTCATCCGTCAGATTCCGCACGAAGATGCTCGCCACGGGAAAACCGTCCGGCCCCGGCTTCACATCCAGAATGTCCAGCTCCACATCCTGTTTGCGGGCGTATCGAAACGTCGGCAAAGAAGGCGCCGCACCCGCGTCGGCGGCGATGCCTTTTTGCGCTGGCGCCGTCGGCGTATGCGCGCAGCCGGCGAGAAGTCCGCTCAGGATTACCAGTTGAAGAAAAATGGAATTAATTCCAGCTGGGCGCATGGCGGTGCGAGCCTTGGCAATACGGATGGAATGATTATACGACCAGCGTGGATTTCACCACATTGGCGAGGACCGGAAGCGAAACGGGCGCGAAGCGACACGGGGACACAGCTAAATAGCTCCTCGTTGAAGCGAAAGTGCCCCGATTTGGCGAGCAGCGGGATTTTCAAGCGATTTTGAAATCGAGGACTTTCGCTCTTCTGTGGAGCTATTTAGCTACGTCCCGGTTTCACCGCCCAGGCCAAAGGGGCCATCTGGTGCGTGAGGGATTCACTTTTTCAAGAAGCCTTGGCCTCGCAGTTCCGCCGTCAGATGGTGTAGCGTCGGATTTTTGTCCTTCAGCTTCCGTGCGTGCTGTTCGGCCAAGCTGGATTGATCGGTACTAGAAAGCGCCTCGCGAAGATCGGCCAGCAGCAGGGCAATCTGGTGGTAGGTTTCGAGGCTTCGCTCCTCTACGAGTTCCTCAGTTTCGCGGAGGGTTCGCGTGGGATCGGCTGCCATCTCCGCGAGCTTCTTGGCCCGCCGACGAGCGGCCGCTTCGGCGTGCTTGCGGTTTTGTTCGTGCTGGATTGCTTCGGCCGCCGTCCTTATCTCGGCGATGGTTCGGTCCAAGCGGATCGTCGGCCAGGACGGCGTGGTCTGGCTCTTCTGGTACTCTGCGAGGATCTCGCTTCGCACTGCCGCGCGAGGATCTGCCATCAATTGATGGAGCCACTCGATTTTTGTCGCCTCCGGCTGGTGCTGTAGCCACGTTGCGTAATGCCTATCGGAATCCGTGCGTTTTGGCGGCGGCGGGCTGTTCCGGGCCGCCGCGGCAATCAACGCCTCGCTAAGGCCGTACAACTTCGTCAATGCGCGCTGCGCATCCGTGAGCTTGTTCAGGCCGGCAGGGACGGGAGCGTCCTTCTCTTTATCGGGATCGTGATTACGGTCGGACGCGACGGCCAGGTGAGCCAGGTAGAGCGGACGCAAATCGCCGTCCAGGATTTCGGCTCGCAGCGGCAACAGGCGATCAAGGAAACCGTCCAATTCCCACAAATCGTCCAGCTCGCCCGGTTCGAGATAGGGTTCGAGGCATAGAATACCCCCTCCGCCTTGTTTGTCCTTCAAGAAATGCAGCGAGTCTTGCTCGAGGTATGGCTCTGCCGCGGCAGGGTCCGGCAGGCCGTTTGGAAGTCGGATCATCAGTTTGCGAACCCCGAAATCCGCATAGTGGAAATGGAAATCGTAACCACGCCGCAGCATCTCGAGGGCGTCTCCATGGAAGTCGCCAAAGTGATATTCGTTTTCGAACGAAAGGGGAGTGATTTCGGCGCGCGATGACTGCTGCCGCATGAATTTGAGATTCTTTTCGCTCACGGGAGCGTCGATCGCTCGGAAGGCAACGTATTGGTATTCGCTCATTCGCGTTTTCCTTTATTTCCACAGGGTCGTGGATGGCCGCACCAGCGCCGAAATATTCTACAGGCGCCACTCATGTGTACAATTGCTCCAATGGACGCCGGGGCCGAAGGCCGTCTTCAGGAGAAATCGCCATGGCCGATGAATCACTGGTATTGTTGCTGACGGAAGTACGAGGCAAGACGCTGAGGCTGCTGGAGGGTGTGGATGCCAGGCAGGCGCACTTTGCGCCGCTGGGGCTGCAGAACACGATCCTCTGGCACGCGGGGCACGCCCTGGTCGTCGTCGAGCATTTGGCCGTTGCACCGGCAACGGGCGCGGCGCCCAGCTACCCGGCGGGATGGTTTGACATGTTCAGTTGGGCCAGTCGGCCAGGGACGGTGAAGAGCTGGCCGCCGCTGGCGGAAGTGGTCGCCGCGCTTATCGGGCAGCAGGAGCGTTTGCTGAGCGCTCTGCGGGGGCTGGGCGAAGATCGGCTTTCGGTTCGTATCGGCGATGGGCCGGAGGGCAGAACAGTTCGCGGCTCAATCCTGCACGGCCTGCATGACGAGGCCAATCACCAGGGCGAAATCTGGCTCCTGCGGAAGCTCTACGACCGGCGGAGTTACAGGGAATAGGGGCAACCCGGCTCAGCGGCCAGAGCGGGTCGCAGGTCCGCGTACACTTAAATCTTGCGCCAACTGTAAAGGACGGATTGCAGAAGAAATCAATGCGAATGCGGGGGCGGGAGAGAACCATCAAGTCCTCAAGTTTCTCTCCCGCCCCCGCACCCCCACCCTCTCTCCTTCTCCTAACCGTCCAAGAAATTACCAAAAACCGCGCCAAGTGCCGGCGGCACGCCGCGCGTGTATCCCGCATTTTTCCGTGCTGGACGGTTTGAGGGGAAAAGGAAGAGAGTGGGGGGTGCGGGGGGCGAGGGAAAACTGTTGGGGCCTGATCTGGTTTTCCTCGCCCCCCGCGTTGCAATGCTCTTAAAAACGATTGGCCGATCCTTCCACGCGAAAAAGGCGGCACGGATTGGCCAAGGGTCTTTCGTACGGAGCCAACGCCAGCAGTGTATGCTGAGCTGCAAACCGGTCTAGCTTAGCTGCTCTTATGCGATTCGCGGCTGCGCATCACGGACGGGGTGCCGTGGCTGGTGGAAAGCGTTAGCGAGTCCTTGGGGCAAATGTCGACGCAGTAGCCGCAGGTGATGCAGCGCAGGCGGTCGATCCCCCATTTCTTCTGGGCGCGGTTCACCTGCAGGGCGCTGGTCGGGCACTTGAGGGCGCAGGCGGTGCAGTAGGTGCAGTTGTCCTTGGTGAAAACCAACTGGCCGCGCGATCCCGCGATGGCGCGGCGCGGCTGGAAGGGGTAGCGGGTGGTCGGCGGCCTGGACATCGCCCACTTCAGGGCCAACCTGGACATCTCGAAGTAGGGCATTTCACCTCTCCGTACAACTGATGCAGGGGTCGATGGTCAGCACCAACATCGGTACATCGGCCAATTCGCAGCCCTGCAATAACTTTAGCATGGCGGGGAGATTGGCGAAAGTCGGGGTGCGAACGCGGAAGCGTTGCAGGTGTTTGGTGCCGTTGGCTTTGACGTAATAAACCACTTCGCCCCGTGGCTGCTCGGTGCGGGTGATGACTTCGCCGTTGGGTTGTCCGGTGACTTTTACCGAGATTTCACCCTGGGGAATCTGGGCCAGGGCCTGGCGGATAAGCTGGATGGATTGGAACAGCTCTTCGCAACGGACGGCACAACGGGCATAACAGTCACCATCCGTGCGCGTGATCGGCGTAACGTCCAGGTCCTTGAACGCGGCGTAGCCGAGCTTGCGCATGTCCTGGGCCACGCCGCTGGCCCGCAGCGTGGGGCCGACGCAGCCCAGGTCGTAAGCGTCCTGCCGCGAGAGCACGCCCACGCCGCACAGCCGCGCCTTCACCGAGCGGTCGTTGAGGAACACCTTGGTGATGTCGCGAATATCCTGCTCGATGGGCTCCAGGTCCTTGAGCACTTGCTTGACGCCTTCGGCGTCGATGTCGCGCCGCACGCCGCCGAGTTTGCACGAGCCGAAGATGACGCGGCCGCCGGCCGTGGCTTCGACGATGTTGAGCACCTTTTCGCGCACGCGCCACGTATGCATGAAGAGGCTTTCAAACCCCATGCCATCCGCCATCAGGCCCATCCACAGCAGATGGCTGTGTATCCGTGAAAGCTCGCCCCAGACCGTGCGCAGATACAGGGCGCGCGGCGGGACGGCGACGTTCATGATCGACTCGATCGCCTGGCAATAGGTCTGCCCGTGAATGAAGCTGCAGATGCCGCAGATGCGTTCGGCGACGTAAACGAATTCCTGGAAGTCCTTCTTCTCGACGAGTTTTTCCAGCCCGCGATGGACGAAGCCGATCGAAGGCCGCGCCTCGACCACTTTCTCGTCTTCGACGACGAGGTCCAGATGGATCGGCTCCGGCAAAACCGGATGTTGAGGACCAAAGGGAATGACGGTGCGTGCCATGGGGATTCACTTGGTTGCGGTTGGGGCGGCACCGGTGCCGGCACCGGTGCCGGCGCCGGGGGGCGCGGGCGCTGCGCCGGGGGCGCAGGCGCCGCCGAACGGGTGCTTGATCGCCGTGTTATACAAATGGCCGTGGAAGTCCACCGCCATGCCTTCCACCTGGATATCGAACAGATCGTGCAATTCGTTCTCGTAGAGCATGACGCATGAATAGATCGAGCTGATGCTCGGCACGCGAGGGTCGGCGGCGGGCAGATGCAGGCGCAGGTTTTCCAGGCGGCTGTCGCGATCGAAGCTGTACGTCAGCTCCAGTTGCTCGCCCAGGCGGGCGCCGCTGATCTGAACCAGCCGATATCCCTGCTGGCGCATGGCTTTGACCTTGTCCAGCAGCAGCTCAACGGTGATCAGTTCGATGCTCTCTTGGCTCATTTGCATTCCTTGTGCAAATGAACCGTCGTGGTGGCGGGCGTCGAAGGCTCCGTCTGGACCGCTTGGTATCCCTGCCGCTGAAGCCAACGGAGATTTTGCTCGCTCTTGTTTCCGATGACGATCTGGAGCGATTGCACGCCGGGAAACGCCAGTTCGATTTTGGTCAGCAAGAGGTGGCCGATGCCGCGGCCCTGGAAATAGGGATGCACCATGACCCGGCTCAGCTCGGCGGCCTGGCGATTGGCGCAACCGCGCGCCGATCCGATCAGCCTGCCATTGACCTCGGCTTTGACGAAAACCATCCGCTCAAAGTCGCGTTCCAATTCCTCCAGGGTTTGCTGCAGGGGCGGCACGTTGGCCTCGCCGTAAACCTGGGCATCCGGCTGGTAGGCGACGTATTGCAGCGCCAGGATTTGCGGCGCGTCGCTTTTCTCGGCCCGCAGGTACTGCGTCTGGTCGATGCGGTCGCCGATCTGGGCCATGGCGCGATGCCTCTCTTCCAGCACGCCGACGGCTCGAACCACGCCGTCGATGATGGCTTCGGGGCGCGCGGCGCAGCCGGGAACGTACACGTCCACGGGGATGACGCAGTCCACTCCGCCGCAGATGTTGTAGCACTGGCGGAAAATCCCGCCGGTGGACGCGCAGGCGCCCACGGCCACCACCACCTTCGGCTCGGGCATCTGCTCGTAGAGGTTGCGAATGACGGATTTGCTCTGCTCGTTGACCGCCCCGGTGACCACGAAGATATCGGCGTGCTTGGGGTTGCCGGTGTTGACCACGCCCAGGCGCTCGACGTCGAACAGGGGCGTGAGGCACGCCAGGGTCTCGATGTCGCAGCCGTTGCAGCTCGAGGCGTCGTAGTGGATGATCCAGGGCGATTTTTTGAAGCCGGCCATCGTTGAACTCACCAATGATGCAGCAGTGAAAGGGCCAGAATATTCCCGAAGCCCAGCGCCAGGGCTACGGCCCAGGCGCCGCGGATGGTCGCCCGCCATTTGAGCCGGGCAAAAACATTATCGACAAAAATGACGAACCCGAACACCAGCAGCGACGCCGCCACGCCCAGCAGCGGCCAGGCGGCGAAGAACAGGTACACCCAGCCCAGCAGAAACACGTTTTCGTACCAGTGCGCCACCTCGATCATGGCCAGGGCCCGTCCGGAAAACTCGGTCGTGATGCCGCGCACCAATTCCTGATGGGCGTGGTGCGAAGAGGACAGGTCAAACGGCGATTTGCGGAACTTGATCTCCAGGGCGTAGACAAACCCGAGAAAAATCCCGGGCAGCGCCAGCACCAGCAGCGTGCCGTGGGCGGCGATGTCGTGCACGGAGAAACTTTTGGTGACCATGTACATGCCGATCGCCGTCAGCAGGATCATAGGCTCATAGGCCATCATCTGGATCAATTCGCGTTCGGCGCCAATGAAGCTGTAGGGCGAGCTGGCCGTGTAAGCGCCCAGCACGAAGAAGACCGCCGCCAGGGTCAGGGCGAAAATCACCAGCAGCAGGTCGGACCCGGCGAAGAACAGGCCGCCGGTGAAGATCACCAGCAGCAGGAAAAACAGGACGTAGAAATTCTGCCCGCGCCGCACGACCAGGTTCTGCTTCTGGCAGAGCTTCAGCACGTCGTAAAACGGCTGGAGGATGGGCGGCCCGCGCCGCGACTGCATGCGCGCCGAAATCCGGCGGTCCCATCCGGCGAGCAATCCTCCGGCGATCGGACCGATCGCCAGATAAATGACCAGCGGCAACCAGTGACTCATAGCCATGCCACCACAACCATCGCGGCCAGCAAGCCCGCGCAAAAGATCACGCCCCAGCGGGAAAGCCACGCTTCGTTGAACAAGGCGCGCAAGTAATAATTATGCGTAACGGCGCTCTGGGTCGCTCCGGCCGATCCCAGGAAACCGACGTTGCTGGGAAGGTTGGCTCCGCCCATATACGGCTCGACGACCTTCACGCCGCGGCCATAGTGGATGAAGCTGATTGGAAACAGCAGGACGATCACCATCATCAGGCCCATGATGATGAGGTTGCCCTGGCCCAGGGACGCGGACTGACCGTAAACGCCCTGCACGTACGGCTCGACGAAGCGGGAGGAGATCAGGGGAAAGAACAGGCAGGCACAAAACGTCGCCGCGGCCAAGCCGTAGATCGCGATGGATTCACCCAGGGCGAGTTCGCTTTTCACCGGCTCGCCGGGCTGGAAGACTTCCAGCAGCTTGCCCATCCATTTGGCCCAGAAGAACAGGGTTGCCGAGCTGCCGAAGACGATAAAGACCGACAGCGTGGGCGAAGCATCCACCACGGCTTTGAGCACGGCCCACTTGCTGATCAACATGCCAAAGGGCGCCAGGAACATGCCGGCCATGCCGATCAGCATCATCACCGCCACGCGCGGCATCTTCTGGATCAGGCCGGACATCGCCTCGATGTCGCGGCTGTGCAACTTGTGCTCCACCACGCCCACGCACAAGAAGAGCAGGCATTTGGCGACGGCGTGAAAAATAATCAGCAGCACGCCCGCCCACACCGCTTCGGCGGTCCCCAGCCCGCCGCACAGCACGATCAGGGCCAGGTTGGCAACCGTTGAATACGCCAGAACCCGCTTAGCTTCACTGGTGGTGATCGCGGCGAACGAACCGATCACGAAGGTCAACCCGCCCACCAAAGCCACCATGAGTCCCACGCGCGTGTGGGCGATCACCGGCGCCATGCGCAGCACCAGGTAAACGCCGGCCTTGACCATCGTGCTCGAGTGCAGCAGGGCGGAGACCGGCGTCGGCGCCACCATCGCCCCCAGCAGCCAGCTCGAGAAAGGCAATTGAGCCGATTTGGTGATCCCCGCAAAACAGAGTAGCGCCGCCGGCAAGAGCGCCAGCGACGGCTTGGATGCGATCAGCGTCTGCAATTCACCGCTACCGCTGTGCCGGCAAAAAAGGACGATCGCCACGGCAAAAGCCAGCCCGCCCGCCAGGTTCATCCACAGCGCCCGCAGGGCGTTGCGTTTCGCTTCGTCCGTTTGCGTGTATCCGATCAACACAAAGGAGCACAGCGTGGTCATCTCCCAGAAAATCATCAGCCAGGTCAGGTTGTTGGCGAAAATGAGGCCGAACATCGCGCCCATGAAGACGAAGAGCAGGGCAAAGAAAAGCGGGCGCCGGTCCGCGATCTCGGGATGCGCGCCTTGGTGATACTGGCGCATGTAATCCAGGGCGTAGAGGCAGATGCCGCCGCCCACCACGCCGTTGATCAAGGCCATGATGACGGCAAACTTGTCCACGAACAGATTCCCGGCCACCTCCAGATGCGAGCCGAGCTTGAATTCGAACCAGATCATCAGCCCGGCTTGCGCCAGGATGAGGGCCACGATCAGCGGATGCCTGGCCCGCACACCCACGTAGAGCACGTAGAGGGCCATCGCGATTTCAATCGCCAGCGATGCCAGGCTGAACCAGTGGTGATGCAGCGAAGGCCCCATCAGCTTGACGCCGGTGGGCAGGACGACCAACGTCACCGTGCCGCAGCAAACGGCCAGCGTCACCGCCGCCACCAGAATCCGGCGCAGAAGATCAGACCGAACACCCAACAGGCAGGCGCCGGCGGCGAACGGGACCAGGATCAGCAACAACAGGAGTGTTAGCATGGATTTACGGCGGCGCGGGTTTTTAAGGACGAACGAGTCGTATTAGGCCAGTATTTGGACCTGCCGTCAAAAGTCAAGGTGAATGATTCAGTTCGCGAACTCCGCACCATTTCCCGAAGACTTTGGATTAACCACGGAGACACGGAGACACGGAGGCGCTCATTTCATTCCATGGACCAACCTACAAATCTTGAAGCTTGGAATAAAGCTAATGGCTTGAGAAAACGAGTTGACCTCCGTGTCTCCGTGCCTCCGTGGTTATCTTTGATTGATTTCGAATAGCCAGCGTTTTTGAGATGGGTATGGAGGTCGGTCAGCTCCGACCGCGCGTTGCGTCGCAATGCTGCGGTCCGCACGATAGATTGCGGTGAAGGAGAAACGGCGATGCGAGCATTCTGGCTGTGCGGTGCGCTGGTTCTGGCGACCCTGGCGACCATCGCGCCGGGCCAGACGTCCAACCCCGCGCCGTCGTCGCCACGCATCGCCTACGACAGCCAGTGCTTTCAGATCGACGGCAACGACGTCTTTCTCTTCAGCGGCTCGTTTCACTATTTCCGCTGCCCCAAGCCGCTGTGGCCCGATCGATTCCAGAAACTCAAGGAGGCGGGGTTTAACACCGTCGAAACCTACGTCCCATGGAATTGGCACGAGCGGACGCCGCCTTCCAGCCCGGATGATTTCTCGAAGATCGACATGACGGATTTTTATGACTGGCTCGACATGGCCGTCAACCGCTTCGGCTTTTACGTGATTGTGCGTCCCGGCCCGTACATCTGCGCCGAGTGGGACGGCGGCGGCTACCCGCAGTGGCTGGTCACCAAGCGTCCCGCGGGCGTCAAGGAAGGTCATTGGCTGCGCAGCGACGAGCCGACCTACCTGCAATGGTGCCGGCACTGGTACCAAGCCGTCGCCAAGACGGTCGGCCCGTTCCAGATCACCCATCGCCTCGCGGGCCAGCCGGGTCAGCCGGGCCAGCCGGGTGTGATCCTCTGGCAGCTTGAAAACGAATACATTTACGCCCCGTTCGACGCACAGGTGAAGTTGCACGAGCTTCTGGCCCTGGCGCACGATGCCAGGGATTTTGGCATCGACGTGCCCCTGATCACCTGCATGAGCGACGATCCGCTGTTTCGCCAGGACGATTATCTGAGGCAAAACGTCATCGAATGCCGCAACACGTATCCCGGCTACGACCCGGCCAGCGAGTTGCACAACATCACCATGCTGCGAACCTATCAGCCCGAGAAGCCGCGAATCATCACCGAGCTTCAGGGCGGGTGGTTTTCGGAAATCGGACCGGACAAGAAAATGAGTCAGGACCAGGGGTTCACCCCCGAGCAGATCACGCACGTGGCGATGTTGGCCTGGGCGCACGGGTACAGCGGGACGAATTTCTACATGGCCTTCGGCGGCACGAACCTGGGCGACTGGGCGGCGGCGATGAAGACCACCAGTTACGATTATGCCGCCCCCATCCGCGAATGCGGCGGCGTCGGGCCGCGCTATTTCGCCGTGCAAGCCATGGGCGTTTTTCTGGCCGAGCATGGCGCCAAGCTGGCGCGATCCGTCGCCGAAGCGGCCGCCGGCGTCGATGCGCCGGACGATCTGACCGTCATTTCCCGCCGCACCCCGGACGCCAGCCGTTACATCTTCCTCTTCAATGACCGCAGATCGGCCGAAGCGCACGGCCAGTTGCACCTCGCCATCCGGGGCGATCATCCCCTGCGGCTCACCATCCCGTACGATCTGAATCCCTTCGAAGCGAAGGTGCTCTATCTTCCGCCGGGGGTGACGGCCGGCTCGCACGGCCAATGGTATCCAGCCCCCGTCGAACCCCCCCAGCGGCCTACTAAACTTCCCGGCCCCATCGCCATCACCGAGGCGCGTCTAAAGGTGGACCCCGGCCCGCCGGCCGATTCCTGGCGCCCGATGCTCCCCGGCGGCGGCGTGGAAGACGCAGGAATCTTCGACCGTCGATACGTCTATTATCGCGCCGACCTCCAATCTGCGCCGCGCGACAAGCCGTTAATGTTCTTTGGCGGACTTCCCGAGCAGGATTCCCTCATCGCGCAACTCAACGGCGCGCCGCTGGACATCCAGCGCCGAGGACGGCACATGCTCGCCAGCCCTCTGCCGGCTCTGGCGGGGGGAGAAAATCAGCTTCTGTTGCTTTACGAAAACGGCGGCCGTCCCAACAGTGGAGCGGGCATGGAGGCGCGTTGCGGCCCGCACGATCCCTCCATCAGCGAAGTCGGCTTCCTGCCGAGCAATCCCCCAACCCCATTGCCCCTGCGATGGCAAATCTCCGGCGACACAACGGGACTTCGCGAAAAATGGTTTGATCCCGCCTACGACGATTCCGCTTGGCAAACGGCCCCGATAGGCACAACCCCAGCCTCCGCCAAGCCGAGCGTGAATCTCCTCTGGCTGCGCCTGCATTTCCATCTGCCCGTCAGGGAGGAGCACGTGTGGGTGCCGTGGAAGCTGCACCTGGATGCTCGCGGCAACGGTTTGATCTACTTGAACGGCCGTTTGCTCGGCCGCTGGTGGGAAGTCGGCCCGCAGCGCGATTTTTATCTGCCCGACTGTTGGCTGAACTTCGGCCCGGATTCGGCCAACGTGGTGACGCTCTGCCTGCGCCCGACCGCCGCCGCCGCGGCGATCCGCAACGCATCCGTTGCGCCTTATGCCGATTTTGCCGAATTCCGTTAGAGCAACCTACAACCGCCTGTGGGCTATCACTATCAATGCAGATTGAACCGCGAAGACGCGAAGATCGCGAAGGGAAAGGCGTAGGATTTTTTAGCTGCGAACCGGCGCGTGCGCGCATCCGCGCGTCCCCGCATTTCCCCCTCCCCTGGTACTCCCAACTTTTTTCATTAGCGGAATAACTCTTTACAGAAAAAGAAGTTCGCCTCCAGACTGGCCTTTTGTTTCGCGACAAGGAGGTCAGCCATGGAAGGCGAACTGTGGTCTTTACTATACCGTTGGGTCTGCGAAGAAGCCGCGCTCAAACCTCGCCAGCGACACGTGCGGTATTCCGATGCTTGGCTCTTGCTGGTGTTGCTGTGGGCCGTCGTGCACGATCGGCCGATCCGTTGGGCGTGTCGGGAAGGCAACTGGCCGGCCGATCAACGATATCGGGATATTCCCTCGGCGGCGACGATGAGCCGCCGGACGCGGACGGTGTCGTTTCGGTCGCTGCTGGCCGGACTGTTGCAACGTTTGCGGGATTCGGACCGGAGTCAGGGGTCATTGACCTTGTGCCGCCGCGTCGATTCAAAACCGCTACCGGTGGGCGGCTTCAGCAAGGACACCGACGCCAAGCGGGGCTACGCCACCGGCGGCCTGGCCCGTGGCTACAAGCTGTTCGCGGCGTGGGGAACCGCCCGGGTGCCCGATGCCTGGACGCTGGGGCCGATGAATCGCTCGGATTCTGAGGCGGCTGCCAAGCTGGTCCAGGAGCTGTCCGGGGATCCGCACGCCAGCGGCTACCTCCTGGGAGATGCGCTACATGACACCAATCTGCTGCACCGGTGTTGTTCCCGTTGTGGCTTCCAGTTGATTGCTCCCCGTTGCAAACCTGGAACGGGGATGGGACACAAAGACCACGATCCCGCACGCCTGCGGAGCATCGAATTGCTGGAAGGGCCGGCTCAATTGCCCTGGGGCGTGAGCAACGGATTTGGCCCCACGCTCTACGCCACCCGTGCCGACATTGAACGTGCCTACGGGAATCTCTGTACGTTCGGTGGCGGCCTGCAGCCCTTGCCCGCATGGGTTCGCACCCCGCATCGGATCAGCCTATGGGTGGCCGCGAAGTTGGCGATCAACGCCGCCCGCGCGGTGAAAAACAAAGGACTTGCGGCATAGATGAAAAATGTTGGG
>Ga0208323_1000272_pt1 | contig 26483 bp, 19 predicted proteins | sample June2015DPH_10_1_2_FD_184703 | JGI IMG/M metagenome (GOLD analysis project Ga0208323, IMG submission 184703) | Peatland microbial communities from SPRUCE experiment site at the Marcell Experimental Forest, Minnesota, USA - June2015DPH_10_100... | ecosystem: Environmental > Terrestrial > Soil >... | reverse complement strand
ATGCGCTGGACACGACGCGGCGCTCACCGCCTCCTCAAGCTCCGCCTCTGGATCGCTCGCTGCGGAACAACTTGGTTCGAAGTCTTGTATTCTCGCGGAGCTCAACTGACAAATGCTTGACACAACCCGTGGCTTGTGTGGCGTTGCGGCCAGAAGCGTTTCCCTGGTAAACTTCGGCTCGATCTGCGACCTGCGATCATGACTTCTGACATTGTTCCAGGTATTCCTTTCACTGAGAACATACGAGACTGTCGGCGGCAAGCGAGAACGCCATGAAAGTCCTCATCATCGGCAGGGGTGTGGTGGGAACAATTTACGGCTGGGCCTTGTCCAAGGCAGGCATCGACGTCACCCACGTCGTGCGCAACCAAGGGCTTCCTGGCACCGACACCTTAGACCTGCTGGATTTGAGGCCCGGTTCTCGGAAAAACATCCGGGTGACCTACGCCCCGAAGACGGTCGGGCAGATCAGCCCTTCAGACGGCTTTAACCTCGTGATTGTCGCTACCAAGCACTACCAGGCGGCCGAGGCCATCCGCCAATACCTGCTCGGCGCACCTCGCGCCACCTTTCTATTGTTCACCGCTAATTGGGATGGAACGGCGGAGATTGACAGTGTTCTGCCGCGATCTTCTATCCTTTGGGGTTATTCCGCTGCTAGCGGTGGCCCCGATGCACAGCGTACCCTCGTCGCAACCGTGGCTCCCACGGTGCGTTTCGGGATGTTGGAAGGCTCCGATCCCGAGAAGTTCAAGTCCGTGACGGGATTGTTCGAGCGGGCGGGTTTCAGCCTCGACATCAAACCCAACATAATCGAATGGCTGTGGGTACACCATGCGATCAACGCTGGCGGCATAGGCATCTGCCTTTGGGCGGGAGGGATCGCCGAAGCGACTCGGAGTTTCAAGACCGTGAGGCTGGGAGCGTGGGCCATCCGGGAAGCATTGGATGTGGTAGCAGCCCGTGGCGTCGATCTAAAGCATTATCCCGACGCGAAAAGAATTCTGAACATGCCGTTCTGGCTTGCGGGCCTTGCCGCGAGGTATGCCATTCTATTCACTGAAAAGGGTCGACGCATTCTGAAGGCGAGTCACTTTGCCTACAGTCCGGACGAGATGAAACGCTATTACCTCGATGTGCTCCACACCGGAGAGAATCTGGGCGTGGCTATGCCACACTTGTCCGCGCTTCGCGAAAAGATCGAAAGTTATCCGGCAAAACAGAATGGGAGATAGCTGATACGGTGTCCATTGCCGCCGAGCCAGGAAGGGTATGCAAGCTGGCTTCACGACCCTAAGTTGCGAGCCTCGGCCTCACAACGCCAAGTGGGTGCCGACTCGGGCAGGTCGGAGTCCAAGATAGACACGCTGCTCGCCCGCCCGTCGGGCGGCCAGCCCCATGACCTCCGCCGGTCAAACAGGAAAGTCGAAGGTATGCCGAACGCGCTTGAAGGTGCTGTGATTGGCTGCTTATTGGGTACAGCCGTGGGTGATGCTATCGGCCTTCCCTATGAAGGCCTCTCGCCACGAAGACAGCTTCGCCTCTTCCCAGACATTTGCGGACATCACTTCTTTTTTGGTAGGGGGATGACTTCGGACGACACCGAGCATACGTGTCTTGTCGCGCAGGCCCTGATTGTGTCGGGTGGAGAGATCGAGTTATTCCGGAGGGAGCTGGCCTGGCGACTTCGCGTCTGGCTGCTGGGTCTGCCTGCCGGGATTGGAATTGCCACGTTGCAGGCCATCATCAAATTGTGGCTAGGCTTCCCAGCCTACAGCAGCGGCGTGTTCTCGGCTGGAAACGGCCCAGCCATGAGAAGCGCAATCCTTGGTGTAGGCTACGGTCATGATATCCAAATTCTCCGGGGACTTGTCGCGGCATCCACGCGGATCACCCATACCGATCCCAAAGCAGAGTATGGGGCATTAGCGGTTGCGCTCGCAGCATATCTTGCTTCGAGGAACTCCGAGGAGAATATTGCCCCACTGACCTATCTCGAATGCCTCCAAAGCGTGCTTCCCCCGCAAGGGACTGAATTGCTCGACCTCGTAAGAAAAGCAGTTGATAGTGCTGCTGCCGGTGAGTCACCACGATCCTTTGCCAAGGGGCTGGGTCTCCTCAACGGGGTCAGCGGATATGTTTATCATACCGTCCCAGTTTGCCTTCATGTCTGGTTCCGATATCAGAAGGACTTTCGATCCGCAATCCTCGAAGTGGTGCGTTGCGGCGGGGACACAGACACGACGGCCGCAATTGTGGGGGGAATCATCGGAGCTTGCGTTGGCAAGACCGGGATTCCCCGGGTTTGGCTGGATGGTTTGTGGGAATGGCCAAGGAGCGTCAGGTGGATGGAACGACTTGGGGAAAGATTGGGATGTGCGGTCTCCCAGAACAAATGGGAGGATGCGTTGCCACTTTCAGCCTTCGGAATTTTCTTGCGAAATGTCTTCTTCATGTTGATTGTACTCTTTCACGGGTTTCGCAGATTCTTACCTCCTTATTGAGCAGACGGCATCGAGGCTCTTGTCAGTCGCGCGACATGGAGGCCTGAATCCTCCTGGTCCTTCTGCGAGCAGCACACATTGTAGTCTCCACCCCTGGTGGCGGGTACCCGCCGTGGCTGTAGCTTGACTCGACAGGGCCGCTACTATAGGTTTTTGGGCAAAAGCGGGGGATGAAATGGGGAATTCCAGCAATGCGGCCATGAATCTGGCGATTGGAGTCTTAATCCTCGGGGGTGTGATCGCGCTTGGTAACTGGTTTTATCTCTATATGAGACGTCGTATCGGGCACGGTTACTCCTCTGTCCCACTCATTGGCGGGGTCCTTTTAGTAACAGGCATGTGGATGCTGCCTGTCACCCGACCTTATGCCTGGGCAGGAGTATTTTTGGACTACGGCACGCTGATCGTTGTCCTAAGTCTGCCGCGTATGGCGAACGAGCTTTGGAGCACGAGCCGCTTTAATCTCCTCAGCGAATACGTCGGGCATCGCGGAAGCATGACCGCCTGTCTGCGTCTCTTTCGGAAGGGCCACTTCACTTTAGTGCAGCGAATTGATCGTCCACATGGCACCCAGGGTCTCATGCAGCGAAGCATGCCCGGCACATGGCAGCGCGAGGGCAATCGCGTGACTCTCTGGCACGGTGCTGAAATGGCTATATTGGAAGTAGTGCAGAAAGAGCCGGAGGCGTTGCAGTGGACCACTGATTTCCCGAGCACCGAGAGGAATGAGCAGCTATCGCTTGCGGGTATTAATCTAAGCCTGGGAACTGGTCGAGCTGCCTGACCGAGCGCTCTACCCGACCGTGCCCGCTTCGCTTCGCCCCGGGTGGGCTTGGTCGGTCAGGGGAAACGTAAAGAATATAGAAACTAGTATGGAGTTCTTACCGCGTCCCCGCCGATGAGGCTCCCCAAAGTGGTTCCCTTTTGGACTGAGGAAATTGGCTTTCTCTTAAGCTGGCGCTGACAGCTGCGCGCTAGCCGTTGACCCCCGCCGTTCCCCACGTTTCGACGGGCGATGGCAGTGGGGGCGATCAGCGACGTGAGCGCGGCTGCCCTCAAAGGCCGAGTTCGACTTGTGAGGTATATTGTCCGTGATGGACTCTGCCAACACCGACCCCGAGCTCCGCGATTGGCTTCGCTGGGCCTCCGAGGGCGGCAGGACGCCGATGTTCGTCCGCACGGTTGCAACAGCGGCTCGCATGGCTTGCTCGCCCGATTACGCCCTGCTGCGGCCACTGCTGCTTGAACTAAAGCGCCGGTACCCCGAGGGCTTAAGTGCGAGTCTGCGGTAGCTACAAAACTGAATAAACCAGGAGGAAGAACCGATGCCCTGCCCGAGAGACCCGTCACGCACCGATGCCGCAGGCCGAGCACGCGCCGGAAGCCAGCGACAGATTCAAACATACGTCAACGAGTGCACGCCAGAACTATGCCACGCGGTTGCCGGGCCCTTCGGCCGTGCAAGGTTGATGAATCGGCAATCCGTTGGGTCTCGCCTCTGGCAGTGGACAATTACTCTGAATATCGAGATGAGGAGTTCCTGGAAATTATCGGCGCGGGGCATCTCGCCCCAAAGCTGCAAGAGTTCTGGCCGCGTGGGGGGCCGTGCTGGGATGCGCTCGCTCGGCTGGACGGAGGCGGCTGCGTGGTTGTCGAGGCGAAGAGCCACATCCCGGAGTTGTATGGAAACGGCTGCGGTGCGCATGGTGGCTCGCTGTCACTTATCCGGTCGTCGCTTGCGCGAACAAAGGAATGGCTGGGCGTGAGACTGGACGCCGATTGGCTTGGCCGCCTGTACCAGTCGGCCATCAGGATGGCATGCCTCTTCTTCCTGCGGGAGATTGGGAAGGTTGACGCGTTCCTGGCCAACGTGTATTTCTCGGGCGACCCGCGTTTTCCCACAAGACGGCGGGAGTGGGACGAGGGCATCGGGGCCGTAAGCGAAGAGCTTGGAATTGCCAGTCCGGTGCCGTACACCGCGTCGGTGTTCTTGGAGGCCGCTCGCTAGCGCCGCTCCCTCAGCCCCGGTGCCCCCGGCAGCGATTCCCCGCCACGCTCTCGAAAACGAGATTGCCGCTTATCCAAAGTGCTGAGGCGCATCATCCGTTTTGGAATCATGTCCATGGTGGTTTCGGAATCGTGACCGCCTGCCCCGGAATCAGCAGGAATGGACCAGAATATGACGCCGAGCGGCGCAATAGAACTAGTCGAGAAGATAATAAGCGTGACGCCCGGTGAGCACCAGGGTGAGGGTCCTTGAAGTGAGGGCCGCCAAAAGGCGGAAGCGTATGGACGCTAGAACCCCACCCCCGCCCGTGCCATAATAGGGGCATTGCAAAAGATGGGAAGACGGGTTAAGCCATGCTCGATGCTATTCAAGAAAAGTTGGAAGCAATCCTAGGGGAGCCGCCTCGTACCGAAGCTGACGTCGTCTATGTATTGGTTGAGATTCGCAAGTTTCTCGAACGGGAAGGTAAGGCGAAGGAAGATGAGTTTTCAACGCTGAAATTCTTTTGCGATTGGGTGCTACACGTTGAACTTGAGGGTACCGGTGCAAGAAAAGTTTTAGCCAGTCTTGACCCTGAAATTGGTGTCTCTGGACCGGTTAATCTGCCTGAAGTTAAGCCTTCTTCTGCACTTTACCGGCTTCTGTCTTTGGAATCTCTTCTCGAAGAAATTATGCGGTTCTGTACCGAGAACAAACTTCCAACGGACTGGGCATTCAAACCGACGATGTGGAGGGAGTGCATGAGGCTCTACGGTCAAGTCGTAATGGACTGTCCCCTGGCCATCACAAGAAAAGGTGCCTCAACAAGGTATATCAAACAGCTTACCATTATGAATATGAAAAATTCACAGGACCATCTTGATAAGCGTGCGTTTTCTTGGGACTGGCGTTTTGAACTAAGCGACGGTATCAACTTCACCTTACCCCACAAGTTCTCGTCTCCGTCCCCTTCTTACAATCCGTCACGTCCGTCCACCGAGGAGTTTGGATTTAAGTAGGGCACTTCCCCCGCCACTCATCTTGTAAACTCAGACGCTAGGCTAACGCTGAAAAGGGGAGGACGTTAATGTCCAAGAAAGCCAAAGGAAAACCGTGGCACTCAAAAGAAGGAATGGTCTATCACGACAATTCCATGTGCGCCGAAGGAAAGAAGATTTTGAAGCGGCTTGAAGGTCCCGGCCAAAAACCCCACTGCCAGAAGTGCGGAAGATTGAATAACCAGCCTTGACCTGTCCGGGCCTCCCGGCGAAAGGCCGACTGAAGTCAGCGGCGGAAGGCCAGCTTTCAAGTCAACCTTGTCAGACCCAAGGAGAACGAAACATGAACGAAATAACCGAGGACCTCATTGGAGCGGTGCTTCTGGGCTTATTTGTCTGGTGGGACACCAAGTCCGCGAATGTGGCATCACTGGTTGCCGTGGCCGCCCTCGCGGTCGGATTGCTCTACCGAGAATTACGCCTGGTCAACCGAAACCTTCAATCCATCGAAAAGAAGCTGGACCGGCCAAACTGATTTTGGATGATTCCGACCATGAGACCTAACAACCCGAAGAGGCCAAGATCGAGCGTACCGTTAAAGTAGGAGAGGAAGCGAGCCTGCCATAAACAGCGGAGATATCCAATGGTGACCTCATCGCGAGCCGGACGAAACGAGCTGGTCCTGGCAGTGCAGAAAACATTCGCTTTGCCTACAAGGAAGCAAGCTGAGGAAATCGTGGCTAAATTCATCTCATGCCTTGAGGACACGCTCCTCCACCATCTGGGCGACGACGGGTTCGCGATGAAGCTGAACAGCTTTGGAAAATTCTCCGTGCGTCATCGGCACGCGTCACGAAGGAGAATCACTTTCACGGGCGACGTGCGCGAGATACCGCCGAGGCGCAAGATAAAATTCATCAGCCTCGGAAAGCTCCGGCGATTGGAGAGAGCGCACATGGCACAAGCCATCAAGCCAAACGTGGTTTACCACGCTGACTGGGGCGGCGAAGAGAAGCGGTGGAGCGCCAGGGCGGCCCTCGGCACGGACGGTCGTTACACAGCCTTCGCCCCGGAGCCGGTTGGCCCTCCCGGCTCGCTTATTGGGCAGCTTCGCAAAGAAGCCGGGCACAACGGGTGCGCCTTCGCGGGGTTCGAATTTCCTGTCGGCGTCCCGGCGTCTTATGCCGAGCGTGCGGGCGTATCCAGCTTCCGCTCCCTGGTTAAAAGGCTGGGGCACCGCAATCGGAAGGAATGCTATTCCGTCTGTGATGAGGCCAACCAGATATAGGTACATCGGCCCTTCTACAAGCGCAGAGACTACGGTTGGAGTGGTGGCCGAGGTCCCGTGACTCAGAGGTGGCCACGGTCAATTCGTCCTTGGAATTGGCGTGGGTTCGCCATCGAAGCAAAAACCCACTACCCGCATCTTCGCGAACCAAAGTGAAATAGGACCAAGAAAGCCGCCAGAGCAGTCCCCAGCAACACCGCGGCGCTCGGCTCCGGCGTCGGGTTTCCCAGAACGTCAAAAGCGCCGTTAGGGTTATACACCGACGGATACCAAATGCTACCCTCATAGGAAAGAGCGCCGTTCCCCGAAGCGCCAATATTGTTCTGCATCCAAAGCGCGAAAGTATCGCCAGGGAACGCTGCAACGAGCCAGTATTGGTCGCCACCTTGCAGGAAAATGCCGGGCGACGTTACCGTGTCAACGGCACAGCAAGCTGGGAAAGCGGGCGGCATGTTGTTTATCGTCCACGACCCAAGCACCGTGCCGGAGGGTTGGCCCGCGTTGTCAGTTTCCAGGTCGAGTGTGAAGCTGTTCGTCCCGCTAATCCACCCCATTGCCAAGTCGATTTGAGTGAGGTCATAACTCTTGCTCGGCGTGAAGGCCATAATCTGGCTCAGGTCGCCGATGTTTGGGCCGAGTTCGGCCCACCCGGTACTTCCATACAGGTTGCTTGGGTCTGAGTTAAAGTTGGAATAGATGGTGACGCTTGAGGCCTTGGACGTCAAAGGCAGAGCGGCAACGCTCAACAGGAGCACTGCCACCCATAGCAAAGTGCGTGCGAGCTGCGACCTTTTGTCCGCCATGAAGTTCCCCCCCTTCAATTTGGGCTTTCTCATTTCCGATTCACACACATTTCATCTTCGGTGTCTGTGATGGAGGTCACGACCCGGATGGCCGAGCAACACTGAAACGTGCTCCATCGGCACTCCCGCTTTGGGCAGGCGCTTTGTTTGGCAAAACCGCATCGCTCCTTCGCTGGGCTGATGCCCAGAGCGTCACGCTTGAGGATGACCTCAGGAATGGAATTGAGGGCGGATTCTCACAAGGGGATGACGCTTTTGATGCGGTGGTCGGGCTCTTCGGGATGCTCCAGGCGTGCCTCGGGCATCGTTCTTCCGGCGAGCCGGACGACCGGGCAGTCCGGGAGATTGAAGGGTGGTTTCTTGGCCGGGAGCCCTAGCTTGTCGCCGAAGGGGTTCCAATTGGACGTGTCGTGGTCACCGCTGCCCGTCAAGCCAACGGGTGTACCTTACGGCGGGAGATTCATGCGACGCAGGAGGTCCTGGAAGGGCGTTTGGGGGGGTGATCCAGGGCAAAAACCATAGCTTAACCAACTTCGCTCAACGGTTTCATTCTCGCTGAAGTCGGACGCGGTTCACCGTGAACGGAGCTAGCTGAGATTGCTCACGATTTCCCTATAGGTCTTGTGTCGGTCACAGTGTTGGCGAAACTCAGTGCGGTCGAGCACTCGCGTCACATAGACCTCGGCGGTGGCGAAGTAGGCGATTTGGTGCGATTCACCTACAAACTTCACCGCAACCTTCCGGAGGTCGACGCACTTGCCGTCGGACCCCTTGATTTCTTTGACCTTGGGAAAGGTGGCGTACGACACGTGCAGGGGCTTGGTGGCAACTCCTAGGACCGCCCAGACTTTGGTCTTGCGGCGACCGATGTCGTAGAAGATGGGGACCATCATGCGGATGTCATTCCCTAAGTCAGGATCCCTGCGGAGAGAGGCCAACCAAGTTTCGAGCAAAGCTCGGCTGGCGTTGGGTCCCGTGGGGTTTCCGAGGTCGGGGTCCTCTTCCGGCGTCATTCCTATCTCTGCGCACGACTGCAAGTAGGCGCCGTGGAAGAGGGCCTCCATCAGACGGAGTTCTGCACCGAGGGACAAGTTAACCGACCCCACTGCGGTCAGGCGGCGCATGCTTTCGACTCCTCCAAGGCCAAATGCCTTCTCGACAACTTCTCGGACGAAGCGATAGGAGCGTGCGCGCCGGAAGTAGTGGGTGGCTAAGGGTTCCAGGGTCAAACCGGGTGAGATGAAAAGCGGCAATTCGGGAGTGGATCCGGGCGGGCTTGCGCCGGGAATAGGGAGCGAAAGTTGCTTGACGTGCGTCTCCCGGGTCAAAGCAAGGAGCGCCTTTACCAGACCGTCTAGTTCCTTCTGGTAGGACCTCTTCAACGCCAGATGCTTGCCCTCCGGCATGCGGTCTGGGGCAACTAGGGCCTCGAGTGCGTACGTTTGATAGTCGTACCAGCCGGAGCCAGGTGTCAGTTTAAGGTCGAGGCTCCCGGCCCGAATCCGCTTGATCATCTCATCGGCAAGATTGAATCCCTCCGGAATTGGCCGGCCTCCATAAAGCTTCATGATGAGATCCGCCTCGTGCGCTCTTGAAGGTGGAAACAAAGACATTCGCATGGGGAAAATGGGAACGCGTGCCTCTTTCAGTGCCACGGCCAGCGCGCGCAGGTCATCCGACGCGAGCGGGTTGGTCAGTCTTTCCGGAAGACATAGGTTCGCGTCATAGGCGGTTAGCAGGTCATCATTCCGCGACAGTGCGGTTGCGAACGCCCGAGCCGTCGGCTCTCCGATTTGTGTCTGGAGCATGCGGTCACGCTGAAAGATCCGCTTGAGGTCTTCGCTCCAGGTATAGAACCCGAGAGGTTTAGAGCGGAGTTCATCCGCGAGGAACCCTTGCTGGAGCTTCTCAGCTTCGTGAGCCACCTCGGTGGAGACCTGCGGCTCCTGACCACCGAGCCGTGCAGCCGCAGTCAGGATGGCTGCAGCGGTGCGTTCACTGTCCGCAGCGAGAGCCTGAAGCAGCCTGACGAGCAACTCCTTCTTCGCCGGAAAGTCGCCCAACCCGGCGTCGGTGGCCAATTCCACGGAAGCGTAGAGGCCGTCGTCGAATTGCTTTGCCTTGAGCACCAACGCGGCGGCTGGCGCGAACGTTGATGCATCAAGATCTAGCTCCGCAAATGACGGGCACAACGGTGTCTCGATATTTTTCTCCCCGCGAATGTAGTCCGCAACGCGGAAAGCATCGCGAAAATCATCGGGAACCGTCAGAGTCAGTACCTGGTCGGAGAGGTCGAGCGTGACATCATAGCGCCCAATTTCCCGTCTTAGGTTCACGGCGACGGTTCTGCATCCCGGTGTGAACTGGCGGGCAGCGGGCGAGGGAGGATTCGCGAGGAGTTTGAGAAAGTCAGAGTCGTAGATTCTTTGCTCGGATTCGGGATTCACGGGGCTGGTCATGGCGAGGCTCCTCTTCGCTTGCGGCTGTCGGAACCTTCATTCCGGGGTATGCCGTGGCTAGCCATGAGTATACTCCCCACATTCTGGCCTTGGAACGTCCAAGGTCAGCAGTTTCCTTGCCGGGTGTGGCACCTTCTTACGAAGGGAACTTGATTCGGCGCAGGAAGCCCTGGAAGCGCGAGGCGGGGTGAAGCTTCTCACCGCCGGACGGATCGCGGACTGAGCCTCTTAATGAACCAAAGTACGCTTCCCGAAAAATGGCCGCTGGCCAATATAGACGCCGAAGGGTTTGCCAATCTTGGGTAGCCTTCGACAGCCCGGCCACTTGGCCAATTTACCCGCTACATGGCGACAAGGCAGGACTTATATGACGGCGGGCGAGCGATTGCCAGTTGGAAAGACATCTCGACCGATCACCCGCGAAGATGAATGCCTTTGACTATGGGAGGGGGGTTTCGCAACAGCGATCTCTCCAGGCAGAATCCAGCTAACTCCAAATTATTCATTTGCAGCACGGTGAGCACTGAGTCTTGTCAAAGTAGCCCGTGTCGGCGGTAGAACCAGGACTTCACCGCCTGAACCAGGAAGAGATAGGTCACAGCAAGAAGCGCAATCGCACCCAACAACGACAGCGGCAGCGGGGTGAACGCCAGCAGCCTCCCGAGTGGCGTGTACGGCAGGACAACGGCGATAGCGACGACCGCTAACACGCTGAACACCAACGGCAGGCTGGGGCGGCTCTTCAGAGGATTGCCTGCCGTCCGGATCACGAACACCACGAGCGTCTGTGTTGCCAGGGATTCCACGAACCATCCTGTATGGAACAGCGGCGGGTTCGTGGAAGCGTGGAACACCCAAAGCAGTACCCCGAAAGTGAGGAAATCGTAGATCGAGCTGATGGGACCGACGATCACCATGAACTGGCGAATAAACCCAATCTGCCATCGCTTGGGCCGGTGCAGCAGGGCGGGATCAACATTGTCGCTGGGGATGCTGATCTGCGAAGCGTCATAAAGAAAGTTGTTGAGCAGTATTTGCGTCGGGAGCATGGGCAGGAATGGCAAGAAGAGCGATGCCGCGGCCATGCTGAACATATTGCCGAAGTTCGAGCTCGTGCCCATGATGATATATTTCATGATGTTGGCGAAGCTGCGCCGTCCCTCCATGACCCCATCGTTCAAGACCGCAAGATCCTTCTCCAGGAGGATGATCTTCGCAGCGTCCTTGGCCACATCGACGCCATTCACAACTGAAATGCCAACATCCGCCGTGTGCAGCGACGGAGCGTCGTTGATGCCGTCGCCCATGTACCCGACAACGTGCCCACGGGTCTTCAGAGCGAGGATGACCCGGTTCTTCTGTTCGGGAGACACCCGGGCGAAGATGGCGCCATTCTCGGCCTGGACGGCCAGAGCGGCATCGTCCATCGTGTCGACTTGGTTCCCGGTGAGAATGCGGTCCGCTGCCAGCCCGACGTCACGTGCTACCTTCTGTGTCACATACTGGTTGTCGCCGGTCATGATCACCACGGAGATCCCATTCTGCTTCATCGCATCCAGAACGAGAGCAATTCCTTCCTTGGGCGGGTCAAGGAATGCCGCGAACCCCGCCAGCGTCATATCGTGCTCGGCCGCCACCTTGTAAGCATCCTGCTTCTCCACCTTTACGACGGCCACGCCGAGAGTGCGGTAACCGTCGGAACTCAGCTTTTGGAAGGTCTCTGCCGCTTGAGCCCGGCGGCTGTCGTCGAACGGCTGGGGGGAGCCATCGATGGTCACCGTCTTGCAGATGGCAAAAACACTTTCTGCCTCGCCTTTGGTCACCAGGAGGTGCTCGTCTCCGTGCCGCACTATCACCGACAGTCGTTTCCGGTTGAAGTCAAAGGGAATCTCGTCCACCTTGGAATACTCCACGATCTTAGGGCGCTCGTGCTTCAGGACGGCATCATCAAGGGGGCTCTTGATGCCCGCTTCAAAGTAGCTGTTCAGGTAGACGAGGCGAAGGACGTTCTCGTCTTCCTTCCCCTGGATGTCCACGTGCCGGTCAAGCACGATCTCTCCTTCGGTAAGCGTGCCCGTCTTATCGCTGCAGAGGATCTCCACGCTGCCAAAGTCCTCGATGGCCGAAAGTTGCTTGACGAGAACCTTCTTCTTGGTCATCCGCCGCGCGCCTTGAGCCAGGGTCACGGTGATGATCATGGGCATCAGCTCGGGCGTCATCCCTACCGCAAGCGCGACTGAGAAAAGGAAAGACTCCAATAACGGACGGTGCAAAATGAGGTTGACCAGCAGGACGAAAAGCACAAGCGACATCGTCACGTAGGTGATCATTATCCCGAAGTGGCGTATGCCACGCCCGAATTCGGTCTCGGGCGGCCGCGTAGACAGCCGCTGGGCAATCTCGCCGAGGGAGGTGTCTCTCCCGGTGCAGCAAATGACCGCGGCACCGATCCCCGTCTGCACGGCAGTGCCCAGGAAAACACTGTTGCTCGCGTCGGCGACGCCGTGTTTTCCCGCGGGAAGATCGGCTGCTGCCTTCTCGACGGGCAACGACTCCCCCGTGAGCGCTGACTCGCGCACGTGCAGATCCTTGACATCGAGTAGACGGGCGTCCGCTGGCACAAGGTCTCCAGCATGGAGGTGGACGACATCTCCCGGGACCAACACTGCTACCGGCAGTTCCTGTTCTCGTCCGTCACGCAGAACAGCAGCCGTAGTGGCAACTTGCTTCTGAATCTCCTCCACCGCATGTCGAGCCTGGAATTCCATGAAGAAGTTGAGCAGTACGCTGAGCAGAACGATGGCGATGATGATCGACCCGCCCACCGGGTCACCCAGTCCGATGGATATGCCGCTGGCAACAAGAAGAATGATGACGAGGGGATTGGAAAAGAGACGGAAAACATAGAATAGCGTAGCGAAACGCGACTTCTGCACCAGGCTGTTCGGGCCATACTGACGCAAGCGCCGCGTCGCCTCGTCCGTGGTCAGCCCCACCGGAGTTGCCGGCAATTGCTGAAGCAGGTCGCTCAGCGGCCTATCCCAGAAACCCTCGAAGGGCGATTTTGCCTTTCCCATGCAGTCGCTCCCTTTGGCGGTCAGGAAATTGCGCGCGCGATCATGAATGCCGCGGCGGCAGCCAACCCACCCACAAACGTTGTTTGGATTGCACTGCGGAACCGTGGCGCGCCCGTAAAGCGGCCTTTGACGTAACCAAAAACCGCCAGCGCGAAAAGAGTAATGACTGCCGATACTTTAAGCGCCGCGTTGGCCGTCGAGAAAACAATGTACGGACCGAGCGGGATGAAACCGCCTGCGATGTAAGCTCCTGCAATCGTTGCGGCACTGATCGCCGGCCGCTTGGGATCGGGTTTCGTAAGACCCAGTTCAAATCGCATCATGAAATCAATCCAGGCTTGTGGCCGTTTTCTCAATGCATCCACAACGGGCTTGCACTCTTCCGGCGTCAGACCGTAGGATTGGAAGACTTCGGTGACTTCACTCGCTTCAACGTCGGGCTTCTCAGCGACTTCCGATTCCTCTACTAACCTCTCGCTGACGTAGTGTTCCGCGTCACTCTTCGCGGCCAGATAACCGCCCAGTCCCATGGCGATCGAACCTGCGGTGATTTCTGCCAGGCCCGCGGTCACAATGATACTCGTTGTATTGATGGCGCCCGACAGACCTGCTGCCAGGGCGAATGGAACTGTCAATCCATCTGACATTCCAATCACAACGTCTCGAACTGTTTCGGATCCAGTGAAATGACGCTCGATGTGTGGTGTTTGCGGCATCGGAATTTGTCTCGTAAGGTGGATTTGAGATTAGACTCCTTCTCAGACTTGATTCGAGAGGGTCTCTCTTCGCGAACTCTTGCCTCGCAGTTCGGATGGGAGGGGCACAGTTATCCCTCGTGCGCGGGCTATCCCTATTCGTGCGGGGCGCGTCGCGCGGGCAAATTGTACATCTTCGCGAGGCATACACGGCAAACTTCCCGATAGACGCATGATTCGCGTTGACAGCGTTCCTTTTCGAACACGCAGCTATCCCTTTTTGAACAGACAGCTCAAGTCTCGACCTGTTAGCGTTTTCCAGGATCTTGATTCTCTTTGAGCGTGTACCTGAAGCTACCCGGGATTCGAAAATGGAAGTCCTGGGTTTGTCGGTTCGCGCACCGTGTAGATCCAACTTCGCATTCTTGGTGCAAGGAGGAATTCAAGATGGTCATTCTTCTCCGCTGTCTCATGATTGGGGCGTTGGCGCTCGTCTGCTCGATTCCGGCTCCTGCCTTGGCCGCGCAAGGGCATGAAGCCACAATCCCAGCGGCTCCGGGCACGCTGGTCCGCTGGGTGGCGACGGGCACAAAGCGCTGCAGCATGAAGGGTCGCTCTTGGGCCGCGTTGGAGGAAACCTGCTATTATCCGATCGATATCCTGCAGAAGCCCGGCATCATCACGATCGCACGCTGGGGCACCGGGCAAAAGGAGTTCGCCCGCATGTCCGTGGAGCCCAACGACTACGGAACCGAGGAGATCACCCTTCCCGACATTCCGCAAGCCCACCCCTCGGCGGGGGACCTCCGGCGCGACGCGCGCGACCAGGCGCTTCTGAGCAAGGTGTGGATGAGAAAAGAGGGGCCGGCGAAGTTTACGCTGCCCCTTGGGGTGCCGGCCAGACCGCTGCCCGCAGGCAAGTCGTTCGGCTTGAAGCGGGTCTACAACGGAACGCTAGCCTCGCAGCCTCACATGGGGACTGACTACCCCGTGCCGGTGGGCTCGCCAGTCCTGGCCGTCGCCGACGGGACGGTGGTCGCTGCCAAGGAAATGTTCTTCGAGGGCAACGCCGTGTTCATCAACCACGGCGACGGCCTCATCAGCATGTGTTTCCACCTCTCCGAGATCAAGGTCCAGGTCGGGCAGGAGGTCAAGAAGGGCGACACCCTCGGCCGGGTCGGATCGACGGGCCGCTCCACGGGACCACACCTGTTCTTCGGCATCCGCTGGCACGACGCCCGCATCAACCCCAAGTTCCTGTTTGAGGACCCGGGCAAGATCCCGGCCGTGAACCGAGTGGCACCATAAGAGTCAAATTCGGATATGTCGCCAAGACCGGAAGTGGAAAACATCACGCCGTCGACGAACGGCTCTGTTGGAACTGCGGATTGGTCCGAAACTGGCCCACAACACGGCCGGCAGCGAGTAGTGTAACTATGAAGGGGGCGGCGGGAGTCAAGGTTTTTTCTTGCTCTTTGTTTTGTGTGGCGGAGCGAGCAGCCTGTGGCTGCCGAAGACCCCATCTAAATTGAATCAATTGATGTTAGCCCGGTTCCGCTGCTAAGCTTTCGCTCCTATGTTCCCTCTCTTTGCTTCCCTTAGTGCCCTCTGTGTTCCTCGCTCTGGACGCGGGCGGCTTTACCATTGGACATCCTTGCGCTCCGACACCAAATTAACGTGTTGTGCAGAGCCCAGCGCGGGCGTGCGCGGCTGAATCGTGTCGACGGGTTTCTGTGGGTGTGCTTCCGCCGTCTGCGGGCGAACTAGCTAGGAGCCCGGGTCATCGTCAAACCCGAAACCGTGATCGCCTTGCATCCCAAGGGATTCCGTCCGCATTGGACTTGGAACAGCCGTCACGAACAGCCTGGAAGGGCGGCATTGGCCTAAGAAATTCGTGAGATCATTCGCAAGATGAGTCTGGCGGACCCCCTCTGGGGAGCACCTCGAATCCATGGGGAGCTGCTCCAACTGGGAATCGATGTGTCTCAGGCAACCGTAGCGAGGTACATGGTGCATACACGGAGGCCGCCATCTCGGACTTGGCGGGCCTTCCTCAACAATCATGTTACCCAGTTGGTTTCGACAGACTTCTTGGCGATGAGTCGCGAGTAACGCCGCAGGGTGTTCTATACGAAAGCGATGGTGACGTCTGGGTTGCTTTCAATTGCGCGATGGCGTCGTTCGTCATTCCAGATAATGGTGCCGCCCCTGGCCGGTCGCTGGGTTCGGCTAAGACTAAGGCTCAAAGCTACGACCCGTCACCCCGGCTTCGGCCTATCCTTTGGCGGTTCCTTTTTCTCCACCGGGTGAGGCGGAGTCTTGGGTTTAGCTTCCGGAGCCGGACGTAGCGCCGGCTTCACAGCCGCAGGCGGTATGGCCAGTTTGGCTTGCGGCATCGGGGACGGTTTGGGCGAAGCAGGTGGCGGCGTTGCGGGCTTCGCAGCCGTAGGCGGGGTAGCCAGTTTGGCATGCGGCATCGGGGACGGTTTGGGCGAAGCGGGTGGCGGCGTTGCGAGTTTCGCTGATTGCTGACGTGCAGGGGGTTGTGATGGTTGAGCGGCGCGTTCCTCGCGCGCCGGGGTGGATTTCGTCGGCGGAGCTGCAGGCTTAGCTGCCAGTAGTCCGGGCTGAACTGGTTTTGTCGTGGGTTGAGCAGCCGGCGTTTCAGGAGGCTTTGCAGCGGGCCTTTCGGCTAGGCGATCAGCAGGCTTTGCAGGCGCCGGTGGGTTACGATTCGGCAGCGCGTTCGGGGCCGCTGGTGGCGTTGCCGCAGCAGCGCGAGCGGGAATGACTGGGGCAATCGGTTTGCCTGCCGGAATTGGCTGAGCCGCGGCAACGACCGCAGGCCGCCCGTGATTGACGGAGGCAAACTGCTGGCGGTTCTGAGCCGCCTCTTGCCGCTGTTGCATCTGCGTATTCATCGGCGGAATCCGCTGCTCACGCGTTGCGGCGACTTCCACCGGCAAAGGCCGGCGAGTGATGCCTCCCGGTCCGTTGTAACTGGCACGACTTGTGGTGTTACTGATGGTGATGTTGTTGATGACTGTGTTTGTCACTGCGCGGTTATACGAGCGAATGTTTGTGCTGGTCACATTGTTCACCGAGCGGTTGTAGTTGAAACGGCCTTGGCTCCAGTACCCGCCCTGATAGCCGGCTCCCTCGTAGCCGGATCCATAGTTGATGCCTCCGTAGTATCCGATATGCTGCCCCCAATACCCACTGTTGTAGCGATATCTGCCGCCGGTATTTCCCCAGTATCCCGGCGTCCACAGATAGCCCACTTCCGGTGGCCGCGCCCATGCACCTGGTACCCAGTAGTATCCATCGGAAGCGTAGCTCCAATATCCGGGCGTCCAAAGATAGCCGTCGCCAGGGCATTCAGGCTGAGAATATTCGGGCAGCGGCGGTGGCGGTTCTGATGCATAAAGTACGGGCTGGCCGTAACTGGTGTCGTCATCCGCTTCGGCGTAATCCCCGTTGTAGGAAACGTTATCTGAGGTAACGGCGGTGGGGGCCAGGTTGGCAGCAGCAATGGGATCCTGCGACTGACCAGTTTGCGCCTGATCGGTCGGTGGGCCCGTCGGTTGAGCCTGCGCGCTATTGTCCACAGTAGGATTTGTCCTGCATCCCGCAAGTCCAAACATCAGTGTGATGGATGCCACTGCCAAGCAGTAAATAGAAGATATTTTGCTGATGTTGCACATAGGCTTGTTCTCCGCCAACATGGAATTCAGGATTTCACGTCGAAGCCACGTAAACCAAGGTTTCCATCTTCAAATTCCAACTGCTTCTAGAGCCTGACAGACCGGGATCTGAGTTGTCTGTTCATTGGGAACCACGCCTCTGGTCAAAAAGGAACACCTCGGTCACGTTCTCAGTTTGGCGCGCCTCGGCTCCTGTTGGCTCGGACTGAGCCTCACGTCAAGCATCAGTCCCGAACCGCCTCTGCTCGAACCAATTCCTCAGACACTGCTCCGTCGCTTAACGGTTTTCTTGACCTGTACTTCGCTGCGGAGGTGCGGCTACCCGCGAGTAACGCCGAAGGGTTTGCCGATGTTGCACATGACGTGGCTGGCGAATGCCTGGCCGGTTTACCCGCCGCATGGCGACAAGGCAGGATCTATTCCCTCGAGCGCCGTTTTCGGGGGATCTGAGCTTGAGGGCCATTTGTCCGGCTTGGCGACGATCCGTCCAGTGGGATACTGATGCCTTTGGGGGGCCACTGCGCCCACGCTGGCTAGTCCTTTGGGCTTGGCCGTCCTGACGCTTCCGTGCCGGCACGTGTGACAGAACGCGTGTGCCACCAGCCCGCAATAACGGCGATGAGCAGCCCGACGAGACCCCCAATTCTTCCCCAAGCCTGGGGGTCCCCCAGACGCAGGATTGCGCCCGGGATGATGAATAGCGACACCGTCACCACGAAGACGATCACCATCCGGCCGAGGGTTTGCAGTTTCTTGGGACTCTTGATCACCAGGAAAATCGCGGCGACTAAAAGTAGAATTCCCAGCGGGCTGGCCGCAGCTTGCGACGTTGACAGAACCCACCTCTATCGTCTCGCGGATCTAGTTTCTTAATTCCACGGTGAACTTACCCTCTCTTATCCTATCATCGCGCTTCGCTGTCAAGAAAGATCGAGCAGACAGCCTTGGCCACCGTTCTACATTCTGCCTTTTCGGCTCAATTTGTGGTAAGCCGACTGCACGTCCAAGTGAGCCTACTCTGTAGACTTGCCGGCCCTTATACGACCAATCTTGCCACCCGTGAGGTCGATAGGCAAGATAACGCGGTGGACAGCGAAACGAAGCCAGCGGCTAGTGGCCAAAGCTGAGGCGCTGGATAAGAGCGGCAGGAAGATCACATTCTTCCATACGTATCTGTGTCGCTTCTACATTGTAGGGAACGCGCCAGTATTCCAACTGCTGGCGCTCGGCGTCGTAGATAGCGAACGCGGCGCGGTTGTCCCCGTCCCGAGGCTGCCCTACCGACCCTGGATTGAGCAAGTATTTCTCCCCGGGTAGCAGTTCAAGCGCCACCCGCGAACAGCCACGGAAAAACGACGGCTTCAGCTCATGTAGAGAGTCGGTGACATCCAGGAAATAGCCGCCCTGATGGTGTGTATGCCCGAAAAACACCAGTTCTGTCGCAAGATTGCGAAACTCTTCCCAGGCGTCGGGTTGTGTCACTATGTATCTATCTTCGTCCCCTATTGAGCCATGGACGATTTGGAAAGTTTGAATGCACATCGGACCCTGTGGCAGCCGCTCCAGATACTGCAAGTTGTTCGGAGTGAGCTGGCCTCGCGTCCATAGTGCCGCAACACGAGCCTCATAGGTGCACTGAGATGCGTCATCAATTCCACAGGCAACCTTGTCGTGGTTTCCGCGAACGCAAGCACGGACGTTTTCCCTGACCCATTCCACTACCAGGTTTGGGTCAGGCCCATATCCAACTACATCACCAAGACATAGCACCTGGTCGTACTCACGAGCCCCAGCTCCCAAGACTGCATGAAGTGCCTCCATGTTCGAGTGGATGTCACTAAGAATCAACCAACGCATCAGCCCTCATTTCTGATTTCCTTGCTGGCGCGACGGACCTCCCCCATTCCCCCGCACCGATCTTCTCGACGATGCGGCAATGGCCAGGGTCTTGCCGATCGCGGCGTGTGACCTGCCGTTGTCGGCCATCTTAGGCCGCGTGTGCAGTCAAGTCAACGCACACCGTTAAAGTTTCCGCGCCACAGTTGACTCTCAATTCGGCAAAGTGTCTGTAAGTGCAAGATTCGGTGCAGTCTAGGTCAAACTTGGAACCCCATAAAGCTAGAGGTATACGAGTTGAAGAACTCTCTCAACAGCTGCTCGCATGAATCCTCTCTGGCGTTCGCGCTCAGGGTTGACCATGAGTTCCAGCTCCCGACGGTAGGATACAGCCTCAGAAGAGGGGAGTTCGTAGTATCGTTTCGCCAGTTCGACGAGTCTAAAGAACGTCTCTTTTCCGCCCATCTGCTCCGTCCATGCCGCCTCGGCGAAGCGCGGCATCCGCTGTGACAAGTAGGCCCAAATGTTCGGGTGCGAAGCCTGGGGGTGGATGAGCCCGGTCAGGTTCACCTGGCCGGCTCGCCAGATTTCGTCAGGAACCAAGATCCGCCGATCGCGGTTCATGCGCACGTCTTCCGGGTCCCGAACGGCGGGAATGGACTGCGGGCGGCAGCGGTAATCAAGATAGCCATATTTCCGCCGATATTCCTCCGTTGACAGCTCAGAATAGTGGAACCCGCAGGTCGTCCGCTCCCGATACTCTATCTTCCTGCGGAGTGTGGCCAACTCGCAGGCCACGTAGGGGTTCAGAAAGAAGTGAAACGGGACTCCCGGTGGGACAAGCGGGATGTGTTTGTACCAACTGTGCGCCGAGCTGACGAAGTCTACGAAGTTGCCGATTTGCTCTCTGGAAGGTGCCGGAAGGGCTCTGACGATATTACGATAGGCTTCCATATGCCGTCGTTGTGGCTTCGGCGTGTATCCTAAGATGACCCTTGTCGGTAAGTCAAGACGCTCGAACCGATAAACAATACGCAGATGCGACCGTTAGACACTCCCTAGACAACTGCAAGGTTACAGTTCTTCGGAGGGCATCTAACCGTCGTTTTCAGGACTGTCCCCGTCTGAAAATCTGGGTCCCACCGTATGCGGCAGGACAGCCCCTGATGTGCCAAGCCGCCGTGTACCGTAGCTTGTGACTGAACCATTTGGTTCTTGCACATCCCCCATTACGGAAACCCAAGTGCCTGTGGCAGACCAACATCGCACTTCGCCGGAAACGTGCCGACAGCTTTTTCGAACCCCCCTAGCGGCCGCGGGCGGATTACTCCCCGTAAACGCCGAAGGGTTTGCCGATTTTGCACGTGACGTGGCAGGCGAATGCCTAGCCGGTTTACCCGCCACATGGCGACAAGGCAGGACCGATCTCCTCAATCTGAGGCCAATCCTGCAAGTTTCGAAGATTTGCTTTGACGGGGACGCTCGACTACTTGATGGCCGGGTTCACCGGTGGTTGCACCGCCTGTCTGCGCCAAAAACTCCCTTACGGCACGATAACTGCCGCACGATGTGGGATGGGCGGTGACGTTGAAATGCATCCCGCGGCGCCGATGGTGGGCAACAAACCACAAAGACAAAGAGGATTCGAAAGTTCACCATCGGCACCCGCTAAGAAACCCGTCGAGACCCATTGCCTCAGGTGACTGTCAAGGAACGTCCCCCACGTCGGGGGAGGCGCAGTTTTGGCGAAACACAAGTCCACGGCGCGGGTCATCAGTTAATCCGGCTGCGGCGGCTTGATGTGGCACTCTTCGAGTATCAGGATTGCTTTCGGTAGAAGACGTAAAAGAATACCACCACACTGAGGCTCGCGAACAGATCAACCAGCGACGTCAACAGCGCCATCGCCGGAATCAGACCACGCACAACCCCTGATACGGTGGAAATGAAATTTGCCCCTACCAAAACCGTTAGCAGGATCATCCCGATCAATGCCAGAAGTGCCGCATTCTTGAGGCTCACATTGGGAGTATGAATGCTCTCAGCGTCATTTGCAAGCGGGAGCCACTCCTTCGAAGTACGACCCGTCGGACCGTTTTGTTGACAGCATCAAATCCCGGGCGAGCCAAAACCAGAAGCGCACAGGATGCGGCTCGCAAGACGGGCAAGGATCGCCGAACTCGGATTTCCTGCCGGCTTGGCAAATGAGAGATCAAGGTTGGCACACTTGAAGTAGGGTGTCTTCGTTATCGCTGACGCTGAAACCGTGTATTCCCGAGACGCTGCTCGCGGAGGTTAAACGCGTGCCCCTACAACACAGCCAAATGACCAGCAAGCTGCGTCCGCCTCTCATGCCGAGCCAATGAGGGGAATTGGTCAGTTGACTGTAGTCTGGTGACCATCTGAAATCCCACTTCCCAGGTTTCCTAGAGGTTTTTTATCCCCGCTAAATCAGCGATATGCAGCGACAGCCTGAGACAGCGGATTTCAACCTTTTGGACCAGGACCCAAGTGCGACAATAAGGGGGGACCAGGTCGCCTGACAGGTGCTGGGGTGCTTTATCGCGGCGTCTTCGGCCCCCCGACGTACGCATCCTGAAACGCTACGCCCACCATAATTTCCGACTGGCTGACGATACAGGAGTTGAGCGACTTCGCCCCGCCCTATGGCGTTACACAGCGTCTATGTTGGCTTGGTCTTCCCCCCTTCGTTAATGTGAGGCCGGTGGCCAGAGCTGGCGCTGCTTTTGATCGGCACTGACCAAGGTCAGGGTGAAGGGGTTCCATTCCTCGTAGATCGAGTTGCCGTCTTCATCCATGTGCACAAGAAAGTATGGCGATAGCCCCGCCAGCGATTCTGCCATTTGCAGTTTTACGAGAGAACCAGACATGGGCTCATATCTAAAGGCTACGCCATTCCATTTCTGTGAGCGGAAGAGCCCGAGGAATATGATCTCGCCCTTGAGTCCTTCGACGTGCCTGATGTTGACGGAGAAAGTCTGATTCTCGCTCGGCCTGGGATAGTTGCCAAGATCCATCGTCTTGTCGAGGGCGGAGTCGTACAAATACCCGTGAACCCGGTCAGCCTTTTCAGCGTAGTACGCAGCAAGGGCTTGACCCACCGTGAGCGAGCCGACCCGATTGGAAACAAAATCGATTGCGCCCGGGTCGGGGATCTCCCACTTGGATCGGTTGAGAGGAATACCTTCTCCGACCAACCGCCAACCCTCCTGCGGGCCTCGGAAGACGAAGAGCTTTCCATGCTGAACGGCCGCGTCATGTTGTAGATAGAACACCTTGGTTGCGTCATCCAGATAGCAATTGAATCGCGAAAAGAAGCCATTGGAAGGTACGGGGGCGACGTACCAGCCTTGAGCATCCACTTTTCGCTTTCCGTCTCCGTTGGCGCCGAATGGAAATCGCCTGGTCATTTCCTTGACGCATGCGGCCCGAGTCTTGTAAATGATCCCGTAGAGGACGCAGCTCCACTGTTTTTCTGGCTCCGGCGACGGCGCCCACTTGAGTTCACGGAAATCCGAGCCCGCAAGCCACAGCCTTGAAGGAGCTTCTTCGTTACCGAACCAAATAAGATTCTCGTTGGGTAAAGGAAAGATCTCAGCGTAACCGTCCAGATATCCTTCTCCGAGCTCCGTCAATTCTCCCGTGCTCTCATCCATGGACACGATTCTCCCTGTATCGCCGGACTTGACCACCAGGAGAGTTTTTCCTCTCGCGACGGATTCCACGCCGTGAAGTTGCGAGAAGGCGAACTTCTTACTTAGGAGCTGGTGAGCTTGGGGAGAGAGATATACAAGGCGATCTGAACCGGGCAGAATGTAGCCGAGGCGGTAAAGTGGCGAATCTTCTTTAATCGCCAGTCGAAGCACGCCGCCTTCAGATGACCAAGCGACCCGTGCAATTCCTCGCCTCGCAAAGGTGCTCAGCCGGGCACCGGTTGCAACATCAAATATGTGAATTCGCGCAAATTGCGGATGGCGTGTACGCCGCTCAAGTACCGAAAAGTACTTCCCACTGACGTCAACCGTCGCTTGACGCCACCCGTACTGCTCGGTCTCCCATCGATCGTAGGCGGCGAAGGCTCCGGCGTTCACAGAAACCGCGAGAACTACCCAGACGATTCCGAGGGAACCGACGATCGATGCAGCATTTCTGATTTGCGTCCTCGTTAAATTGAATTCACCGTAAACATAAAAATACATAGAAAGCAGCAGGTAGACAAGACTGACGAGCAACCATCCGACAACGACGCAGGAGAGATCGAAATCGCGCCCCGTCGGCAGGTAAGATAGCGTGTATTCTCCCACGGGCTCCGATCCCGAATACGCTCCCATCAGCATGACTTCAGCGGTCATGGCAGCGGTTACGAGGTATCCTGCGAGATAGCAGAAAACCATCCTTCCGAAGAGGAGGGAAAAACAGCAGCCGGCGGTAAAGAAAACGAAGTAGTACAGGAACGTGCCGGTTAACAGGAGAGGCGCCTTTTCGGGATCACCGAATCCACCAACCAGCGAAGGTCGCAAAACAAAGAACAGAGCGACAGAGATCAGGGAAGCCGCGAGACTTGCCAGGACAAGAACGCCCCAGGCTCTTTCGCGTCTGATGGGAAGCGACTGCAAGAACAAGAAATGGGTGTCTTTGAACTCCTTTGAGAACGCGGTCGCTCCCGTGGGGAAGGCAAGGATTACGATGATGGCCAAAATTAGGATGTTGACGCCGTCGTGAACGGATGCGGGGTTTTTGGTGACATGGATAAACCACAGCTCAGCCAAGTAAAGCGCGCCGTAGGAAGCGAGCGCGAACACCACGAAAGGGACCAGCGCGCGTTTGAACTGCAAGAGAAATAACTTCCTTGCCATCTCTTCCTTTCGTTTACAGAAGCTTTTCCAGTGTCACCGGAGAAGATTCACAAAAATCTCCTTCAGGGTCAGTTCGCGGACATCCATGTCCATCGGGCTAAGAGCCTTCAGTTTTTCCAAGGCGCCCGACGAGGTGTCAAACACCACGCCGGTCAGGCGCCGTCCTGAGGATTTCACCGGCTTGAACTGCTCGATGGCCGGTAGCGGCGGAACATCGTCGCGGAATGTGAGCCGCACCTCGCGTGTCCTCAGCCGCAATCCATCGAGCGTGTCTGAAAGCAGCATTTTGCCATCCTTGAGGAATCCGATGTGCGTGGCGATTTGTTCGACTTCATCAATATTGTGGGAAGAGATGAAAACTGTTGTGCCTTCCTGGCGTGAAACGTCCTGGAGCGTTTCAAAGACCTCGGCGAGCGTAACCGCGTCCAGGCCGATGGTGGGGTCGTCGAGCAGCAAAAACTCCGGCCGGTGCGAGAGAGCCGAAAGCAGCGACACTTTCGTTTTCATGCCCTTGGAGAAGTCGCGGATTTTCGCGTCCAAGGGAAGTTCGTAGCGGCCGAGGAGCTGGTAGAAATAGGCGTTGTCCCAGCGCGGATAAAAGGCGCGCAGGAACTGGACCATTTCACCGATGGTGAGCGTGTCGTAAGCTACGAAGGTCTCGGGGACGTAGCCGAGGCGGCCCAGGACGGCGGGGCCGTCGCGAAAAGGGTCGCGCCCGAAAATGGAAATGGAACCGGAATCCTTTCGATAGATTCCCAGGCAAGTGCGGATGAAAGTCGTTTTGCCCGATCCATTTCTTCCCAGTAGCGCGTAGATGGAGCCGGTTTTGACAGTCAAGCTGATTCCACAAAGAACCTTGCGGCGAAACTTGTATGTCTTATAGAGGTCATGGACCGCCAGCAGATGGACGCCGTCCCAGCGAGCCGTCTCGCCGGTGCGGAAGATTTTGGTGAGTATCACGCTTGCGACGGTTGCCCGGCCTTTGCCGTCATCGCGCTCCAAATCCTCCAGCTCTTTCATCACCTGCTCGACAGTTTGGTAGCGGTCCTCAGGAAACTTGGCGAGCGCCCTTCGGCAAAGCGAATCAAACTTTTTCCCCGCCAGCGCGCTCAATTGACCCATTTGCGCAGGCTGGTCGTGCACGACGCGGTACATGACGTCCGTTTGCGTTTCACCCGGAAAGGCGCGCTCGCCGGTAATGAGCTCATAGGCCACACAGCCGAGCGCGAAAATGTCCGACCGGGCGTCAACCCGCTTGCCGGCGATCTGCTCCGGCGACATGTAGCTGGGAGTTCCAGCGATAAGTCGTTCGTGAGAGGGTGTCGCCTCCCCCGCCAGCACTTCGGCGATGCCGAAATCCGCCAACCAGACGTGCTCGCTTCCGTCTTCGCGTTTCTCGACCAGAATATTCGACGGTTTCACGTCGCGGTGGATGACCCCCTTGCGGTGGGCATGATCGAGAGCTTTGGAGACCTGGCGAAGCAGTGGCGCCGCGCGCTTCAGCTCGATTTTCCCCTCGCGGGCCAGGAGCGTGTCGAGCCCCTCGCCCGGGACCAACCGCATGGCCATCCACGCGGCGTCACCTTCGCGGCCGACGTCGAAGACCGAAACGATGTTGGGGTGGTCCAGCTTGGCGATCGTCCTCGCTTCTTCGAGAGCGGTCTCCACGCGCCCTTGCGAGCCCTGCTTCTTGAGCACGAACGCCTTCAGCGCTACTGACCTGCCGAGCACTTCGTCGTGCGCGCGAAAGACTTCACCGAAAGCGCCACGGCCAAGAAATTTTTCGATGCGAAACCGTCCCGAGATTTTTGAGCCTACGTTGAATGTGGCCGGAAGGAATTCAGCCGTCAGGGCTCCGTCCTGGGTGATCTCCGTCGGACTGTCTTTTGGAGCGCCGGGCCGCCGCTCTGTCATCAGTCTGTCCTCGAAATTGTGGTGGATTATACCAAACAATGAAGCCGGCGCTCCAATCAGGCCTTCGACTGTCGCAGCAACGTGAAAAGATCCTCTTCCAGCAAAGTAAGAAGTTCCTGTTGGGAACCGGCAAGATGTCGGGATGCAAAGACAACAGGAGCTGTGGATGAGCCAACGAGATCGGGACCGGTTGCAGGTATTGCACGAGGCAGAAAAGGGGCACCTGACGCAGAAGCAGGCGGGGGCGCAATTGAAGCTGAGCGAGCGCTGGGTGCGAAGGCTGGTGGCGCGGCTGGGGAAGGAGGGTGATGGCGGGATCCTGCACCGGCTGCGGGGGCGGG
>Ga0208323_1000271_pt1 | contig 26585 bp, 28 predicted proteins | sample June2015DPH_10_1_2_FD_184703 | JGI IMG/M metagenome (GOLD analysis project Ga0208323, IMG submission 184703) | Peatland microbial communities from SPRUCE experiment site at the Marcell Experimental Forest, Minnesota, USA - June2015DPH_10_100... | ecosystem: Environmental > Terrestrial > Soil >... | reverse complement strand
AGGTTGAACGGTGCATTCAGAACCTTAACCGAGAGTTCATTAATCATCTGCGTAAGATTCCTCAATGGCTCAACGGCCAAATAGGCGATTACAGAGACTGGTTTAACCATTCACGCTTTCACAGAGGAGTAAAAGCATTCCCAGCCGACCTCTATGAGTGTAACGTTGGAAAGTTGACATGACAGGTAGGTAAACCTAAAACAGCCGTTATTCTAATGCTAGGAACAAAATTGTATCAAAACCTAATTTTGTAACGTTCAATAGTTATAAGTTTACCACTTAAAGAGGATAAACCGTAAGGTTCCTGAAAATTGCTAAAGACTGTGAAGCATGGTTTAGCTGGTTGGTTAATCTTCTTCGCTGTCTTCTTTGGCTAATTCAACCGAAATAGTATCATCGTGACTTATGGCTTTTTTGCGTGTTTCTTTTTTGCTTGGCGGTTCCTGTTCTCGTCCCTTCATGAAGCCTTCTTCAGCAGCGGTAATTTCATCTTCATCTAGCATATTTTCTCTTTCGTCGGTATCATAGGGGTCGTCTGTTTCCTCTTCCTTTTCTTGTTTACTTAAAGGAGGACCTTCGTAAAAGTATGGCGCCGGTTTTTTTCTAGCTTTTGCCTTACTCATTTTTTTAATCTCCCAAATTTTAAACGTTCAAGCACTTGTGTCTTGAAACAGATTATAATTCAATTACTTTTATGATTATGTGACTGAGCCTTGACAATCACAATTAAAAATTGTCCTTTAGAAGAGTAAAGTACTGTTTTTTACGAAAACCTATTTTTTACATGTATCCGATTGCCTGAAACCATGCTAAACGTTTTTATATGCCAAACCCGACTGTTGGATTGTCACATTAACTCATGTATCACCACAAAGCTCCTGAAGCTTTTAGAGAAATCATGAAAAAGTTCTGTGGCAGGAGAAAAAATAATATATGCAAATTCAATCGTTCAAGGACTTACCTTTAACTAGGGAAATCCTTAGAAGTATAGAAGAACTCGGGTTTGAGAGTCTTTTTCCAATTCAAGCCCAAGCAATAATACCCTTGCTCGAAGGCAAAGATGTTATCGGGCAAGCACAAACTGGAACAGGAAAAACAGCTGCTTTTGGCATTCCCATGGTTCAACGGTTAAACCGTGAAATCCGCGGTGTTCAAGGCTTGATTTTAGTGCCAACACGCGAGTTAGCCGTGCAAGTAGCCGAACACATGGCTTGGTTTTCGAAATACGCCAGAATCAAGGTTTTGGCTGTTTATGGTGGAGAATCAATCAACAAGCAAATACACGCGCTATCAAGCGGTGTCCAAATTGTTGTCGGTACACCTGGCAGATTAATCGATCTCATGGAAAGGCGAGTTTTAAACCTTGGGTCTGTTAAAATTGTGGTTCTTGATGAAGCCGACAGAATGCTTGACATGGGCTTTATAGAAGACATCGAATTTATCCTCTCAAAAACGCCGTATGATAGGCAAACTAGTCTTTTTTCAGCGACAATTGACCAGTCAGTTATGAAAGTCTGCAATAAGTACATGAAGAACCCGCTGAAAATCCTTGTTAGCAAAGATGAGATTGCGTTAACGCAGATGAAGCAGTTCTACACAATCGTTAATCAGCATGGCAAGTTTGATGCTCTCTGCGATATAATCCGCAACGAACGGGTGAGTAAAGCCATAGTTTTCTGCAGAACGCGCAGGGAAACAAGCAGACTTTCAGAGCAGCTGTACAGGAAAGGGTTCCGAGTACAAGCATTGCACGCTGGTTTTACCCAAGCGCAAAGAGACCGCGCAATCAACGATTTCCGCTCGGACAGACTTAGCCTGCTCGTAGCAACGGATGTTGCGGCAAGAGGCTTAGACATCGAGGGCATAACGCACATAATCAACTATGACGTGCCCATGGAGGCGCTAATATATTTCCATCGCATAGGAAGAACCGCCCGCAAAGGAGAAGAAGGCACAGCCATAACGCTGGTAAGCTACGGTGAAATGTCAGACTTCAACAATATTAAAGCTTTAACAAAAACGAAAATTCAAGAGATAAAATCTGCAGCCGTTGACGATGATTCACCCATAAAAAGTTTCTTTTAAGAAACCTAAGAAACCAAGTTCTTAACCTCTTTGGTTCCTTTTTTTATTTTTTAACTTATGCAGGTCTAAATATCTATCTTGTAAAAGGCAAGCTGCATCGAGGGCAAGGCAAACGTTATTTTTTATGTATTTCAAGATAATAAGTAAAAGCCTGATCAGTTCTAAAAAATCATTTGTTTTAAGCCAAAAAGACAAAGATCGACTCTGACGGTCTGTGTGTGCTCTCTCAGCTACCTACCGGTAGGGTGAAAGTTTATACATTTTGTCAATACAATTTGTTGATACAGGAGAGATGTGTGCCTAAGGTGTTTAAGGCGTTTAGGTTTAACCCTCAGCTTTACGCTGGTTTCAAGGAGTTAGCGTCTAAGAACGGTTACACTGTGACTGCAGCTTTTGAAAAGTTCATGGCGTCCGCTGTTGAGTTTGGGCTTGTTTTCCCATCAGCCGCTAAAACAGAAAACGTGGAGGCTGAAGCTCGTGTTATGTTGGCTTGGCTTAAAGAAGGGCGGTACTGGGTTAATCTCGGTGGCGGAGAAGAGACGAGCACTAGAGGTCGTCTTCTGCAGCTTTTGCCGAATGTTGAAAATGCTGATTTGAGATTGGATATTGAAGAAACCTTGAAGAAAAAGCCTTAGCCTAAGGCAACTGACTCTTTTGAATTGGGTTCTGTGAAATAACGTTTTTTCTAGCAATGCTATTTTCTTGTTATTTTTGTTATAATTGTTATCCGAAGTGATCCGTGGCGAGCGGGGAGGGATTTGAACCCCAACCAACGTGGAGATTTCACCCGCAAATTCCCTCTTTTCCATTGCCAAAGTCAGAAACGAATATACGCTCGTTCGATACAAACACTTTAACGAGGTTTCGGCAATATAATTTTGAGGAAAAAACATCTGCACAAGCGTCGTACCCGCCCAGGATTTCTATCGGATGAAGAAGCTGCACGGGATAGAACAAGAACCAAAAAAATGGTGAAAAGCTTCGCTGCAGACAAAAAGGTTACAAGAATTAGTATAAACTGTAATGCTTGTGGAAAGCCTATTGCTCTTCTGGTTGAGTGAAAGTAATTATCGACAAAAACATGATTGACTCAATGAGAATGGTTCTAAAAGTTTTTAATGAAGTCATGTTTTCGAGTCAAACATGCAACCAAAACGTCAGCAGCACATAAGCCGCAAAGAATGCCAATCCGAAAATCAGACCGTACCATGGTATCCTCTTTCGGTAGACAAAGAAAAGCATCAACAGCGAGACTACTGAAGTGGCTAGAACGCTCAGATAAACTTGAATGTTTAACGTCCATGAAGTAATAAACAGCCCAATCGCAGGGTACAATGTGGAATAAAGAACTTTCTCGCCAACCAGTGACCCTATGCTTAACGTGTCTTTCCCCCTAAAACCCCAAATCAAAGCGCTTACGGTCTCAGGAACCGCTGTGGCCGCGGGTATCACAATTATCGCCAATCCCAACACGCTAACTCCAAAGCTGACAGCTATCTGATTTACGGCAGCCACCAACTGGCTTGCTCCAAAATAAAGGATAACGACTGAAACAATCAACTGGACAAAACCGGCAAGCTCTCTGTTTCGGCAAACTCGGCAAAAGTAAGGCTGCTCCGCTTCACCTATGGCTTCAAGCGACCGTCTCTTGTACATTATGGCTAGGTAAATAAGATAGGCGCCTAGAAAAATTAACCCAAAAAGAAAACGCACCAGCCTTGACGAGAAGAAGGATGGTATAAGAGTCAATGGAAACAGGACCGTGACGAAAATGAACGGTATCGACAATGTGCGGCTTACTTCCATGTAACTGTGGTTTCGCTTCTTTAGGATGAAACTTAAGAGAACTAAAACCCCGACCAACCCGTATGAAAGACTTGAGGCCATAAAAGGCTGGCCAAATATTGTGCCTACTCCTATCGCGGAGCCGTTGGCTCCTCCAAACTCAAAAACAGCGATCAACAGAATGATGAGTTCAGGAAGCGAAGTGAAAAGCGGAGACAAAATCGCTCCAACAAAAGAACCGCCTATACTGTATCTGTAACCCAGAAACTCGATGGAATTAACGTACAACAAAGCCGAAACAAAAACAGCAAGAATACTGAATATCAAGAGCAAAACGGATTCTATCATTGCGATTTCCAAGTTGGGTGAAGGTCTATATCTGCCTATCCGTTTTCGCTTGTTATTTCGATATTCAGTCTAGCATTCGCGCAAACATGGATCCCAACCCAAATTGGAAAACGAAACTACAACAAAAAAAGCCACCAAGCAGAGTTTAGAACCAAGCTTCACTTGAAAGATTACAGACGCGAAATTAACCTTTTTTCTTACAAACTAACCGGAAGTTCGATTATGAATTTTGTTCCTTTCCCAACCTCACTTTCAAACGTTACCGTTCCGCCCATTCCTTCCGTGAACCTCTTAACTGCGGCTAAGCCAAAGCCGTGACCCATAGCTTTCGTCGTCACAAGCGGTGTGAACAGTTTGCTTTTCACGTTTTCCGGTATGCCTTCGCCTGTGTCCTCCACGCTGATAACCGCTTTTTTGCCTTTTTGGACCGCGTTTATGGTTAATTTTCCTCCTTTCGGCATAGCTTGGATCGCATTGTTGGCTAGATTGGTCAATATTCTTTGGAGGTATAATTGGTCGACTTTGAGTTTTGGGAAACCTTTTCCGATGAAATGGTTAACGGCTACGTTTCCGGGGATTTTGAGGTTAGCTAAGACAAGGTGGATAATCTGTTCAAGGTCGGTTTCTTCAAGTTTTGGCGATATAGGCTTTGCGAAGTCTTGAATATCTGTCACAATCTTGTTAATGTAAGAAACGTTCTTCTCAATTTCCACTAGACTTTCTTGAACGTTATTTTTCTCTTCGCTCTCGGGAATCGAAGCCAAATCTGTCTTTGCCAAAAACACGTCACCAGTAATAGCCTGCAACGGATTACGAATGTCATGCCCAACCATACCAGCAGTTGCGCCTATAGTGGCTAAACGCTCAAAATCTTTAAGCTGCTTAGTACGTTCTTCAACAAGCTTCTCCAAGTTCTCTCGATATTCCTCAAGCTTCTCTTCAGCTTTCTTGCGCTCAGTTATATCCTCTAAGATTGAGACAAAATACCCTTTTTGTGGGCAGTAAACAGAAACGTGAAGCCACTTCTTCATCGCCAGCGAATACTTCTCAAAAATGACTGGTTCGCCCGTAAGAGCGACACGACCATCGATACTTATCCAACTTGGATCGCTCTCTATTTCATTAAATACTTCAGTTTCTCTCTTGCTCAAAATACTCTCTTTTTTGACCCCGCTTATTTTCTCAAAAGCATCATTAACATCAAGGTAAACATAATCGATTGGTTTTCCCCCTTTGTCAGTTATGATTTTGCAATATGCGAATCCGTCAATCATTTTGGAGAAGAAGGTAGCGATTTGCTTGCGGTCAGACCTAAACGCTTCTGCCCAACTTTCATAAAAACCAACACCTTCTTGTTCCCTTGTTTCAAGACTCAAAAGGGCTGCTAAGAAATACAATCCAGAAAGATACAATCCAACCCTTTCTATCCAATTCATGACATCGCCTATATTAATTACGAAAAGCGCAGCAATCAAAGAAACAACAAGCAATCCAAGCGCTAAAGAATACCAATACAAAGTAGGCTTTTTTGATTTGAAATACATCAAACTAAACAGCAAGCAACTTGCAAAATAGATGACGATCTGGAGCGCTAAAACAGTTAAGCGCTCTGCGGTTGGACCTGTCGAGGTAAGAAAAGGTGGAGTCAGATTAGATGCAGCCGCTACGGCTATAGCAATGACCAAGAGGACAAATGCAAAGTACGTTGTTGCTAAGACGATTTTGCGGTTGGCTTGTGAATTTGCTCCTCTTCCAGACCAAGTTGTTATGGCGCCTATGAGCATAATAATTGAGGCGACTAAGAGTCCAATGTTGCCTATTGTAACTGCTTGATCTGGCGAGAGAGTTGGCGGAACAATTGGGTCTAACGCTAAAGAAGAAATTGTTAAAGCAAGCCCGCTTACGAGAAGGGAGCTGCCTAGCAAAAGAACATTGAACGACCCAGAACGCAGATAACTTATCGCGGATACGACAGCAACAGCCAGACCTGTTACCAAAACGAAAAGAATTTGGAGGGCTAACTCCAAATAGGGCGGATTAAAAACGGCCGTGCTGATGTTAAAGGCGTACAGAATTGTTATTAAAAGTACTAAAACAATTACGGGAATTGTAGCAATTCTTTTTATTTGCACCATATTTCTTCATATGTCCAGAAATTATGACAATTAATTATAACGTTATGTTTTTTTTTAACCTTTTGGAAAAGAAAATACAGCTCTTGATTTTGCTAAGGTAAAAAACTATCAAAACTCCTTATTCAATAATCAATTCACTATGTTTTTTTTCCGAGAGCTTCGCAAACGAAATAAGTGAGGTGAATGTATACAAGGGCAAGCAAAATTGAACAAGGTGTGTTTGGATACATTAGTTTGGGCAGCCCACACAGCGTACAGTGTAATAGAATCTAGCGAAAAATATTTTTTTAAAAATTTTTAGCCGCACGCTATGGCGGGCGGGGAGGGATTTGAACCCTCGACCCCCAACTTAGGAGGCTGGTGCCCCTATACAATTATTTGGTTATCCCAGAATTTGGCAACCTAAGGTACGTTTAGAGTACGCACTATAAAAATCGGAATCATTCGTTTTCTAGTAGTTTGATGAATTCCTCTTTAGGCAGTCCCGTATCTTTGATAATCTTGTTAAGTAACCCTCTGCCTATTTCTTCACCTGCATGGACTGGAACAACTGTAAGTCTTCCATCCGCATGCTTTAGTACAACATGACTGCCTTGTTTTCTCACAATTTTAAAAACCTAACTTTGAAAGAACCCTAATTATCTTTTTGGCTGATTGCGACTTCAAGCTCATTAAGCTTGAACCTCTACGAACTGAACTCCAACGAGTTCGGTGTGTTCACGGCCTTTCGGGCCTTCAACTTCCAAACAAGCCTGGATGGCTTCCTTGATTCTTCTCATAACTTCGTCCAGTGTTTTGGCTTGGGTGTGGCAGCCAGGTAACTCTGGAACAGAAGCAACATAATAGCCATCTTCATCTTTTTCAACCACTACACCGAATTTCATTTTATCACCAAATAGTAGTGTGAATGACAAAGTATTACTAAAGCCTTCTTACGAGAGTTACTTTCAATTGAAAACTTTCAGACCAAGCGCACTATCACAAAACATGGCGGGCGGGGAGGGATTTGAACCCTTGACCTTCGTTTAGCAATGTCGATGCTCACGTACTCCGTTGAAAGAAGAGTTTGTCCGCATATAATTTATAGTACTGTAGCGAACTAATTATTATCAGTCTTTTGCGGTGCTTAAAGATGAATGCGAAAAATGTGCTCGAACTTATCGGCAACACTCCTATGGTGGAGATAAGACGCTTGAATCCTAACCCTAACGTTCAGATGTACGTCAAGTTGGAGAAATGCAACCCAGGCGGGTCAGTTAAGGATCGAATCGCCAAATACATGATTGAAGAGGCTGAAAAATCGGGGCAGTTGACAGGCGGCAAAACGGTGATTGAACCCACGAGTGGAAACACGGGCATCGGGTTGGCTTTGGTCTGCCGCGCCAAGAGGTACGACTTGGTGCTGGTTATGCCTGAAACCATGACGTTGGAGAGGCGCCAGATCCTAATTTCGTTGGGGGCTAAGATTCTGCTCAGCGATGGGTCCAAGGGAATGGATGGAGCTGAAGACTTAGCGCATGAAATAGTCAAACGTAACCCAGACAAGTACTTCATACCCAACCAGTTTGCAAACGAAGCAAATGTCTTGGCACATTACCAAACGACGGGTGAGGAGATATGGCGAGATACGAAGGGGCGGGTCACTCACTTTGTGGCTGGCATCGGAACCACAGGCACGTTAATGGGTGTCTCGAAACGGCTCAAGGAACACAACCCCGCCGTGAAGGTTATCGGGATTCAGCCTGAACCTGGCACAACGATTCAAGGCTTGAAGGACCTGAAGACCCAGTACGTGCCAGCAATCTGGAACCCAAAGTTGGTCGACGAAATCTATTACGTGAACCCTAAGGACGCTGAGGAAGCTTCCCGACTTCTCACCTTGCAGGAAGGAATTTTTGTAGGCCCAAGTTCAGGAGCCATTTTCCACATTGCGGCAGCCAAAGCAAGAGAAATCGAGAAAGGCATGATTGTTGCCATTGCTCCTGATGGCGGCGAAAAATACTTGAGCACGACCCTCTGCGATCCCATTCTCTGTTTAGAGTGCGTGAAGAAGTATGGGCTTCAGTGTTCATACAGGGATGGTCGTCCGATTGTGAAGGGGGACACGTCGCCTTAGGGTCGATTTCCTCATAAGTTAGTACGTTGTGGCGGGCGGGGAGGGATTTGAACCCTCGACCCCCAACTTAGGAGGCTGGTGCTCTATCCGTACTGAGCTACTCGCCCAAACCGCATTTAAAATGGCGCTTGATTTGCCTTTACTAGCTGCTTCGTGGCTTCTTGTCGTGGATAAGAAACTTTACCACCTGATAAGTTTTGTTGATTGAGCTCTTTGCGTTTCTCTTGGGTATAGGGCGCTCATTAGATTGTGTATGTGGTAGGCTAGTCACATATGTTTAAAAAATCAGTTTGGCATGAATACGTTAGGTTTTTTGGAGACGAAATAAGTGGTTGAAATGCAAATACGCCAGTCCGAGCCAGAAAAAGAAAAAGTATCTACCACAAACATTGACGTAGCTGAAATAATAGACAAGGTAAGAGATTTTGCGGATAATGTTAGAGAGATATCTGGCAAACCCATGAATGTTAGCGTAGACAGCTTTAATTTTTCAGTCGGCAAAATGAACGGAAAATTCAGTGTAAGCTTCAATACAAAAATAGCGATTAAGCCTAAGGAAAATTAATGCAGTTTTTGTTTCATGCAGAGGTTGGACAGTGCTCAAATCCCACTGCCGCTGCAGCTTTCAGAAGCCGCACTATTTCAGGTTTTAACTTATCAAGATGGCTTACTGTTATGTGTCTAACGTTTTCTGATTTTTCCGCTTCTCCCCTGCTTTTCAGCAGGTCAGAGTCAAGGCTTGCGCCCATAAAAAACTCCAAATCCACATGGTCTTGGTAGTGGCTTATCCAAACAAAGTCTTTATCATTTAACTTGTAAACGATTTTTCCCTGTCTCACTATTTCAACAGTTTCTGGAACAGCACTTTTGATTAATGCGCGAAGGTTTTGTATGGTTTCCTTCTGAGCGGGTTCAAGGCTGCTTAAAATTTCATCAATCGTTCTTTGTTTTATCATAAATAGAATTTTGTTTTACGGATTTTTATTGTTTCCTACTTCTACGCGGGTCTCAGCTTATTTTCAAAAAATCAGTGAGTACTCAAAGAAGCTTTGCAGCTACTTATAAACGCCCTTCTCATGAATATAGTCTTCAAAAGGTCTTCTGCCCCAAGTAGCAACGCTTGCTTGCAGTTCTCTCTTGCAGCTTTCTAAAAAATCTGTGCTTAATTCATCAACCCTTTTTTCTACTTTATTAAAATGGCTACCCGTGTTCTTTTTTCTTAATTGAACAAAGGTTTCTAACCATTTGACCATTTCTTCAAGGAACATTACGCCCGCTTCACAATCAATCAAATCAGCTTCCGTAATTCCCTTCGTGTTTTGCTCAAATAATAGCATTTGAGGAGCTTTCGGGTGCGCATTACGCGCTATTTTTTCATTTTTACATGAGTCTTCGATTGTTTGAAGCATGAAATCACCAAAAAATTTGTTATCTTTTACAAGCGTTCGCCTGTACAAGTAAAAAGTACTCGATTAAAGTATTTAATGCTTTTCTTCTCATTCGATATTCAAAATTTCTTGAAAAGATAATCCTTTACTCGGTTATACTGGCTTGTTTTCTGTGCAGTTCCCAAAGTTTTAAACCATTGGAGTTAAATTAATGTTTGCAAGTTAACAGTGGTTAGTTTGACACTAAATTACCATTACATGCAGCTTCCTCGCGAAGTCATCGTTGGAAAAGGAACACTGCAACGGGTTCCTGAAGTGGCAAGACGGTTAGGACTTAGGGGGAAAGCGTTGGTAATGTCGGACTCAAAATGTTATGATGTAGCTGGAAAAGCGGTTTCTGATTTTCTTATGGAATCAGGTTTGTCGGTTGATTTTCTTCTTGTTAAGACCATGACTACAAGAGACGTGTTAGATATTGAAAGCCAAATAAAAGAGTTAAAGCCGCAAGTGCTTTTCGGTGTGGGCGGCGGAACAATAATTGACGCGGCCAAAATAAGTTCAGGAAGCCAAAACATCCCCTTCATCAGCGTGCCCACAACTGTTTCTCACGACGGCATCGCAAGCCCCTTAGCTTCAATTAAAGGTTCAGACAAGCCCTACTCAGTACTGGCACAAGCGCCCCTGGCGATAATAGCTGACACAGAAGTTATTGCCCAAGCACCCTGGCGTTTTGTAATAAGCGGCTGCGGAGACGTCATCGCCAAAATTACAGCAGTTAAAGATTGGAAACTGGCACATCTGGAACAAAACGAGTATTACGGCGAGTACGCAGCCAGTCTAGCCTTAATGAGTGCAAAACTGGTTATGGAAAACGCAGAGTTAATCGTCTCCCGCAAAGATGAAGGACTACATGTACTTCTTGAGGCTTTGATAAGCTGCGGCGTCGCGATGAGCATCGCTGGAAGCAGCCGCCCATGCAGCGGTTCAGAACACCTCTTTAGCCACGCCCTGGACATGTTTAATTCGCACCATGCCATGCACGGCGAACAATGCGGTGTAGGCTCAATATTGACCGCTTATCTTTACAGAGCAAACTGGCAAAGAATAAGAAATACGCTCAAGCAGATAGGTGCACCAACAACTGCTAGCGAATTAGGCGTTAAAGACGTTGATGTGGTTAAAGCGTTGGAGGTAGCAGCGAAAATAAGGCCTGAACGCTACACAATCCTTCAAAAGTTAAATCTTAATTTCGAAGCGTGCGAGAAAACAGCAAAGGCAACAGGAATAATCAATTAATCACTTGAATTCTAAACGCGTAACGGCTGAATAAGCGCAAACTGGTTTCCTTCAGGATCTTCTGCCGCAGCTATCCAACCAACATTAGGAACTTCCTGTTTGGGCGAGATCACTTTTCCACCAAGCTTTTGAATTTTAGCTAAGTAATCGTTAATGGACTCAACGGCAAAATAGTTGATAGGTTTAATTTCAGGCTGTTGTTTCCTAAACATGCCACCGTTTACTCCTGGCCTCAACGGCATACCGTTTGAGTCGACAGGAACAGTTTGTATAACCCAGTAGTCTTCCGGTGCAGGGTACTGGATTATTTTCCAGCCAAAAACTTCTTCATAGAACCGCTTTAGTTTTTCTACATCTTGGGCTGGGATTTCAAAGTGGACTATTGTATGATCCATCTCTGCTTTTCACCTCCCTACAAAGCATGTACGCGAGAATAACAGTGAACGTGAGTGCTTGTACACTGTAATTATAGCGTCATGACTGATTTAACTATATTCTTAGCTCAGAACAGAAGTAAAAATTTGATTATAAAAGATAGAAAGGTTTGTTAACGCTTTTTTAGGGCGCGCTAGCTTGTGCTTCTGGTGCAGGTGTCGGTGCTGCTGGTGCTGGTTTGGGTTCAGCTTTGAAGGCTTCGACGAATTTTGTCTCAGCCAAGTCAGGGATGTATTTCTGGATATCCTTTGCGATGCTACGTTTCATAATTTGGATACCTTCTATGTAGAAGGCTATCTCTGGCATGTCAATGGTTAAGTTTTTGTCTTGTATAGTTAGCTTGAACTGGTTTTCTTCGACGACTGATATTCTGCGGTGTACAAGGGCGCCGATTTTTTCCTCGTTGCTTTCAAGTTTCTTGGTGATTGTAACATCGTAGATTAGGGTTTTTCCAGCCAATGGAGGGTTGAAATCTAAAAGTACTCTTCCAGCGCCAATTGAACGGACAATCGGCTCTTTTCCTTGGAATTCTATCTGTGCTCCAACAACTGGGTTAATTTCTTTTGCCAATAATTGCTTGAGTGGTACAAGCCTTACTTTTTTTGGGTCTCTTAGTCCGGATCCTTTTTCGGGTGGAATTTCAATGGTCGCCGGTTTGTTTATCTCCATTGTTGTTAGGCTGTCTTCTAAGGCTTCAAGATAAACATGCTCGCCTATAATTACAAGTTTGGGCTCGTAAATTCCCCCTTCCTTGAAAATATGTTCTTTCTTAGCTACTTCTTCGCTTGTTGTTTCGTTAACTTCGTTTGTTTCCTTAACTTTTCGGGTATATTTGATTAATATGAAATCTCCTTTTTGTAGGGCCATCATGAATCATCCTTTGTCTTAACGGTCGAAAATAAGTTTCAAACGCGAATAAAAACTTTGTCTAACAAAAAACCGTTACTTTCAGAACTATGGACATAATTAAAAATTAAGATTCCTAGGAAAAAATTTAGCTATCTACCGTGACATCGGTTATTAATTGAATTTCATAATGCACGAATAGTCGCCTTAAAGCATCCTTAACAATTTCTGCTTGGCTCTCATAGAGCCCATCTTTTAACAATAATTCCATGCCGTCCAAGTAAGGATTAGCCATTGTCACTTCAACTCTTTTCTTTTGCACTACACCCAAGATACTTTGCACCTCTCTTGATTACATTAAGAAATCGATTAGCTTTTAAAATTAAATTTGATTCAGAATCGGACTAAAAATAAGAATGATTGCTTACCTTTTATGTTCAAAGACAACATTTGAGGGACAGCATTGCTTTACTGATAGTGGAATTTTCATGAGTGGTTATTTGGAATATCGTTATCTTGAACCCCCAGTTTTCTGCCAAATGGGAAAGTCGTATAATAACGGATGCAATAAATTGGCAATCCGTTGCCTCGACCATCGAACCACTTATGGAAACCCAAGAAACAAAATATTTTCCTAACCACGTCATAAAACAGCCAACTAATGTCATTGCAAGATAGATTAAGCGAGCCTTCGCTTTCTCTAACAGTTCTGAACTTCCTTTTTCTCTTCAATCCTTTAATAATTTACAATCTGCGCCAATTGCAGCAAGTTTTCCGATTATATCTTCATAACCTCGGAAGATTTGATTAGCGTTTTCTATAACAGTAGGGCCGTTCGCAATGAGCCCTGCGATAAGTAATGAAGCACCTGCTCGTATGTCATGTGCATTAACTAAACACCCTTGAAGTTTTTTTACTCCTGTAATGTGTAACATATTTTCTTTAATTTGGATCATTGCACCCATTTTGAGAAGTTCTGGAACGTGATAAAACCTGTTTTTATAGATCGTTTCTTTAATTGTGCTTTTTCCCTCGACAACTGATAGGAGAGTTGTTAATATTGGTTGCATATCAGAGGGAAAGCCTGGATAAACAGCGGTTATAATATCTGTTGGGTAAAGATAACTATCGGATAAAACCCTTATGCCCTCTTCAGTCTTTCTAATAACGACGCCAATTTGCATTAACGTAGATAAAACCTGCTCTAAAAACTTAGTATTAGTGTTCCTTATGAGCAAGTTTCCTCCAGTTGCTGCTACTGCAACAATATAGGTTCCAGTCTCAATGCGATCAGGGATTATTTCATATTTGGTACCAGCAAGTTCTTTTACACCAGTTATTATTATTGAATTGGTTCCAGCTCCTGTAATAATTGCTCCCATAGAATTGAGGAAGTTTGCTAAATCCACTATTTCAGGTTCTTTTGCAGCATTTCGTATAACGGATGTTCCTTCAACAACGGAAGATGCTATTATAGCGTTCTCGGTCGCTCCCACACTCGGAAAGTCTAGAATCGTCTCACATGCATGGAGCTTGTCTGCGGTTGCTTTTAAAAATCCGTTCTCAATCACTATTTTTACACCTAAATTTGATAACGCCAAGATATGCTGATCTAAACCTCGATCGCCCAGATCGCAACCACAGGGTAAAGGCATTTTAACCTCTTTTTGGCGATGTATCAGTGCTCCTAACATGAGAACTGAAGTTCTAACCTGCTTTGCATATACGTTGCCAGCTAACATAGTTAAATCTAGATTTTGTGAGTTAATTCTAAGGGTGTTACCGTTTGATTCTACTACGACGCCAATGCTTTGAAGTAGATTAGTTTTTGATGTAACATCAAGCAAGCTTGGGACATTAAACAAAGTCACATTATCGCTCGTCAGAATTGAAGCCGCCAGTATAGGCAATGCTGCGTTTTTAGCACCACTTATGCAAACGGTGCCTTCTAGGCTATTGCATCCTTTAATCAATATTTTTTCCAGAGTACCACTGAAAAAACTCAAAAGCCCATTTTTTCTACACTATTAATTGTAATTAGGGCTATGAATAGCTAAGAATAAGTCTAAAATACCCCAAAGATGGCCTTTCGGAAAATATATGCTCTAATGGGATATGATAAAGTTTTCAAGTAGTCACTTAAGAAAAAATTTTGAAAATTGGAAGGTTATTCATGTCGATAACAGTTAGATACCTTATGAAGCCTTCATCATTTGACCAGGCCGCAGCAAGGTTATTTCCCCAGTTGGCCGCGATTAAGCTGATTCTTTGTGCTAATGGATGCCCAAAGTTCTGCATCTCAAAGGCGAGATTGCCTATTAATCCGCGAATTCCACCTATAGCGCGAAACAGTTTTTCAACGAACCCAGTTAAAATTTTAAGCAGCAAAGAGCTACGTATTTTATCCACGGTTTGGATTACTGCATCTATGAATCTTCGCTTATCCATGCTAAGTACACGAAACCAAGAGTTGTTACTTCGGATTGATTTCTGTTTTAACTTTGACAGGAATTTTCGTCCACCATAACGTATCATGATAGAGATATCCTTAGTCACTTCGGATTTTATTAAGTTGTTTTTGCTGGGCATTTTGTCAAGTTTAGAAGAAATCGTCATGTTCAGACCTGAGTTCCCATTTTTGCGTATTGCTTGTTTTTTCTGCCAACGTTAGTGTTTGATTTGGATACTTGGGATTTTTTGCAAGAGTCCGCTTTTTCTTTTTCAGAGTTGAGGTTTTCTTTCGATTTCTGCTCTGTCACTCCAGACTGCAGCTGCTCTAAGATGCTTGTACAAATGCTTAAGCAGTCTTCGCAAAGAGTAAAGCCGTATCTTAGTAGGAATAATTTTTTTGTTTCCTTGCAGAGTCGGCATTTGCCGGTTTTTGTGCCTACGATGTAGATATTTTTGGGGCAAGCGGCTGATTTGTTATTTTTTGTTGCTTGCATTAGTAGCCACCTTTACGGGTTGGTTGGTTCAGTTTTGCTTGGGCGTTATCGCAGAAGTGGTGTTCTGAGGGAGCATTGCAGAATTTTTGCGGTTTCCTATACCATGCTATTATGTTGGTTCTGTACGTGCACCTTTTTAGGACCTCTAGAGGGTAAATTTGTGGTTTCATGATTACTCATCTGGCAGACAAACGGTGACTATTTGTCACATTACAGTATATATAATTTATCATTAGTGCTGTGCCGAATGACTGATGGTTCTTTTTAAATCAGGTTTCTCTTCACAGTTTCGCTGTTGCTTACTGTGGATTCATTGACATGAACAAATTGTAAATTGACGCCTTGAGGAGCAGTTCGTTAACTATGTTGTTCCACTTTACTGAAGTGATGTGTTCTCCGAAGATTCGCTTTATGCATGAGAACGCTGACTCAGCCATCCACCGATAACCATAACCCCCCTCTTTGCGCCACTCAACATTGCCAAGCTGCAAAACCACAGCAAACTTGCGCGGCATACATCCGCCACCCTTCAAAGAAGCATTCTTTCTAACCCTTATCAAAGGATCAATGCCCCTTTCACTGAGCATCCGAAAATTGTTTTTGGAATCATACGCGCCATCGCCAATGACCCGCTTCAAATCCGCTACTCCCGCAGAATCCTTCACCAGCCTCCCAAGCATTCTTCCGTCTCCAACGTCCTCGCGCGTCACTTCAATAGCCAGTATCTGTTTGGTCTTGATATCTACTGCTATGTGCACTTTTATGAAGCCGCGTTTGACTTTCCATTTTTGCGGATCCACTCGCGCCTCTGTTGGACACTTTGATGCCGGTGGAATCCACTGCGATGGTGACATCCTTGTCTAACTCTACGGAAGAGACCATATCAACCTTCATTTTGGCAACTCGCCACCAGATGGTGGTGTAGTCGAGTGCTTTGAGACCGTCAACGTGCTGGCTTAAGGCTCGCATGAAGCCTTCGAGCTGCCGATACGGCAAAACGTAGGCGTGTACGACTGCCAGCAGCTTTACGAATGATTCAGGGTAGCGGTATCTGGCGCCTTCTTTGCGTTCGTTCATCGCTTTTAGTTCTCTAGACCAGGCTGCAACAAAGTCTAAATCTAATTCAAACGTTCTATGCAGAAGTAGAACTTAAGTTATTCAACACACTAAATTTATGGAAAAGCTTATGTTTGTTCTAGAATAATTGTTAAATAGTTCAAGGAGAAAGGTGTGAGTAGAGAAGGAGAGACGCGATTGCGGGTTACTAAGGATTCGCCTCCAGCTTTTACTGATGCTTCTCTTGAAAGACTCAAGGTGCAAAAGGAATTAGTTGAGAAGCTTACGGTTCAATGGAAGCTTTTGTGGAGTGAGCGCTTTAATGATAAGGTGAGAGCTGAAGGCGTTTCGGTGAGTGACTATACCTCTTTGCGCGTGGAGCGCGGCACCATTATTCATGCGACTCGGGATTTTAAGGCGTTAAATTTTAAGGAAATCCTTGAACAACATATGGTTGAAGACTCTGACCGTTTTGTTCAGCCAAATGTTGATGCGGGCGGCTGGAGTAAATTCGTAAAAACCAAAATCACCGGTCGCGAGCCTCAGAGAAACAAGCGTACTTTGGCGTATGTTCCTAAGAAGCGGGAAGTTCAACAGCCTAAGAAAGGCGGACGCGGTTGGCTTCACGCGACCTAACGTTTGCTTAATTATTAAATTTATTGTGTGTTTAGTGATATGAAGCTAAAGTTATACTGCCTAGGCCTTATAATTTCTGAAAAGAAGAAAAATAGTTTATCATCATCAACAACAAGCTACCTTTAAGTTGTTTAGGGAAAAAGAAAAGAACATACTAAACAACTTGAAAGAAAAATACCTAACTTAACACGCACAATTTATTGAATTTTATTTTGGACGAGTCTACTTGCAAAATAGCAGTTTTAGACAAGATCTCGAAACAGAAAAATACATTGAAAAATGTTAAATTGGATTGCTCGTATCACCCGAAAGTTAACAGCAGTAAAACCGTTCATCACCCGACCGTTAACAGGGAAAAACATCGCCTATGAAGTTAACAGAACCTTTTTCAGGCATTTGATTTTTCCATGCGAGAGCGGGGGTGTCATCTTTGTTTGTGAGTGTTTTCTTGATTAAGCCGGTGTTTTCTGCTTCGTCTAGTTTTTGTGCGATCCAAGTTTCAGAAGTGGGTGTTTGGGAGAGTTTTTGGAATCCAAGAGTTATAGCTTGGGTTGATGGGTTGTGCATGTTTTCGGCGTTTGTGACTGCTTTCATTATGAGTTGGTCTTGTGATGGAAGTTTTCGGTAGAGGTTTAAAAGAGCAAGTTTCTCTTTTCTATCCAAGTATACAGCATAGAGAATAAGTAAAACAAGAATCGCGGTAGCGCCTGCTGAGAGTGCAAGCCCGTTTTGGCTGATGCAAGGTGGCAAGGTGATGCATTGTTATGCTGTTGATAAACTTCACAAGGGAGTTCGCAGAGCGAGACAACTGAAAAAACTGAGTGCGGTTCCAGCTGTTGTATTAGCACTTTTGATTAGCCTAACGATTGAATCTGGTGTGGGCTGGAATTTGGCTTTAGAAGACGTTTCTCGTGTTTTAGCAGCTTCGTGTGCTCCTGAACTAGTTCCTCTATGTGAGAAGCGAATTCTTCTGTTTTCTGCTGCGCTTGCGTACGTTCGGTTATATCTATGCAGGTGCCTACCCATTCCCTTGTGCTCTCATCATCGTTAATCACGGGAGCGGCTCGGGCTAAAAAGTTGCGGTAAACGCCGTCAAAGCGGCGCAGGCGATATTCAACTTCATATCTGGTTTTTGTTTTTGCTGCATCTTTCCACGCCTTAATTGCATGTTCAACATCATCGGGGTGAATGACTTTTGACCAACCCCAACCTTTCATTTCTTCAAAGGATTGGCCCGTGTATTTTCTCCAAGATGGAATATCTTCAACCACTTCACCCTCGCCGTTAGTAGTCCACCCTATCTCACATGTGAGTTCAATATATGATCGGTAGCGTTCCTCGCTTTTGCGCAGGGCTTCTGTAGCTTTCTTATTTTCGGTAACGTCAATGTGCTGAAATAACCAACCAAAAGGCTTTCCGTCTACATTTATCGGAATGACTTCTCTCAGGAAGGTCCTGCCATCTTTCAGTGCTATTTCTTCGCCCTTTATTGTTTTTCCTTGGGTAATTATTTCCCTAATTCGAGCTTTTTGTTCCTCGGGATGCAGATAAGATTCCGTAACTCTTTCATTAACTTCTTCTGCTTTTAGCCCCTTGAGCTCCGTGGGTAATTCCTTCAAACCAAAATATTCGCAGAACGCTTGATTAGCAAATTCAATTTGGTCATTATTTGATACTATTACGATGCCATCACACATGCTTGAAAGGACTGTATAGAAGCGCTGAAAAGCGGTTTGCAATACATAATGCTTTGATTTGAAAACTTGCGCTCGCCCTTGGTGATGCTTGGTCAGAAGACCCATTGAATACAGCTCGTTCAGGTTTTTGCTTTCAAACGCACGAGCCCTGCCAGTTATTTTGCTTATCTGGCTTGCAGTTCCGGAACCGAGATTTGTCAAAGCGGTGAGAGTGGGCAGGAGTCTGTATGAGACTTGGACGCGAATCTGAGGAAATTCGCCCATTTTCGCGTCTAATATATCTAATCTTTTAATTACCTTCTCAAAAGCCGTTGAGAATTCACGCGATTTCATTTTATACCAACCAAAAAATTTACCTTACGTTAAAAGGGTCGCCCAAACATCCACTACATAACTTACAACTATGTAAATAAATCTATGTGGCACGTACGATGTAACAATATCAACAATCGAGCAAACGCGATTACAAATTTGAAACATCAGTTGGTAGCATGCTCCCGGCACTGTTAAGTTGAGTTATCAAATGGGATAAGTAAAGCTTAAAACAAAAATGGGGACGGTCTGCAGTATTCAGTGACGTTCATAGTCATGTGAGCAAACGATCAATTCTGCGGACAACCTCCAAATGAAAAAGCCGAGTGCACTAGCAAGAAACGACAAAACCGTGAAAGTGTCCAATCTCAACCAAGGAGTAAAGTGAGAAATTCTAGAAAGTAACAACAAAAGTTGATAGAACTGTATTGCTACTCCGTAGATCCAGCCGAGCAAACCGTATATGAAGAGCATTGCGCCAATGACTTTTATAACGAGAATGCTCCTGGTTCGTCCATTCCGCAACTTTTTATCAGGTCGTACGCTTAATTTTTGCGTTGTTTAGTAAACTTTGAAGCTTCCATAATCACTAATCCAACGACTTTTCCACGTTCATCTAAAGACGCGGTGACAAGTCCTTTATCGTCAAGAGGGTCATTATCAACGATTTTTGCGTGCTTAAATTTAACATACAGAATATCTGCTTCATCGTCGTAGTCAACAGAAACCATTGTCTGGGCAATTTTAGTTTTTTGGCACAAGATAAGGCGTTTCCTACGGTCCTAAACGGGTCTATGACCATTCTTACTTTAATCTCTGCCATAGTCTAAACCTCTTCTTAAGCCTCTTATCAGAAATTACAAGAGGCCGTTAATATAAATCCATTGGGCTGAGAAACTTCCCTGTAATGAACAGCAAGATTCTTTGACAAACCAAAATCTGCAAATCGATCAAAAACTTTGAAAGCGACAAAATTTGGTTCCATGCCTGTTGGAGAAAAGTAAACTCTATCAGGCTCGGCAATGGTCAACAGAACTTCAAGTTGGAAATTTACGAGTTCTCTGTGATATTCGACTATATGGAGCCATCGTTCCTCGGTTAGCCTTACGTTCACATTATTTATGGAAATGACCATAGCGATAACATTAGGTTCAGGGCGCCAATTTATTTTCAAGTTTTTTGATGCACTTTCCTACTTTCTGGTTATTGTTTGAGGGTGGTCATTAGTTTTTCTATGGGGGATTCTGTTCGATTAAGGTACATTGATGGCTATTTTAAATTCAATGAATGTTAATGGAATAAAGTTGACACTCTCACCGACTAAAGTCGGTAGCTTTCTTGCTAACTTCTCTATAAAAAAAAGGAAGCAGATTAGGCTGCCGTTCCAGTAATCACCGCATTAAATGTGAAGTTGCTCAAGCTGGGATTCACGGAAGGTGAAACATTCAAAATCAAATTTGCAGCCACTACCTGGTTTTGCGTCAATACAGTGCCTGCTTGGTTCCACGACAGCGTCAGCCATTGGGAAACACTCACAGGAGACCAAGTGTTTGTCGTTAAACTTAGCTGCTCATTAGAGTTACCTAAGTTCTTGACCCATAAGGTAATGTTTGAACTGCCACCCGAATATATAGAACCAAAATTTAAAGAAGTCAAAATCAAAGTGCAAGCACTGTTGGAGTAGACGCCAAGGTTAATCACGGTTAGTTTTCCTTTTGAAGACACAGATTGGCTCACTTGATTAGTTGACGCAGAGGAAGCGAATATCGCAGTTCCCACAGCCAGCACCAGTCCAATCACAAGAAAAACAGAGATTGCTCGTAGAGGTTTTCGCATATCAATCATCACTAACGCCAAGGTGCAATGCAGAAATAAGCCTCATTGAGCATATGCGCTACACAAGCACACAATCGGAAAACTGGACCTGAAAAGCAAAGCAAACTCAAAAAGCTGGAGTATACGATGCAAAAATACAACGGACAACTCTAATGGCAATCGAGGTATTTATCGAAACCAAAAACTCAAAGAACAAAAGAAACAAGAAGAAGCCAGCCAACTATGGGGCTCTACCTAAATTGATATGCCGATATTAATGCTCCAATTCACGTCACACTTCTACTAATACAGATAATTTGGTTTGAGCGCGCTTGCCATAATGTGCATGTCGCTTATGTTGGGGTCGAATGGCTGAGACATAACCGTTGAAGACTGGAGCGAACTCGAAAATAACCAGTATGGCGTCAAAGCGAACACACAATTTGGCTTAAGCATACTACGGAGCACTACTGGCATAGTCACGGCTAACCAGAAGAAAAATTACAAAAAATATTTGCGACCGCTGCAAGCATGTTTTGGGCTGCGCTTTGCGAGAGTTGGAAAAATTAGCAAGTGCTTTTGTCTATTTGCCTTTTAGTTTAAGAATTAGGCGCTGACTTTGACAGCTTTTGCTTGATATTCGCGTAGGACGGAGGCTGTTGCAAAAACTATGGTTAATGCGAGTAAGCTGAGGGTTATGGGTGTTAACCGTATGCCCCAGGGTGTGTAGTTACTACTAATCCTATGCTTAGTGCGAGCATGGCCGATATGATGGTTTTATTGAAGGTTTATAGTTTTTGTCGGGGCATTTAACGTCCACCAGTGTATTGAGGCTATTTTACTGTTTGATATGACAAATAAGCTTAGTCTATAATTATGCGCAAAATTATTTCCCTACGGTTTAGATATCTGTAAGTTCTTTATGGGTAGCAGTTGAAACGAGTTCTATTGGAACGACTTTGTTTATGTTGCTGGTAGTGTTAAATTTCAATTAACATCTGGCGCAATGAGGATAAGACTTAAGGAAAAATTTGGAATAGTTGAACAGATTTGATGTTTCTTGATTGCTTGCTTGTGAGAATGATGGTTTTTTGGTGTGTAGTTGTGCATTTGTGTAGTTCAGATAACTAATAACGGTTATTAATACTTAAGACTTTAAAGATTCGAGGAATTGAAAATGCAAAAAACTCTAAGAAAGGATCAACTGCTAGGTAAATCTTGTAATCCGCAGGGTCACATGTATGAGGTGGCAAACAGGCAAGATTTACGCCGTGCTATTAAGGCTGTTAAATGTTTATCCAAGATAAACAATATTTATTAAGACTTACGACATGAGGACTAACAGTGAAGACGCCTTGACGTTAAAAAAAGTAACCCACCTGCAAGAGACAGAAACCCAAACAAGAGGCAAAAAAGGGTTAACTGGAGCTCTTGAAGGAAAGTTGCCTTTTTTAATAATTTTCGCTGTTATTTACGGATTAGTATTTATCAATTATATTGACATTTCCACTCCAGGAGGTTCAGACTACGGTTACCATTTATGGTTAGTCTTAATGTATTTTTTACCGTTCGTTGGTTTCTCAATATTTAACCTAAAAAATTGGAAGTTTACAATTGGATTAGGACTTATCACCTCACTCATGAACGACGTATTCTACAACTTCATTAGATACCTAATTGGAATGCATATCAACCTATCGACCTACTACAGTGAGTGGCTAATCCCTCAAAACGCGGTACTGTTCCATCTCAACTTAGGCTTCGTAGTTTTCCCCGTCCAGTCCTGGATGATGGCGGCGTCGATCTACCTTAGAGTTGCAGCAGTATGCTTAATGCTGAAAACCTGGAATATTCCTTTGAGCAACATGCAGATATTCAATTATCGGTCTGTTAAGCGGCAAAGGCTTGGAAGTTTCAATCGTGCCGTTGAGCGGCAAACGTCTCTTTCTTCCCCCATTTTAGGGGACGACTAGCTCAAAAAATCTTTAGAGGCGGCTTGGTTAAGCCAGGTGCTTGGGTTTGATGTGTTGGAAACGTTTTAATTGATCGATACGTTAAATTGATTTGCGTGTTATTCCGAATTTTCTGTTGGGTATTTTGACCAGTTGATTCTAGGTCTAGATGCCAAAGAAGGATGTGAGTAAGATTAGTGAGGTTTTAGAAGGCAAACTTTATCCGCTAATACTTTTTGCGGTTCTTTATGGCTTGCTGTTCGTTAACTATATTGATATTTCCTCTTCTGGTTTAGACTATGGGTACCATTTATGGCTAGTTTTATTGTATTTTTTCCCGTTCGTTGCCTTCTCAATCTTCAATCTGAAAAATTGGAAGCTTACCCTTGGGTTAGGGTTTATCGCATCTTTGATGAATGATGTTTTCTATAACTTCTTAAGGTACCTAATCGGTTTCCACATCAGCCTATCTAGCTATTATAACCACTGGCTTTTGCCGCAAAGTGTTCCGCTGTTCAATTTGAACTTGGGCTTCGTTATTATACCCGTTACTTCATGGATGATGGCGTTTTCGATTTATATAAGAATCGCTGTGACATATGTTTTGTTGAAGGATTAGAGATACCACTGTATAATTTGTAGGCACCCGCAAGTGCGCAAGGGCAAAATTCTTACAAACCTTTTAAGATTTAACGGTGTGTAGTTTTGGGTTAGGCTATTTGCCGGATTTGTCCTTCTCTAAGCATGTAATCTTTTGTTGTTGGCAATTTCTCGTAAAGGTCTGTTGAGGTTAAAAGTATCGTTACCTTCTGTTCGTGTTGAATTTTGCTGAGTAAGTTCAAGAGTAATGCTGAGTTTTCGTCGTCGAGGCTTGATGTTGGTTCATCCGCTAACAGCATTATCGGGTAATTGACTAATGCACGAATTATGGCGATCCGTTGCCTTTCGCCTCCGCTTAGATTGTCCGGGTATCTTTCGGCTAATTTTGTTATTTCAAAGAATTTTAGTAGTTCATTTGCGCGTTCTCGTCTTTGTTGTTTTTTTGAGCCGTTTAGTGCCATTGGTAGTTCTATGTTTTCCAGAACGGTTAGTGAAGGTAGAAGGTTAAAGAATTGGAAGACTAGGCCCATTTGTTTTAGTCTTAATTCTGCTTTTTGGTCGTCGTTTAGTGTTGAGGCATCTTTTCCGAAGATATTTAGTGTGCCTTGGTTGGGTGTTTCTAGTAGGCCTATGATTTTGAAGAGGGCTGTTTTGCCTACGCCTGATTTGCCTCTTATTGAGATGAAGTCGCCCTGTTTTATTGTAAGGTTTACGCCTTTTAGTACTTCGGTTACTCCATAGTTTTTATGTATGTTGATTAATTCGACGATGTTGTTATCGTTTTGCATAGATGGTTACCTGACTATTAGCGTAGATTATGTTGTAGTCTGTCAGTTTGTTTGTCCAGTTTGCTGGGAGAGTTATTGGTATGCCTTCGTAGAGGACGTATCCATTTGTGTACATTTGATTATAAATGTATAGTATCTGTGGTGCTGAACCGTTTCCGTCTAGGTATTGTAAGCCTTGTTGGATGTTTACGTTTTCGTTGAAGTAGCCGTGAAGTAAGTAGTAAACTTTTGAGTCTCCTGCGACGGTTTGATTATTTGCGTTAATTGCGATCCAGTTTGATGCGTGGTATTCAGATGGTTCATAACGCCAGAAGTAGCCTAGGCAGGGTTCTTGCAGAGAGACTGCTGCGTATAAACTGTAGGTGTTTAGGGTAACCATGGAGAAGACTGCTATGAGGGCTATTATTTTCGTGAGTTTGCGGGTTTTGAGATGTTTTGGGGTTGTGTATAGTTTGTAGATGCCTATTGCTATCAGGATTGTTAGGGGTGGAAGAATGAAATCTATGGATCTGACGGCGAATGTTAATCCGTCTGGTGGGTTGGCGAAGACTCCGTAGGTTGCAAAGGCGATTGCAGGTAGAAGCCAGAAAAGGGGTAGGAGTAGGGAAAGTTTCTTTTGGTGTAGCTTGCTTAGTGCGAATATTGTTAAGGGTACTGCTATGATAAGTGGTGTGGCGTATAGGAAATAGCGAAGTGGTATTATTGGTGCTATCGGCAGGATGGAGATTTGTGTTGCGAGAAAGAAGAATATGGTTATCATAATGAGGCTTAGGGAGCATTTGAGGATGGTGGTTAATGGGGACTCTTTGCTTGATATATGTACAATGTAGAGTATTGCGGCGAGGGCGATGATTTGGTATGCGGCTACTGTTAGTAGATCGCTTGGTGTTATTGTTATTACTACTGTCGCTAATGCTGGATAAGCGTAGAGTCCGAAGTAGAGCGCGGTCATGGTTGATACGATTGCGAGTAGTAGGATGTTGGATTTGGCTGAGTTGGTTTTTTGGTCTTTGTTTGGTTTTGCGATGTATGATGCGATTGTTATGCTGGCGATTATGCCTATAGTTAAGAATGCTGTTAAGTGGTGTGATAGTACCAGTGCTATTGATGCTATGGTGAATAGGAATGTGGTTTTCCAGTTGTGTTTGAGTAGAAATATTAGGATTATTGAGAAGTAGATTGGGTTTGCGAATGTTTCCTTTGTGACACCTGCTGTGAGTAGGGTGTATGGGAAAGCGGTGGCTAAAAGGACTGTGGCTATAAGGGATATTTTGCTGTTTTGTGTTATTTTTTTAACTATAAAATAGAATAATGGGATCGTTAAAGCAGCTGCTATGGGTATGCCAAACGCCATTGTTGTAATTGGTGGAAGATTTATGACTAGGGATAAAATTGCTGCGAAGAGGCTGCTGGCTGGCCAGAAATTGTTGTAGCCGTCGAATATTTTGCTGTTTAATGGTATTGGTGTGTTTTGTATTAGCAGGTTAGTATTTCTTATTAGTGGCCAGGCATCGGTTGAGAAGGGCATTCCGCTGATGACTGTTGGGTAAAGTCTTAGCGCGAGGGCGATGAATAAGGGTATTAGTATGTAGAGCGCTTTTTTCATTGTTTTAGCTCCGCGCGCGCTACGTTTATCATGATTAGCAGTGATAGGAGTATGATGTTGGCGACTATGATGAGTGGGTCAAGTTGGAAAGTGATTGTGTGTGATAGAACTTGGAGGTAACCTATTTTTTGAAAGATGATTAAAAGTAAGGCGCTGATTACGGTGCCTATTGTTGTTGCTATCAGTGCCCAGACGAGCATTTTGAGGGAGAGGTCGATTTTTATTTTTTTGGTTGATGCGCCTATTGATCTTAGTATGTCTATGTCTGATGAGTGTTGTCTTATGAAGAGTGCCATGGCGCAAGTCGCTGTTCCGCTGGCGAAAACAAGAACGATGATGGATAGGATGATGAGTGTGTCTTGGCTGATTCCGTACCTGTCAAGGTAGCTTGACATGAATTGTTGGGATTCTTCAACGCCAATGTTTTGTATGTTGATGCCTGATGAGGTCAGCGGAATTAGGGCTTGGAGTTCTTTTTGTGCTTCGCTTGTTGGCGTCGGTGAGGGTGATGGTTTTGCTGTTTGGGTGTGGTTGGCGATTACTTGGTATAGTTGGTTGGCGTTGGTTTGGGCAGGGTCAATTTTGACCCGTATTAAGGTGACTTCATTGTAGGTTAGCCCTCTTAGCCATTGGCCAACGTAGAGCGGCACTAACACCTCGTCATTTAGCGATGATGAGGTTTGGAATATCCCTTTGATTTGGAGTTGAACGTATTTTTGTGATAGTACGCTGATTACAAGTATG
>Ga0208323_1000259_pt1 | contig 27856 bp, 20 predicted proteins | sample June2015DPH_10_1_2_FD_184703 | JGI IMG/M metagenome (GOLD analysis project Ga0208323, IMG submission 184703) | Peatland microbial communities from SPRUCE experiment site at the Marcell Experimental Forest, Minnesota, USA - June2015DPH_10_100... | ecosystem: Environmental > Terrestrial > Soil >... | reverse complement strand
CCGGAGACATCTCGACGGGGATGCTCCGGGACGCCGGATGCACCCACGTGATCATCGGGCATTCCGAGCGCCGGCATGACTGCGGCGAAACCGACGAGCAGGTGAACAAAAAAGTGAAAACGGCGCTCGCGGCTGGACTCACGCCGATCGTTTGCGTGGGGGAAACGCTGGCGGAACGCGAAAAGGGTGAAACCGAAAAAGTCCTCGAGCGTCAGTTCATGGGCGGCCTGGCCGGGTTGACCGCTGCGGACTTTTCCCGTATCATAATTGCCTACGAACCTGTGTGGGCCATCGGCACCGGACGCACGGCCACACCGGAAATGGCTGCGGAGGCGCACCGTTTGCTTCGCAGGCTTGCTCGCCAGCAGTTCGGCGAAAGCGAGGCGGGCGGCATCAGGATTCTGTACGGCGGCAGCGTCAAACCTGACAACGTCGCCGGGCTGATGGCGCAGGAAGAAATTGACGGGGCGCTGGTGGGCGGGGCGAGTTTGAAGGTCGATTCCTTTACTGCCCTAGTAAATTACCCGCGCGGCTGAGGCGCCGAGAGAGAGATTCCATAGTATGATGGCTGTAATTCAGACGATTCAAATCGTGACCTGCATCCTGCTCATTGGCTCGGTGCTTCTCCAGGGCGGCGAAAACGTCGATATCACTGCAGCTTTCGGCGGCGTAAGCCAGGCGGCCTTCGGGCCTCGCGGCTCTGTGACCCTGCTGGCAAAGATCACCTGGGGTCTGGCAGTCATTTTTATAGTCACGTCCATGAGCCTGGCAATTCATGCGTCAAGGTCCTCCTCGGGTTCGGTGCTGGAGCACGCGCCCGTCAAGTCAGCGCCCGTGTCGGCGCCCATATCGGTGCCCGTGACGCCCGCTCCGGCGAAGAAGTAGGAAGAGCAGCCGTCAGTTGTCAGTAATCAGTTATCAGTAAGGACCCCTCCAGCGCGCGGTTGGGGACCGACGGCTGACGAACGACAACTGATGACTGAGAACTGATGACTGAGAACTCCCTCTCGTGCGGAAGTGGCGGAATTGGCAGACGCACCAGCTTGAGGGGCTGACGGTCGCAAGACCGTGGGGGTTCGAGTCCCCCCTTCCGCACCATCTGTCAAGAAATTTCTCATAAAATATGGCAAATCTAAGTCCCGCAAGCAGTTGCGGGACTTTTTGGTTTTAGTCTCCTGTCTTACTTCTCTCTCCTGGGGATTTTCGTGGACATCCCTGCAAGCTAAAGCATAGCTATGGGTTACGGAGTTTTTCCCCAAAAACCCTTTTTGAAGCGGGACCGCCCCCGCATAGCTAAAGCCTAGCAAAGCTTTCCCCTGATAACATCGACTCGCCATGTGCAAGGGAATTATTCTCACCGGCGTGGTGCGTGACGTTCCGCTCAAGCTCAAGGTAAAATCCATCTGTCTGGGAAGACTCCCGCGACTGGAATCGAACGGACATGGCCCAACCCGCAAAACCAAACGTGGTCTATCACGCTGATTGGGGCAGCAAGGATGAGAAGCGGTGGTGCGCCAGGGCGGCCCTCGGCGCGGATGGCCATTACACGGCCTTCGCTCCCGAGCACGTGGGCAATCCCGGCTCGCTGATTGGGCAGCTTCGCACGGAAGCCGGTGAGACGGGGTGCGCCCTCGCTGGGTTCGACTTTCCGATTGGCGTCCCAGCTTTCTATGCCAAGCGTGCGGGCATAGCGAACTTCCGCACCCTGCTTCCAAATCTTGGAAGCGGCGAGTGGAAGGATTTCTATTCTGTATGCGATGAGGCCAACCAGATATCGGTACACCGACCCTTCTACCCGAACGGCAGGTACAAAGGAAGGCGCATGCAAGAACTGTTTCTCGGCCACCGCGTCTCGTCACTGGAACCTCTGCTCCGGCGCTGCGACCGGGGTGGCAACGGCCACAAGGCGGCGTGCTGCCTGTTTTGGACGCTTGGCCCCAACCAGGTCGGCAAGGCCGCAATCATCGGCTGGCGGGACGTGCTCGCCCCTGCCCTGCGGAACGTTTCCCTATGGCCGTTTAACGGCCCCCTGCCCTCGCTGCTTGTGCCAGGGAGCATCGTTATTGCCGAGGCGTGGCCAGCCGAGTGCTACGGCTGGTTTTCCAAGGACCCGCTCGGCGGCAAGCGCAACCAGGACAACAGGAGAAAATTCGGGGCATCCCTCCTTCGCTGGGCTGATGCCCAGAGCGTCGCTATTGAGGACGGCCTCAGGAAGGAAATTCAAGGTGGCTTTCCGCAAGGGGACGACGCCTTTGATGCGGTCATCGGGCTATTTGGAATGCTTCAGGTTTGTCTCGGTCAACGTTCGCCCGGCGAGCCGGACGACCGAGCAATCCGGGAGATTGAAGGGTGGATTCTTGGCCGGGAGCCCTAGCTTGTCGCCGAAGGGGTTCCAATTGGACCCATCGCAGTCACCGCTGCCCGTCAAGTCAACGCTTGCACGTTACGGCGGGAAGTCCATGCGGCGCACGAGGCCCTGGAAGCGAGGGCCGGGGCGCGGGGATTATTTCAGCTTTGCGTATTCCGCCTTGGCTTCCGTCAGCACGGGAACATCAGGGTCGGCGTCTTTCCAGAGCGTGAGGAAGTCCTGATAGGCAGCGCGGGCTTTGGTCGTGTTTCCTTCCATGGCATAAGCGCGGGCCAATCCCACCCGGGCCATTGCGCCGCATGGGAAGTTCATCACCACTCCTCGGTGGTCGATGAATTTCTGAAATTCCCCTGCCGCTCGGTTGCCGTCGTGGAGCATAGACCCGCCTCGCCCATGCACAGCGCAATGACCTTGGGGCGAAACTCCTTCAAGATCGGAAGCAGCGCCTGGATACGCGCGGGCTCATCGGTGATGGAATTGATCATGGCCCGTTGCCTCGTGAGCGGCAGCGCGCGGCGCAGGGCTTCGGGATCGGCGCTATCCAGGCATAAAGGCACGGAAACCGCCTCCTGCACGAGGTTCACCAGCCACGGCAAGACCTCCCCTTCCTGCCTGGGCAGGCCGCCGTTCACGTCCAGCATGTCCGCGCCGGCATTCACTTGCTTGCGCGCGATGTCCTGGAAGAACGCGACGTCCCTTTTGGCCGCCGCTTGCCCCGCCTTCTTCCGGGTGCAATTAATCAATTCGCCGATAATGAGCATGGATTCTATTTTCCTCCTGGATGGTTTTGCTGTTGTTCTGCGATTACCGCTTTCCATTCATGAAACGAACCTGGCCTGCCAAGTGATAAGTGACGAGTGCCAGGTGGCAAGCAAACCTTTTGGTCGCGTCGTAGGCCATCCGTTAGCTCCCCCACACCTTTGGTACGATCAGGTTTTCGGGGCATTTAGACTGCCATTCTGATGGCGCGCTCGATCTTATGCACCCTTCTTGGAGCGAAATTACCTTAGGCCGTAGTATAGTAGCTTTGTCGCAGGATTTTGCCCCTTTTCAGGCAGGACATTTCAAGCATCATCATTTCATCCTTTGTTTATATGGCTGGCAACCACATCTTGGAATCGTCCAATTTCCCTGTTGGTTCCGACCCTGCGGCGTCAGGTGTAGAAACGACGGTATCCTCGTTCATGTAGCCGCAAGCGTCCGAGCAGCGGAGCTCCCGCTGATGGCCGTCTTGCGCGCCTTAATAAAGTCCGTCAACGCTTCCTCCACACCTGGGTCCAAGGGGGGGCAATCATAGCTGGCAAGTAGTCTGTTGACTTTCTTGTGAGCGCGGGCGTAGGTATCCTCGGCCCCGTTCAGTTCCCATTGCTCGGCCGAATTGTAGTCGAAAAGCTCGGCGCGGTAGAAGGCGTCACGAAAATGCCGCAACGTGTGAGCTGTTCCTAGATGGTGACCGCCGGGTTGCACTTCCTCAATGGCTTGGAGTGCCAGGGACTCATCAGACAAATCCAGTCCTTTGGCCCAGGTGTGGAACATGCCGAGGACCTCGCAATCGCAAACAAATTTCTCGTAGCCACTAACCAATCCGTTTTCGAGCCAGCCTGCGGCGTGAAGGACAAAGTTGACGCGAGCCAATACGGTGGGAAGCATCCCCATCATGGATTCGTAGCCGGCCTGGGCATCGGGAATCTTCGAGCTTGAGAGCATGCCTCCGCCGCGGAAGGGTAGACCATATCGCCGTGCGAGCTGAGCGCTGGCATACAGACCCAGTTGGCTCTCGGGGGAGCCAAAGACAGGGGCGCCGCTCTGTAAATCAATATTCGTCAGAAAAGAACCATAGATGACGGGCGTACCGGGTTCGATCATCTGGGTCAAGACAATCCCCGCCAAGGCTTCCGCATTCTCCTGCGCTACTGTTCCTGCCAGGGTTGCAGGCCCTAGCGCGCCGGCTAGAATGAAAGGGGTAATCATCAAACCCTGGCGGGCGTGTGCATAGACCTTGAGAGCGCCCAGCATGCGATTGTCGTACCGACGTGGACTGCTCACATTGATAAGAGATATGGTGGCAGGGTGTTGGCGGATCGCATCCGCCCCAAAGAGAATCTCGGCCATCGCCACAGTGTCAGCGGCGTTCTCGGCGGAAGTGACAGAGCCCATAAACGCTTTGTCGCTGTACTTGACGTGGTAAAAAATCATGTCCAAGTGCCGCGTAGACACAGGCTCATCCGTCGGCTCTACGACTGTGCCACCCGAATGGTGGATGTAGGGACTCATGTAAGCTAGCTTGATGAAGTTCTTGAAATCCTCCAGGGTCGCCTCCCGACGCTTGCGCTCCAGGTCAAGGACGTAAGGAGGGCCGTAAACAGGGGCAAAGACCATCGAGTTGCCCCCGATGACCACGTTGTTTTGAGGGTTTCGTGCCAGTTGCGTAAACTGCCTGGGCGCTTTGGCAACGAATTCTTGAACTAGGGCCGGATCAAACCGGACTCTGTCGCCCTGCACCTCGGCTCCATGTGCTTTGAGGATTGACCGCGCATCCTCATCGTAGAAGTCAATGCCAAACTCAGAGAGGATGCGCATCGACGCTTGATGTAGACGCTCAATACCCTCTTCGCTCAGCAGTTCGTAAGTAGGCAGATTGTAGGTAATTGGCGTCATGCGCAAAGGGGGCTTGGCTGCGCCCGCGCGTCGTTGGCGGAGATGGTTTCGATGGTCAAGGCAGTTTGTGCTCATTCCAGGCTCCCTTCGTTGCTGAGGCTTCGCTCCTCCGCTTCAGATGACCGCCACGTCTGCGATATGAATTTGGAGGAGCTATTGCCAAACTTATCAAAACACCGAAACTTCATTTCTTTTCTCCCTTGCTGGCTCATTTGTACGAAAATTTTCAGGAAATTTCAAGAAACTTCCTCGGTTACTCTTTGCTGCGGTTCAACGAGGTACGGCTCGGAGCTTCCAGTCAGCGCCCCCAGCAGAGCGAGTCACTTGGTGGGTGGGCCGCCCAAGAGGCGGTTGCCCGGGGTGGTCGCGTCGTCGCTGCCATCGCAAATTCCACAAGGCATTTGATGGCGGTTCAGATATACTGGCGGCCTCAGGGCGTCATCGTACCCTTGGCTTGCGTAGAGGACACGCTTCCGCTATACTCTGGCTCGATCAGAGAAGGATGAACTTTCCAACGGGAGCTTTCTCGTGCCTCAAAATGCCTATGACGTTCTCCTTGAGCGAATTCTGCTCGGTGAATACGCTCCGGGAACCAGCCTTGTGGAGCAAGATGTCGCCAAGGAATTGGGTGTCAGCCGAACGCCGGTACGTGAGGCATTGTTGCGCCTAAAGCTCGAAGGACTGGTAAAGATCATTCCCCGAGGTGGCAACTTTGTCGCCGAAGCCTCCTTGCGGCAGGTTCGAGAAGTAACTGAAGTTCGCCTGATCTTGGAGGGGTACCTTTCACAGTTGGTCGTCGAGCGACGAACCGAGAAGTGGCTGGCGGAAGTCCGATCCTGGCTTAAGGAACTAGAGGGCGTGTGGCCGAGCCTGTCGTCGACCGAATGGATGAAGAAGGACTTGGAATTTCACCACTTGATGGACAAAGCAGTTGGCAGCGAAGTTTTATCCAACCATCTGTGGTTGCTCCGACGTCAGGCAGTACTTTTTTGGGGGCAGTCCGCGGACGGGCGGGCTTCGCTGCAGGGAATCATCACGGACTTTAATGATACACTTCGGGCGATCACCGACAGAGATACAGACAAATGCATAGAGATACTCCACCGTCACGTGTTAGCACATGTGGAGCGAATCCAGAAATACATGAAACCCGAACTATACCGACCGAGTGTCTTGCCGAACCGAGCACGGTAATGCCAAAACGCTCTGTCGCCCAAGCCATCCTCTGCGAATGGGCTAAGGATCCCATTTTTCTTTCGAAGTCGACCAACTTTGGCCTTCCTTTCCAACGCCGGACATTGTACCGAAAGGCTTCGACACACGGCTGACCTTAAGCCCATGCAACCTGGGTCAGAGCCAAGGTGGCGTCCAGCTTAGCGGCCATACGTATGCGCTACCAAGTTGTTGCATACGCCTACCGTCTGAAGGTGTTGTTGCGGGAACACCTTGCGGCACTGCGGGCTTCGCCGGGTACCCGAAGCTCAGCATCCAGAGATTCAGACGCCCAAGAGGAAAAGAACAGGGCAACGTTTGAGGCATCGCTTGGCAGCAGAGGTGGCTCCGGAATTTGAACTCTATGAGGGGTAGTTCGCGCCATTTCTGAGGGTGCTGTCGCAACGAGAGCGAGCAGGTGACGGTACCAAGCCAAAGGCGTATCGAGTACTATTGGGAGTGTAGTCCAGCGATTGCGGGCAGGCCAGTTTTGGCGGTCCGCAACTGTTTGAAATTCGAAGACCTCTGTTCCGGCTCATTCAAGCCATTCATGTGGAATCTCGTGAGGCAATTATGATTCGAGTGAAAGCCGTTGCATGGGACCTAGGCGGCGTACTTTTTACTGAAGGGAAATCGGTTGCAGTTGTGAAACTTGCAAGGGATTACCGTTATGACCGAGGATTAGTCACCAGTCTCCTTTTGTCTCCTCAAAGCAAGGACCTGCGCAAAGGGCTGATCGCAGACGACGAGTTTTGGGCTTGGGTCCAGGACGAGCTTCCGGAAGGATACGAGACGGCGACAATCAGAAAAGTATGGTACGAGAGTTATATATTGGATAACCATGTTGTGGCTTTGACAAAAAAGCTGAAGGGCCAGTATAAACTGATAGCATTCTCTGACAACATCAAAAGCAGGGTAGAGCTACTCGATCAAAAGTATAATTTTCGGAGGTTGTTTGACCGGGAAGTATATTCCTTTGACTTTCACTGTATGAAGCCGCACAAGAAGTTTATTGGGAAGATGATCCAGGCCTCGGAGTGTTCGCCCTGTGAAATCGTGTACGTTGATGACAGCGCCGATTGTGCCATTCCAGCCAGAGAGCTCGGTGTGAACTTCATCCGATACTCGCGCCAGGGAATTAGGCGTTTGCAGAAGGCACTGGAGAGATTCGGAGTCAGACTTTAGTCGCAGCGCTCGCGTGAACCGTTGAGATGCATTGCGGGGCATGTCACCGTTTTATAACAGAGCAGGAACCGTTGAGCAGTTGACTAATGAGAGCAAGCTGGCGGTCAAGATGCGGCACTTCGCCCGCCGCTGACTCTAATCCGCCCCACTCAAACGAATCGCCTCCTACCTTACAACTCGAACTACCGCTGGGCTGGGAGCCCTAAAAACGGGGAAGGTCCTGGTAATTCTTCGGGGGCTTTCCTCATCCTTTTCTCGTCGATTCGCCCTAAGTACAATGAACTAAGATAGGCTCGCGCCTTGGAAACTGGGACAGTTCAAATTCCTTAGTGCCCTTCTGTGAGCTTGTCAATAGGCCCTTCCACGCAAGTGGCATTTAACGCCACCCGCACGAAGCTACCCTTTACCTGCTAGTTCAAAGGGCCTTAAGCTGCTTGACAGCACAGAAGCCAGTGACGCACTCGATCCTCCCTCGTACCGAGCCTCCTCCGTGTATGCTGCCAAAAAGGTGAGGAAAGGTCCTGTATTTTTTTTGTTTTTACCTTGTCATTTTATTCTGTTGTGCCCCGATGATAATGTCCCCTTTTGGCCCCGTTAGAAATGTCCCCTAAACTGAAGGCCTCTCAGGGAGGCCAAGGTGAAGAGGACATATATGAGTGAGCGGGAAGTAAGGCGTGCGGAAGTATTTTCACGAGTGGTTAAGGGAGGATGGACGCTGCTGGAAGCAGCGGCGCGGATGGAGATGAGCTACCGGCAGGCGAAGCGGCTGTGGAAGCGATATCGAGCCGAAGGGGCGGCGGGGTTGGTGCATGGGAACGCGGGGCGGGTTTCGAACCGGGCCAAGCCGAGAAGTTTGCGCTGCCGGGTGCTGCGTCTGATCCGGAAGAAGTACGGGGGAGAGCCAGGGCAGCGGTTTGGGCCGACGCTAGCGGCCGAGCACTTGGCGGAGGAAGACGGGATTGGGATCGGGGTGGAGACGCTGCGGGGCTGGATGCTAGAGGAAGGGTTGTGGAGCCGAGAGCGGCGAGGGCGGGCGCACCGGCGGAGGCGGGAGCGCAAGGCGCATTTTGGGGAGTTGGTGCAGTTCGACGGGAGCTTTCACGATTGGCTGGAAGGGCGGGGGCCGGGGGGCTGTCTGATGAACATGGTGGATGATGCCACGGGGACGATCTCCATTGAATTGACAAATGTGCACTGCTGAGCTATAAAGGAATTTCGTGTCGGCGTTCGGACCCTGCTCGGAGTTCTTCGATCTCTCTCGACGTTCAGAGGTCGCTACCGTCACGGCCGGCGCAGCCGCATTGAGAAGTCCGATCAACCACCGCCTATGTCGAAGCCGATTTTGGACTGGCTGAACCATGCGGTAGCCGCAAGGGTGATGGCCCACCGCTCCGCTTCCGAAATCGCTCTCATTGCAGGCTCGGAGGCCTCCCCGGACAGATTCCGACCCTCAAGCAGACGTACACTGTGATCTGCGATATGACGAAACAGGGGACGGACCCTGGGATGAACTACATTGGGGGCTGCAGTGGATATGAGCGTGCTCATTTCCGTCGGACGAGCCATGTCCTCGGTAAGAAGCCTTCCGAAGAACGCGAATCGGCTGTTGACCACAAGCACCCTCAGTCGGCCACCAAGGCACATAAGTACTAAGAGGAGCGTGACGATGCACGCGGGGATCTCGATTTTCAGGGCGGTTCTTTCAACCTGCTGCGCCCTTCCATTCTTCGGGATAGCGACTCTGGGTGCTGCTGCAAGAGGAGCGCCGGCAACTTCCCTGCCGAAGGCGAGCGCTGAACAGCCAAACGTAATCCTCGTCACTATCGACACTCTGCGGCCAGACCGTCTTGAGTGTTATGGCTATACGAGAATAAAAACCTCGAGCATCGACAGCTTGGCCTCCGAGGGGATTCGCTTCACTGACGCGGTCGCCCAAGTCCCACTAACTTTGCCCTCCCATTGCTCAATCCTGACCGGAACTTATCCGACATTTCATGGAGTTCACGACCAGACTGGCCACCTCCCCAAAAACAGGACAACCCTGGCACAGCTTCTCAAAGCACAGGGCTACTCCACGGCCGCCTTCGTGAGCTCATTTGTTTTGAACTCCCAGTTTGGCTTGAATCAGGGCTTTGACCACTTCGATGACGCATTTGATAACGGCCGTGTTTCTCGAGCGGATGAGCTGGAAAGGAGAGGTGACCAAACATTATCCCGAGCGCTCGCGTGGATGGCGAGATTGGAGGGTGCAAAATTCTTCGTTTGGCTTCACTTTTATGATCCCCACGCTCCTTACACGCCACCCGAGCCTTTCAGATCGGAGTATGCGGGTCGTCCCTACGATGGCGAAATAGCCTTTGTGGACTCACTCATTGGAGAATTAACGAGCTTTCTCAAGAACAAAGGCTGGTACTCACAAACACTGCTTATTTTCGCAGCGGATCACGGTGAGGATCTGGGCGACCACGGTGAAAACACGCACGGGTTCTTTGTTTACGATTCGACCCTCCGCATCCCGTTGATCATCAAGGCCCCTGGGGAGAAATTCGGCGGAACCGTGATCAGCGAACCGGTTCAGAGCGTCGACATCGCGCCGACCATTCTGCAGATACTCTCCCTGCCGCCGGGCCTTGAGATGCAAGGGAAAAGTTTGCTTCCCTTGATCATGCATAAAGGCTGGCGTGCAAACCCGGCCATGGGTGAAACCTACTACCCCTATTTCCACTTTGGCTGGAGCCCGCTGCTGTTCCTGCGCACAGATCGTTACAAATATATTGATGCCCCAAATCCCGAGCTATATGACCTCCAGCGCGACCCGCGTGAGATTAGAAATCTATTCAGTACTCACCGCTCGCTGGCCTACGAGCTGAGAAAGCAACTGCTTGAACTGCAGAGCCGCTTCGGTGCGGGAGGCAGCCCATCCGCTCCCGCACGACCGCTTGACGAAGCCGCGTGGGAAAAACTAAAGAGCTTGGGATACGTCGCCTATGACGCCGGTCGAGCGGTTTCTGAGAGTGGAAACTACCGAAAGCTTCCCGATCCAAAAGGGAAGTTGGGCATTTATAATCGTTTCCAGAGTGCTCTCCTTGATGAGCAAAACAATCACCTCCCGCAAGCCATCCGAATATTCAGGCAACTCACCGATCTCGACGCGAATCTGATCGACGCTTACATTGATTTGGGCTTATGCTATAAGCGGCTGGGGCAGTACGATAGCGCGATCGAACAATTCAAGAAGGCCCTGGAGCGTGATCCCGCGAATACCATCGTTACCTACAACCTTGCACACACCTATGCGCTGGCGGGAAGAACCGAGGAAGCCGTGGTCGGGTTTCAGCGAACTCTCCAATTGAGCCCGCACGAAAGCGAGGCTCTTGTGGGATTAGGCATAGCTTACCAGCTCAGGGGCGATATCGAGCAGGCAATGGCAGAATACGAGAGGGCTTTGGAAATCAATCCTTCAGACTCGACGGCACTCTCCAACCTGGGAAGCGCACTTCTCACCCGCGGAAACACCGACAAAGCGATCGTGTATCTCAAGCGAGCCCTCGAAATCAATCCCAAGGACGCCGAGGCTTACAACACGCTGGGGTCCGCCCTTCTGATAGAAGGTGATCTCACTGAGGCCGTAGCGAGCTTCCGTCAAGCTGTCGACCTCAAGGCTAACTATGCCGACGCATACGTGAATTTGGGACTGGCATTCCTGCAAGAGGGAAACTTGCAGAAAGCGACTTCAAACCTGAGGAAAGCACTCGAAATCAATCCGTCATCCGCGTATGCACACCATCTCTTGGGTCAGACCTATTCCGCCCGGGGAATGCATGAGGCCGCCGAAGCGGAGTTTCTGAAAGCAAAGAAGCTTGGATACCGTCAATGAAGTGGCTTCGCCGGGTGGTATGGCTTGCGTTGATCCTGCCTGGAGTTTGTCTTTGGGGACAAGACCAACCCTCCCTGGTGGACAAATATCTGGCAAAGGGCGTTGATTACCTACAAGCAAACCAGCTACAAAGCGCGGAGCGTGAATTCCTGCACGCAATCCAATTAGATCCTGAAAATGCTCTGGCCTACAACCTACTTGGTTCGGTTTATGACTACCTTGGAGAGCATGACAAGGCTGACAAGTCCTTTTTGAAGGCGATCAAACTGTCGCCTTCCTTGCCGGCCCCTTACAACAATCTGGGCATTAGCTATCTGCGCCAGAAGCGGACGGCAGAGGCCCTCTGGGCGTTTCATCAAGCCTTGGAACACGACCCTAGGAACGTGACGGCTCATTATAACGTGGGTTTACTCTACATGCAGGAAGGCGACTTCAGGAAGGCCGTTGCTCACCTGGAGCAAGCTCGATCGCTCCAATCCGAGGACCCCGCGATTCTTTTTAATCTGGGTAAAGCGTATTTTCGAGCAGGAGATCTCAACAGCGCTCTCCCCCTTCTCCAGAACCTCGACCGCCAGCCGGCGAGTTCGCGTTTACCCGAGGTGCAAGACCTTCTGGGCACGGTCTTGACGCGGTCGGGACAGCTTGACCAAGCTATTGCCCACCTGGCAAAAGCGGCTGAACTCGATCCGACGGGTGCCGACCATCATTACAGGCTGGCTCTAGCGTGGCAAAAGAAAGGCGACCTGGACAAGGCGCTGCGGGAGATCCAAACGGCCATCACCCTGGGGAAACCGCCCGTTGCCGAACATTACCTTGCCTTGGGGATGATTCGTCGCGCTAGGAACGAAACCGAGAAGGCCAACCAGGCCTTTAAGCAAGCTTTCGAAATAGCCCCCGATGCTGCCTCCACGCGCTTCGCCCTGGCGGTGTTGCTCCGTGACGCTGGCTATTACCAGGAAGCTCTCCAACAATTCGAGCGGGCGAGGGCCGTTCGTCATTCCGACGATTTGGACTTCGAGCTGGCCTTTACGTATTACTTGCTAGGCGAGTTCCCTAAGGCTCTAAAGCTCCTTGAGCAAATCTTGGCTGCCGGGCAGCTTGCCAAGTCCGTCGGTTTTTATAAGTTGCTCGCTGAAACTTACGCCAAATTGGAATGTTGGCCCGAGGCGCTGGAGGCGCTGGAGAAGGCTGTCGAGCTTGACCCCCGTAATCCCACCTTGTATTTGGACCTCGGTCTGGTATTGGTCAACGTAAACGCCCTAAGCCAAGCGGAACAACTTTTTCTCGGCGCTCTCAAGCGCCTTCCTGATGCTGCCGAACTTTATGTCGGCTTGGCTCAAGCCCGGATGTCCCAGGATCATTATCAGGAGGCGTTGGAAGCCTTGCGGCGCGCCGTCAGCCTAGGCCCCGACTATGCCGAAGCGCATTACCTTATGGGGAACTGCTTTAATGAGAGGGAACAATTCGACGATGCCCGCCAAGCTTATCAGAAAGCCATTGCGTTGAGTCCCGAGCGGGACGATTTCCATTTCAGCCTGGGATGCTTGCTTGAAAATCAGGGCGACGCTGCTGCGGCGCTTACCGAATTCGAGAAAGTAATAAACCTCAACCCGGCCTCTGCGGACGGACACTATCGTTTGGGCCGGCTCTATTCGCAAGAGGGAGACTATACCCGGGCTATGGAACATCTTCGCAAGGCGATAGCACTCAAACCAAAAAACCCGCAGAGTTACGATCAATTGGCCCGTGTTTATCTGAAAACAGGGCAGCGGCGCGAGGCACAGGAAGCCCTAGAGACCGTCCGGGAGCTGAAGAGGACAGCCGCTTCAGCCAATTCACCCTCAACGGGTTCGGTGAAGTTGAAACCTGTTGACCAGTACTTACGCTTCCTGAGTCGATGAGATCAGGAATTGAAACATAGCGAGGTCCGTATGGCTAGGTTCTTGGGGTATCTGAAGCTTCTACCACTCCTGGCGTTGCTGTTCTTGTGGCCTCTCCATGGAGAGCATAAGTCTGTGCCACGATCAGGCACAGTCCGCTTTGTCGATGTGGCGTCTTCGGCAGGTTTGAACGCCCCAAATACTTACGGTGGAGTCACAAAGAAGAAATACATTCTCGAAAAGAGCGGCGGTGGGGCAGCTTTCTTCGATTACGATAACGATGGATATCTCGATATTTTACTGGTGAATGGGAGCCGCCTGGAGGGTTTCGATTCAAAAGAAGCCCCGTCCAACTATCTATTCCACAACAACCACGACGGAACGTTCACGGACGTCACAGAGAAAGCAGGTCTGAAACACTCCGGCTGGGGCCAAGGTGTCTGCGTCGGGGATTACGACAATGATGGCTTTGAGGATCTCTTTGTGACCTACTACGGGCACAACGTGCTCTATCACAACCGTGGCGATGGCACCTTCGAAGATGTCACGAAAAAAGCCGGCTTGGACAGCAAAGAGACAAGGTGGGGAACCGGCTGCGCCTTCCTCGATTACAACAAGGATGGCTGGCTGGATCTGTTTGTGGCCAATTATCTCGATTTCGATCTCCAGACCGCTCCACTGGCAGGCTCAAGCTACTACACTTGTCATTGGAAAGGAATGCCGGTCTACTGTGGCCCCAGGGGACTCAAAGGTGGCCAAAACATCCTTTACAGAAATAATGGCGACGGGACCTTCACTGATGTCTCAGCCGGAGCTGGCATCCTAAAAAAGGGGGAGGACCATTTCGCCTTGGGTGTAGGAATCAGCGACTTTGACAACGATGGTTGGCCCGACATCTTTGTCTCGTGCGATTCGACACCGAATATTCTCTTCCATAACAACGGCAACGGAACCTTCAGCGACATCGCCTTACTCACCGGCGTCGCGTACAACGGAGATGGAAGCGAGCAGGCAGGGATGGGCGTGGGCATCGGCGATTACGATCGGGATGGTTTTTTCGACATCATCAAAGCTAATTTCTCGGATGACACACCAACACTCTACCATAATGAGGGCGATGGTTCCTTTACAGACAGAACCATCCAAGCAGGATTGGGTCTGCACACTCACTTCCTGGGATGGGCACCCGGCTTCATCGACTACGACAACGATGGTTGGCCGGATATCTTCATAGCCAATGGGCATGTTTATCCCGAGATCGATGCTCACTCGACGGACACCACTTTTCGCGAACGCAAGCTCCTCTACCGCAATCTGGGAAATGGTACCTTCGAGGACGTTTCGACCCAGACGGGTCCCGGGCTATTGATCAAGAAATCCTCCCGTGGGGCGGCCTTCGGGGACTACGACAACGATGGAAACGTAGATATCCTGGTCAATAACATGAACGATTTGCCGTCCCTGCTGCGCAATGAAGGCGGCAATCAGAATCATTGGCTAACCGTGAAAACCATCGGGACTCGTTCGAACCGAGACGGAATCGGCACGCGAATCACGATTTTCTATGGCCACCAGCATCAAACGGACGAGGTCCGCAGCGGGAGTAGCTGGGCATCTCAAAGTGACCTGCGGGTACACTTCGGGCTCGGATCTGCCGACAAGGTTGACCGCCTGGAGATCCGATGGCCGAGCGGGTTGACAGAGAATTTTTACAACGTAGCCGCGAACCAATTCCTGGTCGTCCGAGAGGGCGAGCAGAAAGGCCACTAGCCCAGAGCCGTCAACCATTCGTTATTGCCCACCCGTCAGATCGCTCGCCGTTTCCTCCTCCACGTGGCGAGTGGCCCCTGGGTTTGCCGATATTAGGCTACTGACGGGGGTCGCTCTCTCTCCGGCCGGAGGCCGGCCTCATTTCCCCGCAACGAGGCAGGCTACAGCCTGCCTCTCCAATTTCATCTCCGGCTGCTCCGGCCGCGGGCTTGACCCGGCTGAACCTGATAGGTACACTTTGGTCACAACCGATTGGTAGCTAGGGTTCCGCTGCCTACACCTGTGGTTGGTCACGAGGGGTTAGACAGGTCAGGGCCAAGCGCTACAGAAAGCCGCAAAGCCGGCAGGCACCTCAAGGCACAAAAGGCTCGAGGGGATTGGTTGACAGGGGATGGGTGTGTGCCAATCCCAAGAACTGAGGTACCCCAATGAGCGCGCTTGGCCTCGCCCTGGTTCTCGCTGCTGCATTCGGTCACGCCTCCTGGAACCTTCTTTCGAAAAAAGCCGGTGGTGGCGCGAGCTTCGTGTGGATCTACACCACCGTTTCGGTCGCTCTCTACGCCCCGATCACGCTCGCTGCGCTTCTTTGGCGACCACATTACCTCAGCGTCCTCGGTCTGACCTTTGTCTTCGGCAGTGCGGTCATCCACGGGGGGTATTTTGTTCTGCTCCAGTACAGCTACCGGGTCGGAGACTTTTCGCTGGTTTATCCGCTTGCCCGCGGCACCGGATCGATGCTGTCGACGATCTCTGCAATTGTGCTCTTTGGCGAACGTCCCAGCGCGCTGGCACTCACTGGAGCTTTCGTCGTGGGCGCGAGTGTCGTGCTATCTGCTGGATCCAGTTCGAGCGATAAATCGTGAAGAGACTTCCTCTCAGGCGTAATGACCGGCGCGCTCATTGCGATGTACACGCTCTGGGACAAGCATGCTGTCAGCCGCCTGGGGGTTTCCCCCCTGCTGATGGAATGGGGAACAACCGTAGGTCTCACCCTGCTCCTTCTACCAACCGCGCTGAGAAACTGGGAGCAAGTGCGCCGTGAATGGGCGGTTCATCGCAAGCACGCGATTGGCATCGGCATCCTCTGCCCACTCGCCTATATCCTGGTTCTGACGGCGCTGAGCTTCAGCCCGGTGAGCTATGTTGCGCCGGCGCGAGAGATGAGTATCCTCATCGGCACCGTGATGGGAGCCCGGTTGCTGGCCGAAGGCCATCCGCATCGACGCCTCGTCGCGGCAGGGTTAATGGTCCTGGGAGTGATCGCGCTCGCCGCGGGATGAGCTTGCGAGCGGAACGTGTTACACAGGGGCCGAGAGGTCAATCATCGCCACCATCTTCGAAAACGGTGTGGGCCGGTGCGGGCATGGGCAGACTCCCCCTACGATCTCGCCAGAGAATTGCATTCAGCTTCACCGTATCCGCGGCGTCGGGTCGCGAGAAATCGAGCCGCATGGACTCCTTGGCTCCGGGCGCCTGGGGCGGGTTCGTCTGATAGAGAAGACCGCTGTCGCGATTGCGAGTATCGGCAGTGAAGGCCGGCTGATTGCCGGGGCCTGAGAAAAGCAGTGCCATGACGGGCGCCCAGGCGTCGTTGTTGTTCATGGGCGGCAGGCCGAGCAAAACCTCCATGGTCCGGATCATGCTGACGGTCGTGTAGAAGTTGCTGTCCACGAAAGGATGTTCGGTAGAAGCGGGAGAATACTTGCTGATGACCAGCGCCGGGCTGCGATGCGCGTCAACGTGGTCCGGGCCGTCCTGCGCGTCGTCTTCGAGGATGAAGATCGCGGTATCGTCCCAGTAGGAACTGTGAGAAACGGCGTCAACGACGCGCCCCACTGCCAGGTCGTTGTCCGCGACCATCGCCGTCGGCCGCGGCCCTCCAGGTTTCGTGCCCATGGTGTGATCGTTGGGGAGATAGAAAATCACGAATTGTGGCAACAGCGCGCCCTTTCCCTCCTGGCGAGCCTTCACGAATCCCTCAAATTCGTTCAAGAATTCGTCAACGCGTAGCTGATCAGGATAACTGAGATTCCAGTCCGCGTAGAGCGGATCAAAGTGGCCTTCGAGTTCGGGCTTCGTCGCCACATTCGCGGCAATCATTGGGACCGGCCAAGGCCAGGGGCTGGGCGAGCCATGAGGTTCGCCGACATTAAAGGGCAGGGATTCCCCCTTGTGGACGAAATCCTGGGAGCAGGGCGCCTGGCCCGGCTGCAGCACCGCACCGAGCTTGGGAGGCTTCATCTCACCCAACTCATTGCACCACAGGGTCGCTACGAATTCGCCATAGTTCCGGTGACTAAGTCCCGCGCGCGCCACATTCGTCCAGATGTAGCCGGTATCGGGATCGTCCACATCCGGCTGCCCTTCGAGCAGCGGGAAACCATTCGCCACTTCGCCCAGGTAGTCGTACGTGCGCTCCTCCGACCCGCGATAATTGATCTCCCAGGTCTTCTCGGTGTAGTCGCTGGTGATCGCGGCGGTGGACCACACGTGCCCGTCACCCGATACCTGGCCACTTACATAGAAGTTGTCGAGAATCCCGAATTTCCGGGCGAGCTTGTGCATGTTCGGCGTGATGTCCTCGCCATACATGACAAGCGAGGGGTCACCGTTCGCCTCCTTCAAATCGCCGAACACCTGATCGTAGCTGCGATTCTCCTTGATAATATAAATGATGTGCTCAATCGGATTGTGCCCGGCCCGGAACCTGATCGGCTGCGCTTGGCTGCGCATTCGGTTGCACACTTCGACATCCTCGGTGAGCTTCTGGAGATCCTTCTCCGCATTGCGATAGTTAAGGCGGGCTATGGAACCATGAATCAAGGTTGCAATGTAGGGGTAATCGTGGCCCGGCTTCGACCCTTCGCTCAGCGCCGACCGTTTCAACAGCTTCGAATTCGGCCCCGTTCCCTTCCCCTTGCCGGTGACAATGAGGAGCTCATCGCCTGCGACTGCGAGAGCGGTGGGATACCACTCCGTGGGAATAAAGCCGAGGGCTCTTTGAGTGTCCGATGGAGCGCTGCGGGCGCGCTGATCTAATAGCTTTGTCGAATCGAAGACCGCCACCGCGTTCGCCGAGGCGTCAGCTACAAAAAGGCGTGTTCCGTCTGCATTTTGGGCAAGCGCGTTCGGGAAACTCCCCCCGTACTGCTGCCCAGGCAGTCCAGTGACGAGCAGGCCCGAAAGCTCACCCGTTGCTGTATCGATAACAGCTACACGATCTGCGTTCGAGAGTGTGACGTAAAGGCGATTCTCATCCGGGCTCAGCAACATGGCCGTAGGATGGGAGCCGGGAGCGATCGATGAGCTGGGAGCAAGTAGCGGAATCATCCTTACGATGCGCCCGCTCTCGAGGTCAAGTTCCGCCACCCGCGAGGCATTCCAGAGACTGCAGTAACCGCGCTTGCCATCTTTCGTCGCCACCACGCCGTAAGGATATGAAGCAGGCACAACCAGGTGGGTGCTCAAGTCGAAGCGGTGGATGACGTCTCCCGTCGTGGCATCGAGGAGAAGTGCGTCGTCGGAGAGATTATCAGCCACGAGGAGTTTCTCTCGGTTTCCAGCGACCACAACAAGTCCCGCGGGATAGGGCACAGCCTTACCCGCTGGTACCTCGTTTCCCACCCGCGCCGCCGGATGGCCTGGGCCGAGAGGCTGCAAGGGAATGGCGATGAAGCGCTCCGCGGTAGCGCGCCCATCCTCGAAGCGATAGACCGCGATGCCATTGCCCATATTCCCCGGTCGTTTCCCCTCGGAATCCGTTATGGAAGCAATCGAGGCATAGAGGTGTTTTCCGTCCGCACTGAAGGCTAAACCCAGGAAGTAGGTTTGGTGCGCCTCCTTGCCGATGCGAGAGTCGGGGAAGTCCGATATCTGGTTGCTATTGAGGTCGAGGACTGCGATTGATTCCTGATAATCGGACTCGGCTGTTCCGTAGCCGTTATTCAAGAGCGCGGCGTATCGGCCATCAGGATTCAAAGCAATGGTCACCGGAAAGCTGTTCGTCCGTTGTGGCATCCCAGACACCTTCAGCGGAAGGAGTTTGCTGGATGGAAGCGAGATAGTTTCCTTCCCAGACTGTTCTTGCGGACCACCAATGATGGGAAGAATTGCCAAGCTTAAGCCAAGTACGACGAAGAGCAACATCCTCCATCTCACCATGAATTCACCTCTTTGCGGAAAATTCGTGTTTCCCACACACAGGAAAAATCTCGCAGCGCACAAGCTCAATTTCACGGCTGTGAAAAAATCGCGCTGTAGCGGCGGTCGATCACCGCGTTGAACACTTCCGCGCTCTTCAGCCAGTGGGCTTGAGGCGAAGCGCTCAATCCACCCACGCTGCGCCACTGTCCTATGGCCTACGCCCTGCTCAGGCTCCCTGCTGCTCCTGAAAGCAGAAGGGAAACCAGCGAGTACAGAGCCGCCGGCTTTACCACAATCCTGCGCCAGAAACGGTGATATCCTGGCCGGAAATGCCGAAGCTCTCGTCAAGCGCCAAGAACAGTGCCAAATGGCCTATCTCCTCAGGGGAGATTAGGCGCTTTTGGGGGTAGGAATTGATGATTTCCTGAAACTTCTTCTCCTCGGTGACCTTATCGGTCTTGGCGAGGTCTCCTATCCATTGCTTCCCAAAGGCGGTGTTAACCCAGGCGGGGCAAATGGCATTGGCGCTGATGCCAAATTCGGCGCCCTCCAGCGCGACAGAACGCGTAAGTCCCAGCACGCCCGCCTTGGCTGCACAGTAGGCAGCATTGGTTGCGCTGCCCACGTTGGCAGCCGTTGAAGCGATATTAATAATCCGCCCCCATCTGTTTTTCTTCATGGTCGGAAGCACGGCCTTGATGCAGCGATAGGATCCCGTCAAGTTGACGTCGAGGACACGTTGCCAAAGGGCGTCGTCGTGCCCTTCGACCGTGTGTTCGCAGGTCATCCCCGCCGCATTGGCTAGAATGTCTATCTTGCCGAAGCGCTCCAGGGTTCTTTCCACAAATTCCTCGACAGAAGCAGGGGAAGTAACATCCAACTCCTTCGCCAGGCACTTAACTCCAAAACCCTCCGCTTCGCCTTTGACCTGATCGAGTTCCGAAGGGTCAAGTAAGTTGGTGATCTCGCCCGCTATGGTCTTGCCCCCTCTACGGGTCAACGAGCCGATGGCAAGATTTGCCCCTTCTCCGGCAAATGCCAGGGCCATGGCGCGACCCATGCCGCTGGCGCCTCCGGTGACCATTGCCACTTTATCTTTGAGTTTCATTTTTCGCTCCTTCTTGAGTTAAAGTTTTTTCTGTCCTAAGTACGAAGTTCCACAACTACAGGCTGGTGGATGAGGGGATCACTCACCTTTGGCCCCTACATATGCCAAGCCCGCCAGGCTAAGATCGAAAGCGTAGTCCAAGCGGAGCTTGTCGCCATCCTGAATCAAGACAACGGGTGGGAGGCGATTTCCATCGACCGGGTTGAAATCACATATGATTCGGCCCCCAATCAGCTTTCCTCCCGAAATGGAGCTCCTCCTGATCTGATCGACAAGAGCCGGGTCGAGATGCGAGAGGACTTCACGGAGGCGCTGGGGGTCACTGTGATACAGCGCCTTCGAGTCTTCGGTCAACATCTGCCAGATGTCGTCGTATTTTCTCTTCGTCAGGGCTTCCGTGTAGGTCGCGTAAAACGCGACCACAGCCTTAGCGATATCCCCAAGTACGGGCCGGGCTGCCTCAATCGGGGTGGCGAGCAGGACTTGGTCCCCCATGCGCCGCTCTCGCTCGGCTCTGAGAATCTGGAAGCGCTCGAGATGTTCGCGGGCTTCCTGAGGCTGCTTCAGTTCTTTGTAGACGAGCGCCAGCCGGTACTCAGCATCCTCATTTTGGGGGTTCTCCTGGACCACGGTTGAAAATTCCCGCAATGCTTCGGAATTCAGCCCCTTCAATGCGTACGCTCTCCCCAGTTGAAATCGGGAGTCGAGAGAATGAGGATTCAGTTTCAGCGCTAGTTCGAGCTCCGCAATGGCCTCGTCCAGCTTCGGCACCTTCTCGCGCATGAGAAGCATTCCAAGGAAGTAGTGGCCCGCGTAATCTTCCGGGCTCTTTTGAATACATCCCCGATAGACTTCGGTAGCGCGGCCGATGTTGCCCTCGTCAAAATACGAGAATCCCAAGCGCAAGCAACACTCGTAATAGTCAGGCTGTAAAGCGAGAGCCTTTCCAAACCATTCTCGCGCCTCAACAAAATTCCCTGTTGCTTCCTTGGCCCAGCCCTCTTCGTAGCAAAGGGGCGCTGAGCGGGGCAGCGCCTGCAAACCCACCGACAAAACCATTTGCGCGGCCCCGACAAGGTGGTGCCGGAGGAAGAGCCGCGCCAGCGAGAAATACTGGATTTCCTCCCTTTTCAACAGGCGTGCAAATTTCTCCACTTCAGGGCCGGTGGGCGCTTCCTGGAAAGGGTTCACGGGAGGGGGGCTCGAGTTCCCCTCATGCTCAATCAGCACAACGAATTCGCGGTTGGCCTCGGCGTACCTCTCCAAACGCAGATAGTTGAGCGCCAGATTGATCCGCACCGTCGGAGAGGTGGGTTGGAGCTGTAGGGCCTTGAGGTACGAAGGCGTTGCCTCCGCGTATTTTCCTATCTTCTCCTCCGTGATGCCACGCACGTTATAAAGTTGGTAGTTCTGAGAATCCAGGCGGAGGAGCTTGTCCAATACGGTCAGAGCGTGATCGTAAGCCTTACCCACCAAGTCAGTCTGAAGCTGTGCCAGGAGACGGTCTTCGTCCCCTGTGTCAGGGTGACCCTGGGAACGGACCTGCCTGCCAGTCAAGAGGACAGCACACAGGCCGACAATGATGAGCCGCCGCCGGTCCGGTGACCTCTTTTCCCGAGTCATCATTTACCTTGATCTCCAAAAATCACTTGCTGCCATGCATGGCGACCGTTACATGGACCTGATGAATCCAGTTGTTGACATAATTGTTAATGCGGTCGCGATCCTCGACGACAGGCTGGGTTTTGCCCTTGTCGTCGAAAGCCCTCACGAGGATGGTGTGCTCACCGATCTCCGGAGACCTCCAGGCGTACTCCCACAAAACCCAGGCGCAGAGCGCTCTTTCTTTACCCAGAACCGCTGCTTCCCAACTCTGTCCCCCATCCACGCTCACTTCCACTTTTTCCACCTGCCCGCGGCCTGTCCAGGCTGCTCCTTTGATCGTGTAAGGTGCAAGCTTTAAGATCTCCCCGTCGATGGGGCGGGCGATTTGGGATTTAAGCGCCATCTCTGTAACCGGGGTAATAACCGGTTCTCCCGTAATAACATCTCGCTTCGCAGTGTAATAACGCTTTGACATGTAAAAGGGAAGGAAAGGTCGGTCCGTTACCTCAATCCGATGCAGCCACTTGACGTGAGCATTTGCATACCAGCCTGGAACAACAGCACGCAGCGGAAATCCGTGCTGCGCGTTCAGGTTTTCCCCGTTCATTTTGTAAGCCAAGAGGATTCCCGGCTCCAGAGCTTGGCGGACGGGCATGCTGCGACTGTAGCAAAGGGGAACGTTCTCACCCTCATCCAGTCCGTAATCCGCGCCGTCCAGGATGACCTCGACCGCCCCGGGTTTGATGCCCGCCTCCATCAGCAACGCGGAGAGGCTAATCCCCGTCCATTCCCCGTTGGACACCATGCCGCCTCCGGGCAGGTTCCCAGCACACTCGAACGTCGCCACCTTCGTCACCCGAGGACGCCGCACCAACTCCGGATAGGCTAGCTCCAAGCGACGTTCGACCAGGCCTTCCACCACGAGTTTCCAGTCCCGAACGTCCAGTTGGGGAACGACACCGAGATGGCCGCGAACAAGGAAGCGATCCACCGGTGTGATCCATTGGTTCAGCTCCGCGAAAGGCATCTCGCGCCATCGCGTCAGTTCTGAAGACGATTGGAGAGGCCTACCCGAATTCTCAACCGCGTACGCCAACCGGTCGAGGCCGGGCAAACGCAAGCCGGCGAGAGAAACCGTTTTAAGAAAAGTTCGTCTTGCGAGCAGGGGCATGTTTCCTATTTTTCTGTATGGGACGTCAATGTAATTTCAATGACACCCTTGGGCATTGGTCCGAAAGAGGCGCAGGAGGTCGTCCTTGTGAACCTGTCCGAGGTCGCCAACGACGAGTTCCGCTTCCGCAAGATCCTCGGCCCGGCGGGAATTGGTGACTGCCAGACAGCGCATGCCAGCCGCGTGGGCGGCCTGGATTCCGGCAGGAGCGTCCTCGATGACTAGGCATTCGTCGGCTTTCAGTTCGCTCAAGCCGCTTACCTGCTGACGCAAGGCGCCCAGAGTTGCCAAGTATCCCCCGGGGTCCGGCTTTCCCGCGTGAATTTGGTCGGCACTGATGATCACCTGGAAGTATCTTTTCAAGCCGCTTTTGCCCAGGACAATTTCGATTTCGTGTTGTCTCGCACCTGAGCAAATGGCCAGACGAAAACTCGCGGCTAACCGCGCCACGCACTCTGGGACCCCAGGAAAGAGGGTCAGGTATTGGTCCAGCTCCTGAAGGTAATAGACCGCTTTCCGCTCCACTAACTCCATAATCTCAGAAGGCTCCCTGAGACGGCCGCGATCGCGGAGGACCGCAGCAAAACACCCCTTGTCGTCCAACCCCAGATAGATGCCGAAATACTCCTCTTTCGAGAAATCTACCCCCTCTTCGCGCAGCACTTTTTGAAACATCAGAAAGTGGAAGGGTTCGTCATCGATAATAACTCCATTGAAATCGAATATGACGGCTCTCAGCACTTCTCCCTCTCAGACAAAAAACGCCGTTGTGGCGATGGCTAGCTCAGATCAACGAACCGTACATCCGAAGAAAAAGTGGCGTCGTTCCCTTGCGAGCCGCTGCGCGAGCAGAATACTGCTTTCGCTGCGCGCTTTCCGTACGCCACCCACCCCCGAAGAATCATTCTGCCGTGAGAAGGGTGAGTTGTCACAAGTTAAACGTCGTTCCCAAACCCTTTGAATCAGGACTTCGGGCGCGCATTCCAGATGGAAGCCATTAAAAGCGCCCCAATCAGTGAGACGGGCCCAAACAGATTAAAAACAGCGGACCAGCCGTAATTCTTTGAAGCGTAGCCAATCACGATGCCCGAAAGCGCAGCCCCAATGGAGCCCAAACCATTGACGAACCCAGCCGCGGCAGAGGCCGCCCGCTTAGAGCCGAAGTCGACGGCCGCTGCGCCGCTGGTCACCGAGTCCGGCCCGTATATCAAGAAACCTATCAGCGCTATTCCCGCGGCGTTGGAGATCCGACCCCAGGTGCTGATGGTTCCGTAGAAGTAGACGATGATAGCCAGACTGGCCATCATCCAGACAACGATGGGCGCTCGCCGACTCTGAAACAGGCGGTCGGAAGCGATTCCTGCGAAGATCGCCCCCACAATGCCAGTCAGCTCGAACACCAGAAACGTGTAGCCCGCCTCTCCTTCCGGATAATGCAATGAATGCGACATGTAGAAGGGGAGCCAGAACAGGAATGAATAACGAATAAATTTCAAAACGACATACGTGAGGCCGAGAGTCCAAATGACGCGGTTCTTCAGGACAAGGAGTATGTCATTCCACCCTCCTTCTAGCGCGGCAGCCGCGGCCGGCGTTACCGGTGGTTTGCCTGCTTTCTGAGTGTAGTAAACCTCCACATCCGGAAGTCCTTCCCTTTCCGGCGACCCGGGTTGCAGAGCGAGAAACACCAAGGCGTAGCCGCCCACCACAAGCGCGGGAACCAAAAGGGCCGGGCGCCAGCCGAAGTGTACGAGCAACCAGGTTGCCAGGAAGGTGGAGAGCACCGCACCCGCCTGGTAGCAGGTGCACCAGAATCCCATGACGGTCCCTCGCTCCTCGGTCGCAAACCATTGTGAAAATGCCTTTGCGCACCCTGGCCAGCCGGCGGACTGGAGATACCCGTTCAACCCGTAAGCCAGAACAAATACCGGGTAACTGTGGCCGGTCCCAAAGACTAGCATAAGGACTGCCGTGCCAATCAGGCCAATTCCCACTAGCAGCCGGCCCCCAATGCGGTCGCCGATCACGCCATTGGCGAACTGACCGATGGCGTAAAGGGCGAGATAGCTCGTATCGATGTAACCGAGCCGGACGGTATCCAATCCATAAGTTCCTGCTATCGTCCCCTTAACAATAGCGTAGGGCGTGCGACAAAAGTAGAAGAATGCATACGCCAGCCAGGTCAAAACGAACGCCCGGATTCGAAGCCGACGGTAGATCGGCTGCCAATCGCCGGGTGGGCACGCCGTACAACTCACAGCATCCACAGATGCTTGCTCCTTTTGGTCACTCATTCTGCCAAGCCTCGGTGGAGTTTGGAAAGATGATACAGAAGCGTCCAGCCTCGTCGACAGACAAGGCGTAGGGGGTAATGTCAGGCGGGATTTTCCAGCTTTCGATCAAACGGTGACCGTTGGCGGGGTGGCGACAGCCGGAGCAGAAGCAGTTATCTCGCAACCAGGTGAAATCGTACCGGCCTAGATGCCGTCCCCCTCCAGACGACCTCGATGTATCTCTCCAAGCCCTTGGTGACTTCGATCCTGTAAGGCAAGTTTCGCGACATGCGTATTCCTCATTTACTACGCCTTCGCCGGGCTTAGGGATGACCATAGGTTCGCAAGACCAACCACTCGAAATCGTCCAGCCCCCTCTTCCTGGGCGCTTACCGGAGGAACGTCTACTTCTGCTCGCCTTCGAGATCACTCAGGGCCTCGCGCGCCGCAGAAAGCTCGGGTCCGCGGCGAGAGCTAAACGAAACTCGCGGATTGCTTCGTCGGTTTTCATCTGCTCCCGAAGTACCAGGCCGAGATTAAACTGCCCCAACGCCAACCCTGACTCCAGGCGCACCGCCTCCCAGTCTCCACGCTTCACAGAGGTTTCTATGTGCTTGTGGAGACTCCGGCTCAACCTTCAGAGCCGCTTTCAATTGAGCCTCGCCTTCCGCCCACGGCCCTCGATCACGGCAATCACGCCGAGAATGTAGTGTGCCACGTAGTCGTCGGGTGCGGTCTTCAGGAACTTCTGCTTCCCAAGCCCCAGCAGGCCTCGCCCTTGAAACTGGGATGGTGGTTGCGCCCCCAAGAATTGCAGAATTGTCGGCACAACTTCCAGCAGGCTAACGGGCTCGTCGATCCACGCTGGAAAAGAGGCCGCAGTAAGCGGCCAATGGATAATCAGCGGCACCCAGAGCGTGCTCTGATAGATGAAATAGCCGTGCGCGGTCTCGCCGTGCCCGCCGAGGCCCTCCCCCCTGATCCAATGTAAATACGATCAGCGATTTGTTGAACCCCTTCTCTGGCCGCTCAGTCTGTATGCGCAGTGGTGGGCTTCGAAGGGAAATGAAGGGCGGACTAAGGGCCCCAGGCTAATTTGCTGCTCGTGAGGTTAATGAAAACGGATTTGGCCTTGGTGTAGGTGTGATACGCCTCGAGACCGAAGTCCTCGCCGAGCCCGCTTTGCTTTTGCCCCCCATACGGAACCGAGGGCTCCCAATACTCCACCGTGTTCACCCAAACCATCCCCGCCTGGATCGCCCTGGCCATCCTGATAGCGCGGCCCAAATTGTTGGTCCAGACAGAGGCCGCCAATCCGTATGCAACCCCGTTCGCCAAGGCAACAGCCTCTGACTCCTCGCGGAAGGTCAGAACGGAAAGCACCGGGCCGAATATTTCTTCCTGGGCGATCCGCATCTTCGCATTCACGGCGGTGAATATCACCGGGGAGACGAAGTATCCCCGCTGCGGCTTCGATCCGTTGCCGATGAAATTTGCGCGAGCTCCCTCGGATTCACCGATCCGGATGTAGTCGTTTACCTTCTCGAACTGCACACGGTCAACGAGCGGCCCCAGATCGGTTTCTTCGCTGGTCGGATCACCGATCCGAAGCTTCGCCGCCCTTTTCGCCAGCTTGTTGACGAACTCCTCGGCAATCGATTCTTCGATCAAAAGACGTGAGCCGGTCGTACAAATCTGTCCCGCATTGAAGAAGCCACTGAAGAGCACGCCGGCGACGGCCTGATCCTGGTCAGCGTCAGCGAAAACCACGCTGGGGCTCTTGCCGCCGAGTTCAAGAGTAACGGGGACGATTCGCTCGGCAGCGGCGTGAAGAATTTTCCTGCCCGTCTCGGTGCTTCCCGTAAAAGAGATTTTATTGATTAACGGGTGGCTGGCCAGAGCGGCTCCTGTCTCCGGCCCTCCATTCACTACGTTTACGACCCCGGGAGGAAGGCCGGCTTCGAGACAAATCTTCCCCAGCTCCACCGTACTCAGCGGTGTCTGCTCGGCCATCTTTAAGATAACAGAATTGCCTGCGGCCAGGGCCGGCGCCAACTTGATGCAGGCGTTCAGAAAAGGGTAGTTCCAGGGGACGATCCCTGCCACCACGCCATAGGGTTCCCGGATGGCGTAGTTGTAAAGCCACGTTTCGGAGGGAAAGACTTTGCCGCTATACTTGTCCGGCACTCCCGCGTAGTACTCGAAGATGCGAGCACACAGAGGGACGTCGCCATACTTGTTGTCTTTGAGGGGCTTGCCGCAGTCCAGAGCGTCCAGGAGAGCCAACTCGTCGTTCTTTTGACGAATAATCTCGGCCACCCGGCCAAGCAGCCGCCCCCGCTCCCAAGCAGGCATGCGGGTCCAGGGCCCTTCATCAAAAGCATGTCGCGCACTCTGGATGGCACGATCGACATCTTCAGGTCCGCCCTCGGCCACCTCGGCCAAGGGCTCTTCGGTGGCGGGGTTGATGCTGAGGAATTTCTTCCCCGCCACCGAAGCTACTTCTTTTCCGTCGATAATGTGTCCAATTTCCTTCATCTTGTTCTCTCCAATCCTCAGAAAATCAACTTCAACGCCAACTGAATCAAGCGAGGATCATCCGCAGC
>Ga0208323_1000255_pt1 | contig 28249 bp, 25 predicted proteins | sample June2015DPH_10_1_2_FD_184703 | JGI IMG/M metagenome (GOLD analysis project Ga0208323, IMG submission 184703) | Peatland microbial communities from SPRUCE experiment site at the Marcell Experimental Forest, Minnesota, USA - June2015DPH_10_100... | ecosystem: Environmental > Terrestrial > Soil >... | reverse complement strand
CAGCCAGGCTCCTCGCCTCTTACGTTCTTAGTGTTTCTGCCTCCTAGTTGCGACAAAAACCCTGAACCGTCGCATTTTTGCGACAAAAACCCTGACCCATCTGCGACAATAACCCTGACCCGTCACAGAATTGGTGGACCTGGGGGGGTTCGAACCCCCGACCCCATGGTTGCAAATCCCGCTCAGTAAGTCTATCTGGTTGATTTTGCGGCACGGCTGGCAACGCTAAGGCACGCAAAAACGCCTCTGGAACGGCCAAGTGGTACTTAACTGGTACTCGTTTCTCTTCGTCTCCCTAGCTTGTTCCTGAAAACCTGTAGTGCCGACGCACATTCGACGGAGGCTAGGACTCTAGCCAACAAGCCGCCCGAATGGCCTACATGCCCGATTATGTCCTGCTGCGGCCCGTGCCGCTCGAACTGAAGCGCCAATATCCCGAGCCGGAGCCCGGCCCGGCCGCAGCGGTTGGCGCAGGCGGCCCTGTGGGCGCGGGCTCTGCCGTAGGCGCGCCGTCGGGAGTCAGTGCGCCATCGTCATCTGACGCGTCCGGGCCGTCCCTCTTCACCGCGCTTCAAGAACAGCTTGGGCTGAAACTGCAATCGGAGAAGGGCCCGGTCGATGTCCTGGTCATCGATCATGTCGAAGAGCCTTCGGAAAATTGAAAAGGCGTTAGCGGCGGGTTTACCCTGCCATCATCCTGGCAGCATAAAGCCGCCGCTACGCAGAGCCGTAGCACATCCGCCGGAAGCTGTGAAAAAGTCGCCCCCGCGTCTATAGCGGCGCCCTGTGAGCGTCGATGCGACAGTCTGGCAGGATCACTTGCCGAGCTTTTTTCTCTTGACAGCGACCTCGTACCAGGTGTACTAGTACACCAGTGATTCCCTTTCATGTTGACTTTCGGCCCGGCGTTTCGCTCTACGAGCAGGTGGTCTATGCCGCCAAGAAGGCGGTCATTTCCGGCCGACTCCGCCCCGGCGACGTCTTTCCTTCGGTGCGCACGCTCAGCAAGGAACTGAAGATCAATCCCAACACCGCCCACAAGGTGATTGCGAGCTTGGTGGCCGCCAACCTGCTGGAAACGAGGCCGGGGATCGGGACGGTGGTCGCCGCCTTCACCGAGCCCAGCGCGGGAGAGCGCACGCGCCTGCTGGGCGAGGAGATTGAGGCACTGGTGGTGGAAGCCAAGAAGCTGGGCGTCGGGCTGGACGACGTGACGGCCTCCGTCGCCGAACACTGGAAACGGCTGGGCCCGAGGGAAGGCTCGGCCTCAGGGTGGGGAGGACGCGGCAAGCGATGAGCAGCGCGATTCGAACTGATAACCTAGTCAAGAGATTTCGCAAGGTCACCGCCCTAGGCGGCGTCAACTTGGAGGTTCCCGAGGGCGCGATTTACGCCTTGGTGGGGCCCAACGGCGCGGGCAAGACGACCACGATCAAAATTCTGATGAACATTTTTCCAGCGACACGCGGGCGCGCCGAAGTGCTGGGCGCCGACTCGGCGCGCCTGCGCGGGGCTGCGTTTGCTTCTATTGGATACGTTTCGGAGAACCAGGAATTGCCCGGATGGATGGACTTCCGCCGCCTGCGCGACTTCCTCAGGCCGTTTTATCCCACCTGGGATCCGAAGCTGGAGCGCGAGCTGGTGACACAGCTCGACCTTCCGGTCGACCGAAAACTCTCCAAGCTCTCGCGCGGCATGCGGATGAAGGCCGCGATGCTCGTCGCGCTAGCCTACCATCCGAAGCTCATCGTACTGGACGAGCCGTTCGGGGGCCTGGACCCGCTGGTGCGCGACCAGTTGATCGAAGGTGTGCTGGAGCGCGCATCGGAGGCGACGATTTTCGTCTCGTCGCACGACCTGGCGGAAATCGAGAACCTGGCCACCCACGTTGGCTATCTGGAGGAAGGGCATCTGCGCTTTTCGGAAGAAAGCGCGGCGCTGCTCCAGCGTTTTCGCGAGGTCGAGTTGACCCTCGAGGCACCGCCCTCCCTCGACCGGAAATGTCCTGAGAGCTGGATGCACATCGCGGCCTCCGAGCACGTTTTGCGGTTCATCGAAAGCCGCTTCGACGCGGAGCGCACGGGCGCGGAGATCCGCGCGTTGTTCGGCGAGGTGCCCGACGTGACGTTCAGGCCGATGTCGCTGCGGGCGATTTTCGTGGCCATGGCCAAGGCGGGGCGCCCCTCCGCCGGAGGCAGCACAGCATGAAGAACCAAATCCTGCACATCTTCAAAAATGACGTTCGCCACTTCTGGCGGGAAATCGTGTTAATGGCCGCCATCGTCGCCGCCTACGGCTGGCACACGTCAACCCATTCGCAAGAGTCGGGCTTTGACGCTATGGACATTGGCTTCTCATTTTCTTCCCAGATCCTGTCTCTGCTGGTGTCCGTCTCATTCATTTTTCTGATCGTGCGCGCCGTGCATGCGGAGTGTCCAGTGGGCGACCGGCAATTCTGGGTGACGCGGCCCTACGATTGGCGACATCTACTGGCCGAGAAAGTTCTCTTTGTCCTCGCGTTTGTGAATGTACCGCTCTTCGTCCTTCAGGTTTTCCTGGTTTGGCATGCAGGCTTTGGGCCGGCGCGGCACATTTCGGGATTGCTGGATTCCCAGTGGCAGTGGGTGCTGCGCGTTATCCTGCCCGTTGCCACGCTGGCGGCTGTCACGGCAAGCACCGGGCAGTTTGTATTGGCGGTGCTCGGTACACTTGTCTATCTCTTTGCCGAACAGGCCCTGGTGATGAAAATTCCGAACACCGGCGTAATGAACGCGGCCGACATCCCGACCGCCATCACCACTTACGGAATCTATGCCGCGGCCATCTTAGTGGTCCTGTGGCAGTACGCTCGGCGCTGCACGATCCGGTCGCGGACTGTGCTGCTTGGCGTGGCAGCGGCAATCCCAATCCTGTTCGCGGTGACGCCCTACCGCACCGTCATCGCCCACCTTCATCCGGCCCCTGCCCCAGAGTCGCCCCTTCCCGTGCAACTGGCCTTCGACCCGGTCAAGCCCGCATCGCTGAAAGGCGGTTACCCGGAGAGAAACAAAGTTCACATTACATTGCCGATCCGGGTCTCTGGAATAGCCGAAGGCTCAAAAGTCGCGTTGACCGGCAGGTGGGTAAGAATCGAAGTTCCTGGGGGTCCGAGTTGGGATTCGGGCTGGGAAGCTCAGAACGAAACCCTGCTGGCCGGCCGTCCGCACACCAGCGAGATCTTCGCGCTGGAGAGGGACTTCTTCGAGCGAGTGAAATCCGCGCCCGCGAACGTCCACTTGGCGTTAGCGCTCGGTCCCGCTCGCGCGCGGGAAGTCGAGCGCGTCGTCGCTGGCCCCGGTCCCTTTTCCTTCCCGCACGACGGAAAGTGCTCTTTTCCCCCCTTCGCGCGTGGCCGGGCCGTGTGCTTCTTCCCTCCCCAGAAGACGGATTGGACCGAGAGAATGTTGTTGAGTGCCAAATCTGAGGAAATCACCTGCAACCCGGAGGAAAACGCGAAGCCCCTGCCTGCGGGAACGATCGCCTATGGGTGGGTCTGGCAAATGGGGAACTTCGGTCTCAATCCCGTCTCGGCCAGTGAACTGTACGTGTCAGACTCGGGAGCGCCGGATGTCCCCACTTTCCGAGGGAATGTCTGCCCCGGAACGCTGCTCACTGTTTATGCGGGCTGGCAAGGGGGCCAGCGGTATCGCGCCGATTTGGAAATCAACGGCATCCACCTCGCCGAGTACAAACTCGACGACAGCGTGTCGCCCGAGGCCGGCGGCTTCGGCGTGATGGTGCCACAATGACGACAGAGACGACTTCGTGGGCCATCTTGATCGCTGCCCTCCAGGTCAGCGGAAGACGAGCCCGCCTTCAACAACAGGAGGTTCGCATGACGAGGCGAAATGTGTTGGGACCTGCGTTGGCTGTCGGTCTGCTCCTTGCGACCGGCACAGCCTTAGCCCAGACGGACCCGGCCACCCCTGCCTTCCAGGTGGCTACGGTAAAGCCATCGCCCCCGCTGGACATGGGGAAAATGATGCAGGCGGTGCAGGCCGGCAGGATGCCAAGATTCGGACCACGGGTCGACGGGGCGCTTGCGACGTACACCTACATGTCGCTGACTGAGCTGATCGTCTACGCGTATCAGGTGAAGCAATATCAGATTACAGGGCCGGCGTGGCTGGCTACGGAGCGATTCGACATTTCGGCCAAGATTCCCGATGGCGCTTCTAAAGACGACGCTCCGAAAATGTTGCAAGCGTTACTGGAAGATCGGTTCAAGCTCAAAGCGCATCGCGACACCCAGGAGCGACCGGTGCTGGCGCTGATGGCTGGCAAGGACGGCCCAAAGCTGAAGGAGTCTCCGCCGGATTCTGCACCGATCGACCCTGATGCTCCCTTAAAGCCGGGCGAGATGCAGATCGATAGTCCCAATGGACCAGTGCGCACGACCAGGAATGCCGATGGCTCCATGACGATGAATATGGGCAAAAGCGGCACCGTGACGACAAGATTCAATATGCAGGCCCAGAGCATGACCATGGAATCCAGCAAGGTGACCATGGCCGGGTTCGCCGACATGTTAACCATGATGCTCCGGATGGGTGGCGGAGGCGACCGCCAGGTGGTGGATATGACCGGCCTTAAGGGGAACTATCAAGTGACGCTGGAGTTCTCGCTTGCTGACGCTATGGCAGCGGCGCGAGCCCAAGGCATGGGGCCGCCCACGGGCTCTGCGGGCGGTGAGCGCTGGGGCGACTCACCAGGCGCGGCGGCCTCCGAACCAAGCTCAGGCGGCTCGACGGTTTTCGCATCGGTAAAGAAACTCGGCCTCAAGCTGGAGCCGTCCAAGGCCAACGTGGAGCAACTGGTAATCGATCATATCGAGAAGACTCCTACGGAGGACTGAGCTGAAGCCGTGGCACAGCGCTGGATGAGGCAAGGACACTCATGAGGAACCCCTTCGGTATTCTATTTGCCGTCGCGTGCTTGGCTGCACCAAGCGTGGCCGCTGCTGCGCAGTCTAACGGCCAGGTCACCTTTGGCGGCCTGCCGGTTCCGGGGGCGATGGTCACTGCCGTTCAAGGCAACAAGAAGGTCACAGCCATCACGGATCAAGAAGGCCGCTATTTCTTTTCTGATTTGGCTGATGGAAGCTGGACCATCGAAATTGAGATGACCGGTTTCTCGCCGATCAAGCAAGCTGTCGTGATCGCGCCTAAGATGCCGGCGGGGAAATGGGATTTGCAGGTGCTGCCGCTGGCGGAAATGAAGGTGCAGGTTGTAGCGCCGGGCTCTAGCCCGGCAGGGTCTACGGCCAGCGAGAAGAGTGGTACAGGAACCCGAAGCGCTGGTCTGAAGCCAGGTGCCACGGCCACAGCCGCCCAAGCGCAAAGCGCGAGGCTAAGGCCCGGCGCCAATTCCTCGGGGACGCAAGCGCAAAACGAAGAGGGCAGGGCGGGCGCCGCCCCTACGAACGAATCAGCCCAAACTGAGCAGCAGAGCGGACCGGCCCTTGCGGCTGGCGCCTCACCTGATGAACTCAATCAAATGGCTACGCCCGGATTCCTGATCAACGGCAGCGTGAACAACGGAGCGGCTTCCCCCTTCGCGCAATTTCCGGCGTTCGGCAATTTCCGCAAAGGACCCGGCGGACTTCACAATGGCGGGCTCGGATTCATCCTCGACAACTCGGCTTTCGACGCGCGCCCGTTTTCCCTGAGCGGCCAGCCCACGGTCAAACCGGGCTATAACCGCATCACCGGGATGCTCGACTTCGGCGGGCCACTGAAGATTCCGCACCTCATTCATAACGGTCCCTTTGTTTTTGCCAGTTATCAGTGGACACGATTCCTGAACGACTCCACGCAATCCGCACTGGTACCGACTCTGGCCGAGCGCGGAGGGGATTTTTCGCAGGTGCAAAACCTGCAGGGACAGCCCGTGGAAATTTTTGATCCGACTACCGGACTTCCGTTCCAGGGCAACGCCATCCCTAAAGACCGGATCAGCCCGCAGGCGCAAGCGCTCCTGAGTCTCTATCCGCTTCCGAACTTCAGCGGCAACGCGCGCTACAACTATCAAGTGCCGATCAACAGCAGCACGCATCAGGATGCGTTGCAATCGCGCTTTATGAAGTTCATCAGCTCCAAGAATCAAGTCAATGGCGGCTTTGCGATTCAGAGCTCGCGATCGGGCACTCCGAACCTGTTCGGATTTCTCGACAACTCGCACACTTTGGGGATCAACACAGACATTCAATGGTCGCACCAACTGGCCCCGCAGATTCTACTCCGTTTGGGATTTCAATTCAGCCGATCCGCATCCGAGAACCGGGCGTTTTTTGAGAACCGCGAAAACGTTTCGGGCCAGGCGGGAATTACCGGCAACAACCAGAATGCGATGAACTGGGGACCGCCCAGTTTGAATTTCGCCAGCGGCATCGCGGGACTGTCGGATGGAATAGCATCCTTCAATCGGAACCAGACGAGCGCGTGGTCATCTCGCGTGCAGTGGTATCGCGGCGCTCACAACGTCACGCTTGGCGGGGATTATCGCCGGCAGGAGTTCAATTATCTGGCGCAGCAAAATCCGCGCGGCACGTTTACCTTTACCGGCATGGCGACGTCGGGCGGAAGCAACGGAACGGGCGGCGCGGGCTTCGATTTTGCCGACTTTTTGCTGGGCATCCCCGACACCAGCTCCATCGCATTTGGCAACGCCGACAAGTACTTTCGCGAGCCGGTCTACGACGTCTACGCCAACGACGATTATCGGATCCGACCCGAATTCACGTTGAACTACGGCATTCGCTGGGAATGTGGCGCGCCGATTACCGAGCTGTACGGACGGCTGGTGAATCTGGACGTTACTCCGGATTTTCTAGCCGCGGCGCCGGTGGTAGCGGCGGATCCGGTTGGGCCGCTCACCGGACAGCACTACCCCCACTCACTGATCCGTCCGGACAAGAGCGCATTCGAGCCGCGCATCGGAATCGCTTGGCGGCCGCTTGGCGGATCTTCGCTGGTAGTGCGGGCGGGCTACGGCGTTTATTACAACACTTCCGTCTACCAATCGATGGCCATGCAAATGGCACAGCAGGCGCCGCTCTCAAAAAGCCTGACGGTGCAAAACGGCCCGGCTTGCCCGCTCACCCTGGCAGACGGTTTCATCACCTGCTCCGCCATCACGCCGGACAACTTTGCCGTCGATCCTAATTTCCGGGTTGGCTACGCACAGAACTGGGATGTGGCCATTCAGCGCGACTTGCCCTGGTCGCTGCAAATGACGGCCACCTATCTCGGCACTAAAGGAACGCGCGGGCTACAGGAATTTCTGCCCAACACCTATCCAATCGGTGCGGCGAATCCTTGCCCCGCCTGCCCGGCCGGATTTGCGTTTTTTGATTCCAATGGCAATTCCAGCCGCGAAGCGGGAGAAATTCAGTTGCGACGGAGGCTCGAGAGCGGATTCACAGCAAGCGTCCAATATACGTACTCGAAAGCCATCGATGATGTTTCCCAATTGGGCGGCGGGGGATCGGGCGGTGCCAGCGCGGGCGGGCCCACCATCGCGCAAAACTGGCTGAATCTGGAAGCCGAGCGCGGACTCTCGCCGTTCGATCAGCGCCATCTTTTGAATCTGCAACTCCAATACACTACCGGAATGGGCCTGGGCGGTGGCACGCTGCGGAGCGGATGGCAGGGGCGGTTGTTCAAGGAATGGACGGCCCTCACGCAAGTCACCGTGGGCAGTGGCCTGCCCGAAACGCCTATCTATCTGGCGGCGGTCCCTGGCACGGGCGTGACCGGGACTATCCGGCCTGACTTGACGGGCGCAGTCATAGACAACGCGGCCGCAGGAGTGTTTCTGAATCCGGCGGCCTACACAGCTCCGGCGGCGGGACAGTGGGGCAATGCTGGCCGGGACTCCATTGTCGGTCCTGCTGTGTTCTCGATGAATGCTTCTATGGGACGTACGTTTCGCCTGCGCGGCAAATACGATCTGGATTTCCGGGTTGATTCGTCAAACGCTCTCAATCACGTCACGTACACCGGCTGGGGCACGATTATCAACAGCGCGCAATTTGGTTTGCCAACCGCCGCCAACGCCATGCGAACTTTGCAGACGACGTTGCGGGTAAGGTTTTGATAAAGGAGGATCCGCAGATTTCGCAGATTTCACAGATTGAGGAACCAACGGGCCAGACATCGAGAAGCAGAGGAATGAGTTAGGTATGCGATTAACGTTCTCACTTGCCGCAAAAGGCGGAACTCGCACGTTATACAGAGTAAGGAAGAACCAAAGCGCTCGACACTGGCACACGTTCCGGTGCTTACTCTGCGAAATCTGCGTAATCTGCGGATTGCTCTCTTTTGCTTACGCCCAAAATATCGGCCGCAACGCGCCGCTCCAGGAAAATCAGCCAGTCACGATCAAAGCCAGCACGCAGTTGGTGGTGGAAGCGGTTGACGTGAAAGACAAAAAGGGAAACCCTGTTGAGGGCCTTACGGCCAAAGATTTTGCCGTCACCGAAGATGGTGCGCCGCAGGCCATCAGCGTTTTCAAATTCGAAAAACTGTCAGAGGCCTCCGGCGCGCCAACAACCGCCTCTGCGCCACCGAACGTTAAGATTTACAACCAGCTTGCACGAACTGAGATCAAGCCGGAGCCGCCGGGAAGCGGCCGCTACAAGGATCGACGTCTGCTGGCGCTCTATTTTGACATGACCGCCATGCCACCCCAGGACCAGTACCGCGCGCTCACCGCGGCCCAGAAATTCATCAGGACGCAAATGAGGCCCGAAGACCTGGTGTCGATTCTGCGATATTCCGGCGGCTCGGTGGACGTCCTGACGGACTTCACGGACAATCGCAGCCTTCTGCTGAGCATTCTTGAAACCCTGGCGGTGGGCGAGGGGCAAGGCTACGACGAGTCCACGGACGACGCCAGTGTGTCGGACATCGGCGCGGCGTTCGGCCAGGACGACAGCGAGTTCAATATCTTCAATACCGACCGTCAACTCTCCGCGCTCCAGACCGCGGCCAAGATGCTCGGGCAATTGAGCGAGAAGAAGTCGCTGATTTATTTCGCCAGTGGCCTGCGACTGAATGGGCTGGACAACCAGGCGCAACTCCACGCCACTCTGGATGAAGCCATTCGTTCCGGCGTGTCGTTCTGGCCTATTGACGCGCGTGGCCTGGTGGCAGGGGCTCCGCTGGGCGATGCGACTCGAGGCTCGCAGGGCAATGTCGGGATGTATTCCGGCGCTGCCGCGGCCGCGCTGACCAGCAATTTCCAGCAGTCTCAGGACACTTTGTATGCCCTGGCCAAGGATACTGGCGGGAAGGCTTTGTTCGACTACAACGATCTGACTCAGGGCATCACTCAGGCGGAAAAAACCTTCACCAGCTATTACGTCATCGGCTATTACACCAGCAATACAGCGCTTGACGGAAAATTCCGCCGCATCAAGATTTCGCTCACTCACGACTTGTCTGCCGCGCTCGATTATCGCCAGGGCTACTACGCGGGCAAGGAGTTCGGCAAATTCACCACCGCAGACAAGGAACGCCAGCTCGAAGACGCGCTGATGCTGCCCGATCCTATCACCGAGCTGACTATTGCCATGGAGATCGACTATTTTCAGTTGAACCGGGCCGAGTATTTTGTGCCCATGGTCGTGAAGATTCCCGGGCGCGAACTGGCCCTGGCCAAACGCGGCGGCGCTGAGCGCACGCTCCTCGATTTTATTGGCGAGATCAAAGACGATTATGGAACTACCGTCACAAACTTGCGCGACAAGGTGAACGTCAAGCTGAGTGACCAAACCGCGGCGGAACTGGCGAAGCGGCCGATCGAATATGATGCCGGCTTCACCCTGCTTCCCGGAAAGTACACCATTAAGTTTCTGGCCCGCGATGCGGAAACGGGAAGAATCGGAACCTATCAAACCACGTTCGAGATTCCCGACTTGAACCGGGTGGACAAACGAATCGCCATCAGCTCCGTGGTTCTGAGCAATCAGCGCGTAGACCTGAGGGAAGCGATCTACAACGCCATGAAAAAGAAAGATGAGAAGGAAGAGGCTACGAATCCGCTGGTAGAAAATGGGCAGAAATTAATCCCCAGCGTGACGCGGGTATTCAAGCGGGAGCAGAACATGTACGTCTATCTCCAGGCCTACGAACTGCAGGCGCCCACATTCCGGCCGCTCGTGGCCTTCCTGAGTTTTTATCACGGGCATTCGAAGGCCCTGGAAACCCAGCCCATCGAGGTTTCAGCCGGAATGGACAACCGGCTGAAAACCGCGCCCCTCAGTTTCAGCGTTGCGCTTAACCAACTTCCGCCGGGCAACTATGTTTGCCAGGTGACCGTTCTGGACCCAGCCGGGAAACTGGGAGCCTTCTGGCGCGCCCCGATTGTGGTTGCGCAATAAAGCCTCGGCGCGATCATCGCCTTCCATGAGGACTTGATGGGATGCTCAATCGGCGGATCCTGTAGCCCGGAGATTTGGTAGCGCTACCGGGAATCGTTGTTCGCCCGCCCCGGATTTTCCAATAATGATGCAAAAACTCTCTCTAGTCAAGAGGCTTCGAGAACAGCCCCCATTTCAAAAAACCGGGTTATTTCGGCATATTTTCGAGCGGTTTTTTGCCGAATGTAGTTCAATGTAGTTCAAAATTTTCCCTCCCTCAACCTGATGGAAACTCGCCCGACCGACATGTCGCAACCCATCAAACCAAACGTGGTCTATCACGCTGATTGGGGCAGCAGCGAAAAGAAGCGGTGGTTCGCCAAGGCGACGGTTGGTGCGGATGGCTGCTACATGGCCTCCGCTCCGACGCCCGTGGGCAATCTCGGCTCGCTCGTCGAGGAGCTTCGCACCGAAGCCGGTGAGACGGGATGCGCCTTCGCAGGCTTCGATTTTCCGGTTGGCGTCCCCGCCTATTATGCCGAGCGTGCGGGCATATCCAGCTTCCGCGCCCTGCTCCAGAAGCTGGGGTGCGACGAGTGGAAGGATTTCTATTCCGTCTGCGACAAACCTGACCAGATATCTGTGCATCGTCCCTTCTACCCGAACCGCGAATTCAAGGGCAAGCGAAAGGAAGATTTGTTTCGTGGTCATGGCGTCTCGTCTCTGGAGCCTTTGCTGCGCCGCTGCGAGAGGGGTGGCAACGGACGCAAGCAGGCGTGCTGCCTGTTCTGGACGCTGGGTCCCAACCAGGTCGGCAAAGCCGCAATCATCGGCTGGCGCGACGTGCTCGCCCCTGCCCTGCGGGACAGCGGCTCAATTTCGCTATGGCCATTCGACGGCCCTCTTCCGACATTGTTCGTGCCAGGTAACGTCGTTGTTGTAGAGACGTACCCCGCAGAGTGCTATGGCTGGTTCTCCGAGGAGCCGTTCGGCAGCAAGCGCAACCAAGACGATAGAAAAAAGTTCGGTGCATCGCTCCTTCCCTGGGCTGCCGTGCAGAGCGTCACGCTTGAGGACTGCCTCAGGAAAGAAATTCAGGGCGGCTTTCCGCATGGGCAGGACGCCCTCGATGCGGTGGTCGGGCTCTTCGGAATGCTCCAGGTGTGCCTCGGGCATCGTTCTTCCGGCGAGCCGGACGACCGGGCAATCCAGGAGATTGAAGGGCGGATTCTTGGCCGGGTGTCCTAGCGATGCCGCTGCCGTTCACACCGCCATGAGTTGATGACAGCGTTCTAAAATTCTCGTTCCCGCCCAAATTCCCTAGGGGACGTTCTGGTAGAAATCAAGACTCGATTGAGGAACAGGTGGCGTAAAATGAACCGAACCGCCGCTCGACCTCTGAGGATTCCTGGGACGCCATCGGAGCGGGCGATTATTCTCTGTTGGAGGAAGCCATGAAGATTTTGGTGGCAGTTGATGATTCGAAGTTTTCCGACGCAGCTCTGCAAGGTGTGATTGCACAGATTGCGCCGCAGGGCACGGAAGTGCTCGTATTGCACGTCGTCGAGCCGATCACGCTCTCGCCTCCCCCGCAGATGGCGGCAGGCTACGCCCCCGAGCTTGAGAGTCGGGTAAAGTACGGCCGTGAGTTGGTAGCGCGAGAGGCTCAGAGGCTTCGCGCTGCCGGTTTCAAAGCGACCGGTGCAGTCGAAACGGGTGACACCAGAGAGAAGATTATCGATGCTGCCGCGGAATGGCGTGCGGACCTTATCGTGATGGGTTCCCATGGGCGCAGGGGTGTGGAGCGTTTCCTGCTCGGCAGTGTTGCGGAACACGTGGCCCGCCATGCCCAATGCTCAGTAGAAATCGTGAGAATTCGCTCTGACCACTGAATCGCGGTTCAGATGACGCCGCAGAGGTTGTGTGAGGCCCCCGGTATCCTGCCGCGATCAACCTTGGAATCTCCACCGGCTGCGATGACTTAAGGCCCAGGAAGCCCGACATAGAGGAAGAGCAATGAGTCTGGCAAGAATCCTGGCGGCAACAGATTTCTCGCCCGTTTCGGATCGCGCGGTGGGATATGCGGCGGCTTTAGCTCGGCGCTATGATGCGCACCTTTACTTGCTTCACGTCCTTGTCCCGCGGGAGAATCAATCGCCGCCAGCGGAAGGTAAGGCCGCAGCCAACCTTGCGATGCAGCGCGAGGCCCAAGAGAGGATTGCGGACATTCTTGCGTCGGGACAGTTGCAGGGAGTTCAGCACGAAGTGATGTTAAAAGAAGGATACTTGTGGCCGACGCTCGATATTCTGATTAGGGAGCGCGAACTTGACCTGGTCGTTGTCGGAACGCACGGACTCCACGGCATAGAGCCCTCGCTTGGTTCCTCAGCGGAGTTGATTTTCCGCCGCGCAGATTGTCCCGTTCTGACAGTAGGTCCTGCTGTCGCATCCGAAGCGCCGAAGGTTTCCGAGTTTAAGCACATTCTATTCGCGACCGGTTTTGGCCGGGCCGCCGGACGGGCGGCGCCTTATGCGTTCTCTCTGGCGCAAGTTTACCAGGCAAAGCTCAGCCTCCTGCATGTGCTCGAACCCGTAGGCAGCGATGACTCTGAGGGCGGATTGGTTACGTTGCGCGAGATCACGAGGCTTCGTCTGCAGCAGTGCGTGCCTGAAGAGAAGAGTAACTTGCCCAAGCCGGAGTTCATCGTCCGGTTTGGCGATCCCGCAGAGGGGATTCTGGACGTTGCGCGGGAAACGGCGGTTGACATCATCGTGATGGGTGCGCGGGCTGGAAAACATTTCGCAAGCCACCTGCCGGAGACCGTGGCATTTACAGTGGCTGCCAGAGCGCCGTGTCCCCTGCTGACGGCGAGAGCCTATTGAGGTACGGTCAGAAGTGGACTGACCGCTGGCACCCGCTTTGTCACTCCCCGTGGTCGAGGACGCAGTCGTCCGTGTGCTTCGTAATGAGTCCGTCGACGACTGTGAGCGTCACGCTTGAGGATGACCTGAAGAGAGAGATACACGGCGGATTTTCTCCGCAGGTTTCCCGGAGGCAGTTTCACTGGCGAGGTATATTGTCCAGGATGGACTCTGCCAACACCGACCCTGAACTTCGTCACTGGCTCCGCTGGGTATCCGACAGCGCCAGCACTCCGATGTTTGTCCGCACGGTTGCCGAAGCTGCTCTCATTGCCTGCTCGCCCGATTACGTCCTGCTGCGGCCGGTGCTGCTTGAACTGAAGCGCAGGTATCCCGAGGGCTTGAGCAAACCGAAGGAGCCTGCAAAGCTTCGGTGGGCGGATTCGCAATGATTGGAGTATGATATCGCTGTCGACGCGAAGCTTCACTTAGGAATGAACGTGGAAAAACCATGCCCGCAATAATAGAGGAACAGAAACGCGCTCCGCGCCTCATCACGTCCTTGAGTGTCGCCGTGTTGGAAGGGATGGCCCACTACGTCGAGGAGACTGAGAACGTGAGCAGCACGGGGCTCTGCCTCCTTCCAAAGATGGTGTTCCCCGTCGGCAGCCACCTTCACTTGGTCTTCGGCCGGCCGCCCGAGTTGCCCGCAATAACTGCGGAGGGAATCGTGAGGTGGTCTGAAGGCGAAAAGGGAGTCGGGGTGGAGTTCATATCTATGAGTGAGGATGACCACCAGGCCCTCCTGAAATTCGTGGAATCGCAGTCCCGCCGCGAGCAAGCCTAGGCGATTGCTCCTCCCTCACATACAGTCCCAAGTCTTGCAGGCTATTCCCGGCACCGTCAACGGCGGGCATGTACGGCGTTCGAACGACAATTGACTAAGTTCGAACTTGAAGGCCCGCAGCGCTTCTGGTATCACCTTCGCATGGAAATCGGACAAAAGCTTCACGAACTGCGCACGGCAAAGAGCTTCTCCCAGGGCGACATCGAAAAGCGCACAGGGATGCTGCGGTGCTACGTCTCGCGAGTGGAAAACGGGCACACCGTTCCGAACCTTGAGACGCTTCGGAAATGGGCGGCGGCGCTGGATGTCGAGATGTACCAGCTCTTCTTCGAGGGCGAAGGGAAGCCGCAGGCCGCCTCTCAAAGACAAGCAAGCGGGCTCGGATCAGAAGAACATAACCTTGTCGAAAGCTATACGCGCCTGGACAAGAAGGATAGACGTTTCCTGGTTGCGCTGGCCCGAAAGATGGCAAACGAGAGCAAAGCCGCAAAACGATCCACGTAGGCTCTAAGTGCTCCGCCTCATCTGAATGCGCATTGGGCCGCCGAAGGAAGGACCCGCCTTGGGATAGTCGTGTCGCTGCGCCTCGCGTCGAAAGTGACGCCTGGTCAATTCCGGCGCTTGAGCAGTTCGAAAAGCCGGGCCTGCCATCGGGGAAGTCTGCGATTGAATTCCGTTTGCCAGTCTTGGCCGTCATGCGGTGGGCAAGGACTTCGTGGCAGTTCGAGGCCGAGACGAAACCGTTCTGCGCTTTTGCAACGTGCCCTCAAGGTCCCTCAGCCGCTTGAGGAGCCGCAGGAGACAGCGTCCGGTCGCGTCGTCAAGGCGGCGCAGGGCGTCCAGGGCTGCTGCATTTCGCCTATTCTCGGGCAATTGACCCAGGAACTCCAGCGCCTCGCCAGCAACCTCGCGGGGAGAGGAAACGACTCCGGGCTGGGCCCGGCGCACCAGGAGGGATGGCGGATTGGGACAGAACTCCAGCCACTTCGCCTTCACTTCCTCCAGCCTGTGTTGAGTGTCCGGGCCGACTGCGCCCAGGCCGATCCTGGCCGCCGAGCCATGATGGGTAGGCATGGTTTCGCTCTCCTCCAGCCGCGATGCGTGGCTCGAACGACCGGCACACCGGCCTCGATACAGACGGACCTCGCGGGCCAATACCTGCGGACAGGATAAACGCAGGGTGGACTATATTCAGTGACCATCATCACGCCTGTTGGTGACTGCCAGCAAAATGGCCAGGCTTCTCCTCTTGGAAATCTCCAGCCAGGAATGCGCGCTGGGCGCAAACTTCCGGCGATGGCTTCCCGTATCCTGAAGGCTTAGGCAAATTCAAGGAGCCTGCAAGACTTGGCTGCGCTGATTCGCAATGATTGGCGTATGATATCGCCGTCGAGGCAAAGCTGCGCTTTGGGACGACGTCCAGAAACCATGCCCACTATAGCGGCAGGGAAACCTGCTCGGCGCATCACCGCATCTTTGGCCGTCGCCCTGGCTGTGTCCGTTCTAATGCTTTGTGGCGCTCAAAGCGTGGAGCAGAATACTTCCAATGTGGAACGCCAGCGCAAGGCACTCAGCGACCTTCTGGCCGAGCAGTGGGAATATCAGTTGCGCACCAGCCCCATCTCTGCCTCCTTCTTGGGAGACAAGCGCTGGAACGACAAACTCACCGACTTTTCCCAAGAGGCCATCGACAAGGATCTTCAAGAGACTCAGAAATTCCTCGCTCGTTTTGAAGCCATCGATACTTCCGGTTTCCCTGAGCAGGAAGCGCTCAACAAGATTCTGATGGTTCGCGACCTCAAGATGCGATTGGAGGATGCTCGCTTCAAACCTTGGGAAATGCCCGTGGACCAGCAGAATGGCGTCCAGATTTGGCTGCCCGACCTCGTTACCGTCCTGTCATTTCAGTCCGTCAAAGACTATAAGGACTATATTTCCCGCCTTCGCCAAATACCTCGTTTCCTCGATCAGACCACTATCCAGATGCGCAAAGGCATGGACGACAAATTGATGCCGCCCCGTTTCGTGCTGGCGCAGGTCGTGGCTCAGTGCCAGGCTCTCGCCTTCCAGGCACCGGAAAAGTCTCCCTTCGGCCGGCCCTTTTTCGACTTTCCAAACGGCATTTCCGCTTCCGATCAAAAGCGCCTGCGCGAAGCCGGCCTGGCCGCGGTTAAGGATTCCGTTTTACCGGCCTATGTCCGATTCACCGCCTTCGTCCGCGATGGATACGCTCCAAAGGGCCGCGTCGAGCCCGGCATCTGGTCGCTTCCCGACGGCGCAGACCGCTATCGCTTCGAAGTTCGGCGCATGACCACCACTGATATGACACCGGACCAGATTCACGCTCTCGGCCTCAAACAAGTGGATGAGATCGAATCAGAAATGCTCGCTATCGCGCACAAGCTCGGTTTCAAAGATGTCGCCAGCCTCAACCGCTACATCAAGAGTGAGCGCCGCTTCTATGCCACCTCCGGACAGCAACTGGTCAATTTGTACAGCCAGTATGTACACGAAATGGAGCCCGAGCTTCCCAAGCTCTTTGGCCGCCTTCCAAAAAGCAAGCTTACTGTCATTCCGATGGAAGCGTCGCGTTCCAAGAACGCTGTCCCGGCAGACTATACACAGGGGACGACAGACGGTTCGCGCCCGGGACATATCAATGTCAACGAATGGGATCCCGAGCACCGCCTCTTGCTGAATGTGGAGGCAATCGCGTATCACGAGGGGATCCCCGGGCACCATCTTCAGCTCTCCCTTGCCCAAGAGTTATCGGGTCTTCCTCAATTTCGGCAGCATGAAGATTACACGGCGTTCGTGGAAGGTTGGGCTTTTTACTCGGAGCGCCTCGGCAAAGAGGTGGGCAGCTATCGGGATCCCTTTAGCGATTATGGGCGACTGGAAAACGAGATGTGGCGTGCCATCCGGCTGGTCGTCGATACAGGCGTGCACGAAAAGCGCTGGTCCCGCGATCAGATGGTCGGCTATTTCCATCATTACACGGCGATGGACGAACCCAACATCCAGACCGAAGTCGACCGCTACATCGCGTGGCCCGGACAGGCTCTCGCTTACAAAATCGGGCAGCTCGAAATCCTCAAGCTTAGGCAATACGCCAAAGATCAGCTCGGCACGAAGTTCGACATTCGTGCCTTCCACGATGAACTCCTTAGCGGCGGCACACTCCCGCTGGACGTGCTCGACCAACGTATTCGCGGATGGGTTGACCAGCAAAAACCAGCATCCTCTGTAGCTTCAACCAGCAACGACTCCGCCACGGAAACCACCCGCTAGACGGAATCCCTCTGAAATTCTTGAATCGGTGATTCGCCCATGGGCCGGGTTACAGACATGCGGCAGTGCGTGAGGGCTTCGTGCATCTGGGCTGGAGACACCATCCAGACCGACGATTGGGGACGATTTGGTGAGCCCGCCATCTAGGTCAACTCGCCCGTCCAGCCCCCTTTTCGGCTTTCCGGCCAGGTATCTTACAGCCGGAGGCAATCACCATGGCATACAGGAGATGCAAGCACGGGCACGAAATGCGCCCGTCGAACGTCAACCCGAGCGGGCAGTGCAGGAAGTGCAAGCGCATCGCGGCGGCGCGGTGGCTCAAGAACCATCCCCGCAAGGTCCGGGGCAAAAGGGCAGCGCCCGCCGCACCTGGCTCACCAGTCGCCCCGGCCGCCTAGCCGCTGGCTCGGTACGGGGCGGGCATGTTTACGCCTTGAAGCGCACGCCGATTCCGTAATCCCGCAGCCCGACGGACCGGGTTCGGCCAGCGTGCGACCGGCGAGCCGGACGACCGAGCAATCCGGAAGATTGAGGGGTGGATTCTTGGCCGGGAGCCCTAGCGATGCCGCCACCATTCACGCCGTCGCAGGCTTCCCGGAGGCAGATTGACTGGCGCGGTATATTGTCCGTGATGGACTCCCCACGCAAAGACACGGAATTGCAGGTCGCGGAGCGTCTGGCCGGTATGCCTCTGAGAACGGGTCGGCGGGCGGTGCGGTCGCTCGAATCAAAACTCTCGACCGAGGGTCAAAATAGCAGCTATCGCCTGCAACGCGTCAGCTTTGTCTGATGGTCGGTTACAAAAAGCAACCCTAAACAGACTCTGTTTGGATCTTAAACACATAGGCGTGCTGGCAAGGCTTGTTCTCCGCGACGGATTGAGGGATCTCAATAAGAAGGGCTCCCCCATCTTGCTGCCAATTCAAGGGCTTCTCAAATCCCAACATGAACACCTTTGACCCTTGCACGGCGTGTACGCATCTGGTGGTGAACTTTTGTCCGGGCCAGCCCACGCTGATAGCATACACAACGTCGCCAGTTTTGCTGGTCGTAAACCACACTTTCGTTCCTTCGCGAAAAACCTTGCGTGGTCGGGTACTATAAATCGCCTCGCCGTTTATGCGGAGCCAGTTTCCAACGTACTCCAGGCGCTCTACTGTCTCGGAAGGCCACCGCCCGTTGGGCATCGGGCCAAAGCCAACCTCAAAGTTGCCACCCTTCGCAGTAATCGCGATGAGGTTCTCAAGAATCCATTCCGCCGGTTTGTAGATGTCATTGGGGCGATAGGAAAATGCCTCCCCGCACGGGTAAATGACCTTCCAAACACCGGGAGAGGGCCCTCCGGGCACTTCCCTCTCCGGGGTGTAGTAATCCCCGTAGGCTCCGATGCCTCGGCCTCGGATGATGACGTCGGGCTGTAATTTTCTGACCATCATGGTGATTTCCGCAATGTCTTGTGCAGCCGCCTTCGGCCAGCCGATGTCAAAGTCAAGGTAATCGATCTTGCCGTAATCCGTCATCAGCTCGCGCACTTGCTCGCGCTCGTGTTCGATGAAGGTCCACCAGCGCTTGGGATCAGACTCCTTGGTGAAATGTGGATCGTAGTACAGGTTAAAGGGGTCCCAGGCAAAGGCCGGATCGTGCCAGTCGACATGCGAGTAGTACAGGCCGATTCCTAGCCCCTTTTTCCTGCCGGCTTCCACGAGACTCCCGATGATGTCTTTCCTATATGGCCCATCCATGATGCTGTAGTCTTGAGTTACCTTCTCGTAGTACTCGACCCCGCCGGGGCCGTAACCCTTGGGGGTCAATTTGATGGATTCCTGAGTGGTTTTTGTCGGCCACAAAGAAAAGCCGTCATGGTGCTTGGTGGTGACCGTAAAATACTTCAACCCTCCTCGCTGGAAAAAGTCCATCCACGCGTCAGCCTCAAAATCCGTCGGGTTAAAAAACTGATAGAGCACATTGTACATATCCCAAAACTGTCTATTGGCTCCTGCTAATGCCCAGGACGCGTCGCTCCCAACGAGACAGTAAAGCCCCCAGTGAATTCTTATGCCGAACTTCAGATCCTTAAATGCCTCTATCGCCGCTTGCGGTGCGTGATGATAGCTGGGATCGACACTTGTTGCCCATCCCCGCTGCATGGCCTCCCTATCCAAAGCTTTGTTGAGTTCGAGGAACCGACCTTCGCCGTCGGGCGGCTCGGCAAGAATCTGCCCCGTGGTTTGGCTGAGCAAAGGAACTGCTCCCCCACCCAGACCACAGACCAGAGAGCCGGTCGCCAATGATTTCGTCAGAAAATGTCTGCGCTTCATCGCGGTATCACCCCAATTTCAGCGATGCACATTTCAAAATCTCGGCTACGTAGCATCCTCTTGCCAAACACCCCTGCGAGCGCGTTCCTCCCGGTTCAGGTATTGCCTGTAGATCCCCCATCGCCCGGCGCTAAGACAGGACGAAGTGGACCCAGAACAAACCAAACAATCAATAAGGCAATCAGAGGGATTGAACCAAATGCGATGAAAACAGGTACGTAGGAATAACGGTCAACCAGCCAACCTGTCACAAGGGCAAATACCATGCCGCCGAGCCCGGAGCCCATGCTGGCAAGTCCCCAGATCGTGGCCACCGCACTCCTCGGGAACACGTCGGCCGGGAACGCCAGCATATTGGCAGTCACCCCCGTGTAGCCCAGCATAGCCACTGAAACTAGCCCAATCGAAATACTCGCCGAAGTGGTCAAAACTGCCGGTATGGCGCATAGCATCAAAAAGGCAAACAGTGTAACGGCACTCTTCCGTGCCACGGTTATGGGAATATCGCGACGAAGCAGGGCTCCTGCCAGCCATCCACCCAGCAAGTTTCCCAGGCCCGCAACCATGAAAGGAATCCAGGCGTACATGCCGATCGAGGGGAGATCAAAATGCCGCGCCTGCTTCAAGTATGCCGGAAACCAGAAGATGTAGAAGTACCACACGGGGTCAAGGAAGGCCTTGGCGATCGTGAAACTCCAGACAAAGCGCGCACGAAACAACTTTCGCACTGAAACAGCGGTCGAACGTCCCTCGTTCTCAGCCTCTGGAGGTAAATGGTAAATCAGCGACCATACGAGGACCCAGATCAGGCCTACAGTTCCAACCACAACGAAAGCCTCTCGCCAGCCTGTCTTCAAAACAATCCAGACCACGAGGGGGGGAGCGACGATCGCCCCAAAGGCCGAACCGCTGTTGAAGATTCCCGAGGCCAAGGCTCTCTCCCTTGTGGGGAACCACTCCGCCACCACCTTCACACCCGCTGGCCAGTTGCCGGCCTCCCCCATCCCAAGAAGAAAGCGATAAAGGCCCAATGTCCACGGCCCACGCGCTAGGGCGTGCAGGATCGCTGCGACCGACCACCATGCCGCCGTCAAGGCATAACCAGCGCGGGTACCCAACCGGTCGATGAGCGGCCCGGAAACCCCATTCATAACTGTGTAAGCCAGCATGAAGGCGAAGATGACGCGGGAATAGGCCTTATTGCTCATGTGGAAATGGTCGATCAACACCGGTGCGACGACCGAAAGAGTCTGGCGGTCAAGATAATTAATCGCTGTCGCCAGAAAGACCAGCAAGATCATAAGCCATCGGAGGTTGGAGCCACGCGAGGTCACAGGATCCTCATGGTCAGGCCGCCGTCGCCGTCCGTTCCAAGTTGGTGACCGACGTGCCTTGGGGACATCACATATCAAACGATTATTCTTTCTGAAAAAATCTCATGCTTGGACAACGCAAACTCAGGCGACAGGGTGCTCTCGGGTAAATGCTCCCAAGGTACGCACCGACTCTGGCTTCCTTGGAGGCCGGATCGGCTTATCGTTTGATGGATTCTGAACATCGTTCTCAGCATAGATATGCGCATGAGCACCAATGACAAGCGTTGTGGCAATTATTTTTCGAAACTACCCACCCCCTAACCCGTGGCTGCCACTCGTTGCCAGCTAGCCGGTTGTTCAAGAAGATCCTGTGGACTTTGCGCCGTGAGTTAGGGCCTTCAAGCTGGCTATATCCAAGTCCGGGAACAGGACCTTCGCTTCATATTGCCACCCACGGCGTGCGTCAATTGAACGTCGGCTGCGGTCGAGATAATGCCGCAGCTCCTCCAGTCCATACTGCTTGGCCAGTGCGCGCGCACTCACTCCCGGCCGCTTGGCTTTGAGCACAAACCACTGCTCTAGCCTCATCCATTTCTCCTGCTCGACGTCTTCCGGGCGCTCCTTCAGCAACTTGTCCCGCTTTGGGATATTGAAATTCTCGTGATAGATGCCGCGATCCAAGTCTAACGTAACGGTGGCCACGTTGACCTTCTCGCTCTTCGAGTAAGAGAGCTTCTCTCCGGTGATGTCGTACACGAGACAATCGCTGGTTTTAGTCACGGACACAATATAGAAATGGTGATTGATCGCATGAGCTTGCAGGGACGCACCTGCGGAATAGGCGCTAGGCCACACCACTACTTCTGCACCTTTGTCCAACAACCGCTTCCAGACTTCGGGGAAATTGACATCAAAACACGTCGCAAATCCCAGCAGTCCAAAGTCCGCACGGTAGACTTTAGCGTCTTCGCCCACGTTTACCGGTGGGCGAACATCATATTCCGACCAATATGGAAAGATTTTGTCATAAACGCAGGCTACATTCCCGCTTCGATCGAGAAGGACCACTGTGTTGAGCCTGAGGTTCTTGTCCCTCCGGTCGATGGGGCAGACGATGTAGGTCTTGTGTTTCTTTGCCAAAGCAGCCATAGTTGTCACGGTGGGGCCTTGTAAGTCTTCTTCGCTTCTATCGTCTTGCCCTCGGCACAGCTCCGGCAGGGCTATGACATCTACGCTGGCAAAACCGGCTTTGTCCACGTGTGCGGCGATTTCCTCCAGCGACAATCCGTTCGGAAAACTGATGCTAGTGACGCGGACGAGTCGGCCCACGTCGTCGCCCGACGTGCGTCGCTGTTCAGTCATGGCCTCGGTCACGTTGGCCCCTCCTGCCGCGAAGTCCGCGTGAGTCACTGCAGCGAGCGCGCCAACCCCAGCCATAGACTTCTTTAAGAATGTCCTTCTCTTCATACGAACTCCTTTCGCTCAGCTCAATTCGGCTGTCCTGGCGTCAAAATCCCTCAGATGCGGGTAGACAGGAGGCGGGTAGCCGTTGAAGTAAACCGGTCGCGCGTAGTGCAGCCAATCCGGCATTTGGCAGTTATCGCACGGAAAACCTCCCTGCTATCTCGCGTCCGTTGGGAAGGGGCCTGGGTTCATGCCTGCTAAACTCGCCGACATTCCTGCCAACGCTTGCAATCCGCCAACCGTACCCTTCAAGAATGCCCTCCGCTACATGCCCCAACTTCATCGACGAGAGTCTGCAGACAACGCTGCTAAACAATCCGCATGGTCATTCCGCCGTCAACAGATACTGTTTCTCCTGTAATAAAATCGTTGGTAACCAGTGCCGCTATCAACGCGGCAACGTCTTGAGGTTTTCCCTCGCGATGAAGGGGAATCCGGTTTTCGATATTGTTTTTTACCTGCTCAGGCGTCAGGTAATCCTGAAAGGGCGTACGGATAATCCCGGGCGAGACTGCGTTGACACGAATATTATCATCAGCGAGTTCGCGAGCAAGGGAACGGACAAATTGGGGAACAGCCCCTTTCGCCACTCCGTATGCGATTGCACCCATGCAACCCCGGCTGCCCGCCGCCGATGAGATCAGGACGATCGCTCCTTCTCGTTTCTTTTTCATGAAGGGGACAGCGGCACGGCAGAGATGAAATATAGCATGCACGTGGATATCAAAGGCCCCGTACCATGCCTCAGGAGAAACTTGTAGTAGACTTCCTGGAACACCTCCACCCGCTGCGTGAACTAAAACATCAACGCTTCCCATTTGGGCGACAGTTTCATGCACCGACCGGGTTACTTCCTCTGGAACGCTCATGTCGGCCGCCAACAGAAAGCAGCGCCCCCCCAGCGACTCAATCTTTTCCTGGGTTGCCTTGGCTCTCCCATCGATCTGCAGGTCAACGATCATGATATCCGAGCCGAGACAAGCCAATTCCAAGACTGTCGCCGTACCTATCCCCCCAGCTCCGCCTGTGATCAGACTCACTTTGCCGTCTAATCTCATAATCCCATTTCTCCTTCACCCACCGAAATCCGAGGCAAGGTGTGACTCCCCTCTTAAAGAACGGAATCTTCACTTCCCGCTGACCTGCCCCTAATTCTTGTACCACTTTCTGACTCAGTCCGCCCACGACTTTGCTGATTGCCCGATAAGCCGTACTTTTCGGCCGAGAAGTGCGCTTTTGCGTTATCTCCCACAGGAGGTGTCACCCACAGGTAGTCACCCGCGTTTACGAATCCCCGCGCCAATGCGTGGCAGGATCACGAGGACGAGAAACGCCCGACTCTGCAATCTGGCCGTCGAGGGGACTACGGCGCCGCAGTGTAGACCGAAGTCCCTCAACTCCTGGACCGTCGTCCACAAGGAAGTTGCTGCCTTTTAGGGGGTCAGGTACAGGGCGCAGCCGCATGGCCGACGGCCTAACGGAATTGTGGCCTCGTGCGCGGTCTCGGCGGAACAACACGGAAGAGTCCAGTCCAGCGCTTCATTATGCTTCGCCTAAAGAAGGGCAGCGGTCAAAATCGTGTGGATTCTTGGCCGGGAGCCCTGGCGATGCCGCTGCCATTCACGCCGCCATAACTTCATGCCAGCGTCTGGAATTCTCGGTCCCTGCCAAATTCCCGAGGGGATGCCCTCTGTAGGTGGTGGTACAGTTTAGGCCGACGGCGAGGTTGCCACCAGTTTTTCTTTGGCGGCTTGGAGGTGCGCAATGGAAGGCTGGACTGACAGACACCAGAGATGGGTCCTGGCGCTGCGATGGACCGCAAGGGTCTGGAGTGTCGCCAGCGTGGCCTTGGTGTTGGCCTTCATCGTGGGCGAAGGCCTCAAGAGGCCGTCCGGGCCGAGCGAGTGGCTCGGCTTTCTGTTGTTCCCAGTCGGGGTCTCCGTCGGAATGGTCCTGGCGTGGTGGAAGGAGCGCCTCGGAGGGAGCATAACAGTAGGAAACCTGCTGGCGTTCTATGTGGTTATCCGCACGACCGCCGGCACGTTCCCGAAAGGCTGGGCGTGGTTGGCGTTCGCAGCGCCCGGATTCCTGTTTCTTCTGATGTCCCACGTCACTCGAAGGTCAAGGAGGGCAGCGGCCTAGCCCGCGGCTGCAGCCGACGGCGGCCACACCGGAGCCGGGCTGGTTTGGAAGGATTGTGAGCGGCCGCCGCAGGTGACGCAATCACCGGGTTGGAACTTTGGCATATTGCGATTTCCTGCCGATTCCTATGAATGTCGAGCCGCGCTTTCAGCTTCCGCTCCAGGATTCGATGCGTCTGTCTCAGACGCCTTTCCTTCCCTTCAAACCTTGGAAAAGATAGCTCAGGCACTTGGAGTCGCGCTTTACCAAATCTTCTTTGCGGGCAACGGGAAACCGGTGCGTCTTCCCCTGACTGAGGTGAAGAATGACGACCCAGAGGAAACGAAGCTGGTTACCGCATTCAGGAACCTGGCCCAGAAGGACAGACGGGTTGTGCTCGCAGTAGCGGCGATTCTCCAGTCAGGGTCTTAACCCACCGGCGAACTTGCGGTAACAGGCAAACCCGAATTGTGTTTATGCGAGACAAGACGCTTTAACGGAAATCCCCAAAGGCGTCAGGTTCCAGGCGCCAGTACTTGGTTGCATTTATATGGGCTTGTCCTGGATAGCGTCGATTAATCCCTTTGATGCCCGACCGCTGCTCTTTTTGGCGGCGGGTTCAGGGGCTATCATTTCGCCGGCCTGGATCGCGTCGAAATCATCCGCTTTGCCGGCGTTCATGACGGTCAGGCGGATCAGCGAACGGTAGTCGTCGTTTTCGCAAGCTCCGCAGCCTTTTCCAGAACCGCATCCTTCCCGCTATGCAGGTCTTCAGCGCGAGGAGTGATTTCGACATCGGGTTTGATTCCCACGCCCTCAAATTCAGACCCGTCTGGAAAGTATTCGCGCTTTGTGCCGATCGCGAACACCATGCCATTTTTGAAGTGTTGGACAAAGGGCAGTCCAGACGATCCCCATGTGGTCTCACCGACGATGATGGCCCGTTTGTTGTCCTTGAACGGCATCACGAAGTCCTCGCACGCGGAGGCGCAATTAGAGTCCGTTAAAATAAACAGCTTGCCGGTGTAGATGGTGTCCCTTGCCGGTTCGGCAGGGTATTGGAACCTGTAGTCGAGGTGGTATCCGGGATCATTCCCCACCTCAACTCTGATCAAACTAATATTGGCCGGGCTTGTTTCCATCCAGTATCGATGAGACCTATCCATCAGACTGCGCGTAAGGTCTGACGGCGTGCCGCCTCCGCCGTTGCCCCTGACATCGACGATAAGGGCCTTCGCCTTCTGAAACTTTCGCACGAACTCAATTGCGGCATTCTCAAACTTAGGGTCGTCGAAGGAAGGAATCTTTATGTAGGCCAACGCCGGTTCGTCAAGCCATCGGCCCTCGGTTGTTTTCTCGGGTAAATTTGCCGAGGGGTCTCTTTTGCGCTCGATCTGGACCTCGCGTCCGTCCTGCAACGTCACTGTGAATTTCCGTGGGAAGAAGAAGCCCCAGTCAAACAGCCTGCTGCGAACCTGTGATTCGCTTGATCCAGGGAAATATTTTCCATGTTCCTCGTAGAACTGTTCTATCGGTTGGCGATCAATTGCCGCGATGACATCTCCGGTTTTGATTCCAGGATGGTCGCTCCAGGTTGCGACCCAACGCCCATCCAAGTACCGGGCGCCAAAAAGCTTGGGCCTGGCTTGGTCAGCGAACCAGGGGTCCCAGAACTGGGTGTGGCCGTTGTGCAGCTTGGCCACGAATTCCAAAGTGGCCAGATCAAATTCGCGACGCCCGTCCGTAGCCAACGCTTGTGCCAAGTATTGTTTATAGGCTGCCTCCAGATCGAGGTCCGGAACACCCTTCCAGTGGGCAAAGAAAACAGGTATGAGGGAGTAGATCTTCGAGGCAATGTAGACCCGCTCCTCCAGGGCGAGGCGGGTCTCATCACGCGACTGGGCCGCGGGCGTGTCTGCGCCGGGCTTCTCTTGCGCTGCCAGGGGAAGAGCGGCAGCGAGCACTGCGCAGAGCACAGCGAGTATCGCCAATCCGGGAAGGGTATCTAAACTCAGGGGGGAAGGCGGCGCGTTTTCGGGACATAGGGTTTGTTCCTTCACAGGATCACCTCCTGGTTGATGATACGTTGTTTCTAGCCTCAAAGTTCCGGAATGCTGAGTTTGCGGGGCTTTTTGGGGATACGCCGGCCGGCCTATATCTTCACCAAGCACGGCGTGGCGATGCTCTCTTCCGTGCTCAACAGCAGCCGCGCCGTCCAAATGAGCATCATGATCGTGCGAGCTTTCGTCAAGCTCCGCGAACTGGTGGCCGACAACAAAGACCTGGCCAGCCCAATCGAACAGATTGAAGCCGTTCAAAAACAATACATGGACATATGCTGCATCAGGGTACGGGCCTGCTGCTTCTATGTTCCTCGACTCCGTAGTCCAAGACATCCAGAACCGCAAGCCAGGATTTCCATTTTGGCTTCCTGGTTCTCTGCAGCATGCACCCAAACCGGTCGCTCGGGACTTGTTCATTAACATATTTTAATCCTGGTCAACCGCCGTCCGCGTGAAACGCCATCCCAGCCCGTCCGGGTAAGCCAAAACCAGGGAACTGCCTCTTGTTCAGGCGATTTCTCGGGCACACCTGTCCGTATCCGCCTCCTCTCTTCGCTCGATTTTCTCACCTCCCAGCGGTAAGCTCTACCCCGCCGGCACCGGCAGCGCATCGATCCGCCGCACCATGCCGTCAAACAGCCGCCTCGTCAGATGGCTCTCCGCGAGCAGCAGCCAGTAGTACCGCGCATGCTTTACCAACCGACCACCCGTCTTCACCAACCGCTGCTGCAAGCTCGTCAGCGACCAGTTGCCAACCCGGTTTGGCAACACCAGCCGCCGCCAGAGATTCCCCAGGTTGTAAGCTATCACGCTCAACCACAGGCGCACCTCGTTGGACCGGAACCGATGGCAGCTCAGCCGCGTCATTTTGACGGCCTGCTTCCCTTCCTTGATCCACTGCTCGGCGGTGCCTCGGTTGTTGTAGAACCTAACCACCGCCCGGCTGTCCGTCTCCAGGTTGGTCACGATGAATCCCACACGCGGGAACAACTCTCCAAAGTGGAACTCCACCTTGGCCACCACTCGCCGCGCCGCCATTTCAATCACGCGCCGAACGGACGACCACGATTGACACCACGGATTTCCACGAATAGAATCCAGCTGCAATTCCATGATGAGAGGTGTAACTCACGGGCAACGTAGAATCGGCCTCGCCGCTGCGGGGCCGATCCTACCCGGTCATATTCGTTTACTGCTGCCCGTTCGACCCTACCAGGGCGGCTCGTCGTTCGTTTCTCTCTTTTGTCTTTACTTCAGGTGAATCTTCAAGCTTCTCCTCCTTCACCCAAGCCACAATCTGGCAGTGTGAATGCCAATCACATCCGATGATCAACCTGCTCGGCTACTTTCCCGGCTAGCCCTGCGCATTGGCAAAACCAAGTCTGCCGGTCCTTAAGGAGCCGACGCCATCATGGAATCAACAAGCTTGCGTGGCTTGGGATGTGTAATCTTTTGGGCAGTTGAGAGGTGAGGGTCGCCGTCGGCGCTGTGGGAATGTGGAAATCCGGCGACTTTTGCCGGATTTCCAAGCGCGGTGGAAAAGTCAGCCGTTCAGACTTTTCCAC
>Ga0208323_1000225_pt1 | contig 31379 bp, 26 predicted proteins | sample June2015DPH_10_1_2_FD_184703 | JGI IMG/M metagenome (GOLD analysis project Ga0208323, IMG submission 184703) | Peatland microbial communities from SPRUCE experiment site at the Marcell Experimental Forest, Minnesota, USA - June2015DPH_10_100... | ecosystem: Environmental > Terrestrial > Soil >... | reverse complement strand
GCAGCCCTTGCCCGCATGGGTTCGCACCCCGCATCGGATCAGCCTATGGGTGGCCGCGAAGTTGGCGATCAACGCCGCCCGCGCGGTGAAAAACAAAGGACTTGCGGCATAGATGAAAAATGTTGGGGGTACCGGGGGAGGGGGAAGAGAGGGTCGGCGTGGTGGGTTTTCAACAGAGCCGAAATCCGCCCTCTCCGTTTTCCCCGCAGGGAAAAACAGAGCGGTCCCGGCTCAAAGCCGGGACCGCGGTCTACCGTTCCGTTGATTGCATTGACCGTTCAATTACCGCCGGGCGGAGCGGCGGAGCATCAGCAGGCTGCCGAAGGCCAGCAGTGAAATCGTCGCCGGCTCCGGCACGTTCTCGCTGATGTCGAAGTGTTTCTTGTCAATCTCCGCCAGGGTCAGGGTCGCCTCCGAGGTCGTCTGTGTCAAAAGCTGATTATCCAGGGCAAGGGACATGTCCGTGATGCGAGCGCCGGTCTCGCCAGCGGCGGCCAGGGCAGCGTCGAGATTGAAATAGGCGTCGATATCCCAGGTCCCGGCGGCATTGGAGGCGATGGCGCTTACGGTAAAGTCACCCACGCCGGTCGTCACATTAGCCGATCCGACCTGCACGTTGTACGTCACGTTGAAGCTGGGGGTGACGATAATCGGCGTTGCCAGGGGCGTTCCGTTCAGGGAAGTGATCCGCAAATCGTTGACCAGCAGGGTTGCTTCGGAGCTGGCGGTGTTACCCGCCGGCCCCAGCACTCTCCAGGCGCCGCCTTCATCGATGTTCAGCGAATGAATGAAGGCGCTCGACGTGGTCGGAGCGATGTCCATGGCCAGCTTGCCGTCCAGGAATTCGAACTGACCGCTGGCCGCCAGGGAGGTGAAGGACAGGTTGGGGAACGCCAGGTTGTCGCCTCCCGTCGGCGAGAGCGCCGGCAGGCCGTAGAGCTGGGCGGGCGACGTAGTTACTGGCGGCGGCCCGACGAGTTGCGAGTCCGCTTCATTGACGTTCATGTATGCCACGTTCGGCCCGACGAAATTCCCATACGAGGCCGCTTGGGCGGCGCTGCAAAAAATGAAAATGGCGAGCGAGCCGAGCGCTGAACCCAACAGCGCACGATGTACTGGCGGATTGGTTGGCGACATGCTTCTCTCCCATTGGCTGTCCGTGTACTGCCGCTCCACGTCATCAGTGACGGAGGCGTCGCAAAAGGAAGGCCTCGACTCCGCCGAGGAACCTTCAACCCGCTTTTGCCGTGCGGAGAGGACGTGCGCCGCACGCCTGGATAGAAACCCGGCTCCAGGAACACCAAAACTTAACGTAGAGCCAGATGGGAGGTCCGCAAAGCAATTTTCGCCCCAAAAAACAGGTGATTTGTCATTCCGAAAATGCGACAAGCGTGGGTGCGGACGCGACAAAAAATTCCGCCGACGGAGGCGCCGGCGCGTTGCGGCATTTCGTTTTAACCGGGCGCAAAAATGGCCAGCACCGTTCCAGTCGTCCAAAAATGTTAAACGGGGGGAACTTCACGGGAAAACGTGCCGTGCGTCAGCCCATCGCCAGAAGAGCGCGACGTGGCCGGAGATTTCGCGGCAAGCGACCCGCGAACCGACGCCGCAACGCCTGTCCCCAGGCAGCGGCGATCGCGTCGCGCAGGAGCGGGCGCTGCCCGCACCGTAGGACGGGAGATGCCGAATTGCGGGGCGCGGAATAGGGCATGCGATTCGGCTTGAGGAGCAGCCTTGGCGGGTCAATGGGTGTCTTTTGGAGCGGGGTCTGCGGGCTTCCGCCCGCAGCTATTAACAAGGACGTGCGCGAGGGCACGCGGCGCGAGAAAGTAGAGGGGGAGAGAGGGGGAGGGGGAGAGAGGGAGAGGGGGAGCGCCGAAATTCGAATGACGAATGACGAATGACGAATTCCCCACTAGCAACTGGCAACCAGCCGCCAGCAACTAACGCTTACACCGCTTCGCTGATCGAGGAGATGCCGCTGTTCAGGGGCAGGTGGATCGAGTTCATGTAACGCTTCCAATACTCCACGGCTTTGTCCGGTGCCAACGCGGAGGCGAAGTAGAAGCCTTGCACGTAATCGCAGCCCATGCCCGTCAGGATGGCTACCTGCTGCTCGCTCTCCACGCCCTCGGCGATCACCTGCATGTTCAGCGAACGAGCTAGGGCGATGATCGCCTGCACCAACGACAGGCCCGTCTTGGCCGTGCAGATCCGGCTCACAAAGGAGCGGTCGATTTTGAGCACGTCGATGGGCATCTGATTCAGATAGCCCAGGGATGAGTAGCCGGTGCCGAAATCGTCCAGGTGCAGGCGCACGCCCAGGGCGTGCAGGGCGGGTAGGATGTTCAGGGCCGGAGCGCCGCTTTCCATGATGGCGCTTTCGGTGATCTCCAGGCTGATACGCTGCGGACGCAGGCTGGTCTCCGCAAGGGCCTCGCGCACATCCGAGACCAGGTCGGTGCTGAGGAATTGCCGGCTGGAGACGTTAACGCCGATACCGACATCCGCCATGGCCGGCTCCTGACGGTCCCACTGGGCCAATTGCCGGCAGGCGGTACGCAGAACCCATCGGCCCACGGGGATGATCAGGCCGGTCTCCTCGGCCATGGGAATGAACTCCGCCGGGGGGATCAGGCCGCGCTCCGGGTGTTGCCAGCGCACCAGGGTTTCGAACTCCACAATTTTTCCCGTGCTCAGGGAATGGATCGGCTGGTAGTGCAGGCGGAGCTGGCCGCGGTCGATCGCCTGGCGCATTTCGCCTTCCATGGCCAGGTGTCGCATGGCCCGGGCGTGCATGTCAGGGTTGTAGATGCGATAGCGTTGTTTGCGGTCGGTCTTGGCGGCGTGCAGGGCGGCATCGGCGTCACGCAGAACGGTTTCCGGACGCTGGCTGGAGGCGCTGCCGAAGGCGATGCCGATGCTCACCGAGGTGAACACGTCGTGCCGGCCGAACTTGAACGGCTCCTGCAACGCCTTCAGGAGGCGTTCGGCCACGCGCACGGCGTCCTCCGGCTGGCTCAGGCCGTCCAGCAGCAGCACGAATTCGTCCCCGCCAAAGCGCGCCAGGTGATCCGGCTCCACCCGCGCCACCATGTCCATGCTGCGCACGACGGTCATAATGCGCGTGGCGATTTCCACCAGGAGCTGATCCCCGGCATCGTGACCGAGGCTGTCGTTGATCACCTTGAAGCGGTCCACGTCCAGGAAGAGGACGGCGAAGAGGTAGTTGGGGGTGCGCTGGGCGCTGGCCAGGCAGTGGTTCATGCGGTCCAGCAGCAGGGGCCGGTTGGCCAGGCCGGTCAGGGGGTCGTGCAGGGCGTCGTGGCGGAGCTGCTCCTCGGCCAGCTTGCGGTCGGTGATCTCGGTTTGCGAGCCGGCCACGCGCCGCACAACGCCCGATTCATCGCGCACGGCCACGCCCTGCGTCAGCACCCAGCGGTCGGAGCCGTCCTTGTGACGCAGGCGGTATTCGCAGCGGAAGCGGTCGGTCTTCCCATCCAGATGGGAATCCAATTCGGCTTCGACCCGATGCAGATCGTCGGGGTGAATGCGCTTGAACCACTCATCCATCGTGCCGGCGATTTCATCGTCGGCGAAGCCCAGGATCGCCTTCCATCGCGGGGAATAGAAGACCTGGCCATCGGCCAGGTTCCAGTCCCAGATGCCGTCGTTGGAGCCGGCGACGGCCAAGGCAAAGCGATCCTGGCTGAGGCGCAGCTCTTCCTCGAAGCGCTGTCGCTGGGCGCGTTCGGCCTGGATGGTCTGCTCGAGCTGGGCCGCCCGCAATTCGGAGCTTCGCGCACATTGCCAGGCGCGCGTGAGGACGTCGACCAGTTGCCGCGTTTGCGCCGGGTCCAGAGGCTTTTTGAGCATCCAGAGGCGGTCGGCGTGTTGGGTGCGCGACAGAATCTGGCGCAAAATCAAGTCGGGGGCATCGGCGCAGAGCAGCATCTGCAAGTTGGGATCGGCCCGCCAGATATTGACGATGCCGTCGATGGCTTGCGGATCGGGGGCATTGGCGTCGATCAGCGCCAAGGCGTAGGGACGGCCGCCCTGCAGGGATTGAGCGACTTTTTCGCTTCCTTCGGAGCCGTGGCGGACGGCGTCGATCTCCAGGGGTCCGCGCCAGTCCTCCGGGTCGCAGGCCAGAACGCGGCACAGCTCGTCGCTGGCGGCCGGGTCGCTGGCGATCACCAGAACGCGCCGGATTGGAGTTGCGAGGGACATGCCTGGCTCGCTTGGGGGGGGCGTTAAGCGGCTCCTTTGGCAAAATCAAATCGTTTGGCGATGACGACGCGGTTCCTGCCGGCGCGTTTGGCCTCGAACATGGCCTCATCCGCCAGTTCGACCACGCCCGGCGGCGGAACGCGCTGCAGGTCGGCCACGCCGATGCTGCAGGTCACCTCCACGGGCAGTTCGCCGTGGGTCCAGGTGTTCTGCTGGATGGCATCGCGGATTCGTTCGGCCAGCTCGGTCGCCTGCTCGGCGGTCGTGCCCAGGACCAGAACGGCGAATTCCTCGCCGCCGTAGCGGCACACGATGTCGCCCGGCGGGCAGGTCTGAAGAAGAATCCGCGCTGTTTCGCGCAGCACCTGGTCGCCGAAATGATGGCCGTAGCGTTCGTTCAACTGCCGGAAATGGTCCAGATCGACCATGAGACAAGACAGCGGCTGGTTGACGCTGCGGATGTGGACCAATTCGCTGGAGAGGCGCGAGTCGAAGTAGACGCGATTCCACAGGCCCGTCAGCCCGTCCAGCAGGGCCCGCTGGGACAGCAGGTCCATGAGATACTTGGTCCGCAAGGTGGCGCGGATGCGGGCGCGCAACTCGGCGGCGTCGAAGGGCTTGGTGACGTAGTCCGTGGCGCCCAGTTCCAGGCCCTTGATCTTCTGCTCGGTGGTGGTGTCGCCGGCCAGAAAAATGACGGGAATGGTCAGGGTGCGGACATCGGATTTGAGCCGCCGGCAAACCTCAAACCCGTCGATCTCGGGCATGTCGATGTCCAACAGGATCAGGTCCGGCTGCAGGCGCAGGGCCATCGCCAGGCCGGTCTGGCCGTCCAAGGCGAAATGCAGTTCGACCGGCTCGTGATGCAGCCTGGCCTGCAGCAGCGCGTGCATGGACTTGGAGTCGTCAATGACCAGTATTCTCTGTAACATGGTTGGGCTCCCTCGCCCGGTCGTAGCCGTCGATCTTGCGGATCAGTTCCATCAACTCGTGAACTTGGTTGGCGATGACATCCAGAGGATCGGTGGCCTTGATGCGGTCTTCGGTGGCGGCGGCAAGCTGGGTGACCATCGGGAAGCCGTAGCCGCCTCCGGCGCCTTTCAATTGGTGAACGGCGCGGCGAAGCTCTTCCAGATCCCCCTGCCGCAACAGCCCCAGCAGTCGCCCCACCTGCTCGGGAAGCTGCTGGACGAACTCGCTCAGCACCTGCTTCATGTCGGCATCCTCGGCAAACTCGCTGCGGATGATCACGTCGGTCCGACGCGACGGTCCGTGGGCGGTGGCAACCTCCGAAAGGTGCGCGGCGACCGTGCGCAAAAGGACGTCTTTCTCGATGGGTTTGCTGAGGTAGTCGCTGCACCCGGCCGCCAGGCATTTATCACGGTCCTCCAAAAGGGCGTGGGCGGTCAGGGCAATGATGGGCTGTTTGAATCCGCGGCGACGCAGCTCGCTGGTGGCGCTGTAGCCGTCCAACTCCGGCATCTGCATGTCCATGAGGATCAGGTCAAAGGGGCGCACGGACTGAGCAGCGGCGGCCATGTCTACGCCTACGCGGCCATTGGCGGCGATGCTCACTTCGGCGCCGGCCTTGGTCAGGTGCATGGAGATCAATCGCTGGTTATCCACGCCGTCTTCCACCAGCAGGATTCGGCCCGCCAGTTTCCAGATCTTGGCCGGCGTCAGGGCCGGCTTGGGCAATATGGTCTCGTTTAATTCGCTCAACATGCGGGAATCCTCCATTGGCCCGGCATCGATGCAGACAGTGAAGGTGCTGCCCTGGCCGAGCTTGGACTGGACGGAGACGTCGCCGCCCAGCAGCAAGGCCAGGCGTTTGCTGATGACCAGCCCCAGCCCGGTGCCGCCGAAACGCCGCGTGGTCGAGCCGTCGGCCTGGGCGAAGGAGCGGAACAGCTTATCGACTTGATCGGGCGCGATGCCAATGCCCGTGTCGCGCACCTCGAAACACAAGCGTGCCGGGCCCTCGGGCGGGCGCGTGCAGCGCACGCACAGGCAGACTTCACCCCGCTCCGTGAATTTGACCGCATTGGCCAGGATGTTGATCAGCACCTGCCGCAGGCGGAGGGGATCGGTGTGGATGCTTTGGGGAACGGCGCCCATCACTTCGAGGCGGAATCCCAGCCCCTTGGCCACCGCCCGGGGCCGCATCAGCGAAATCAGATCGGCCAGGAGCGACGGCAGGTTGGCCTCCACGCGTTCGACGGTCATGCGGTCGGCTTCGATCTTGGAGATGTCCAGGATGTCGTTGATGAGCTCCAGAAGATGCTGGCCGTTTCGGCGGATGGTCTGCAGCGCATCCTGCCGGTCGGAGACGGTCTGGTCGGGTTCGAGCATGCTGTCGGCGTAGCCGATGATGGCCGTCATGGGCGTGCGGATCTCGTGGCTCATGTTGGCCAGGAAGGCGGTCTTGGCAGCGCTGGCCTCTTCGGCGCGCTGCTTGGCGCCGGTCAGCTCGGCCAGCGTCTGCTGCAATTGCCCGGTCCGTGCGGCCACCTCCCGCTCCAGGCCCGCGCGGTACTCCGCCAACTCCGCATCCCGCTGCTGAATCTCCGCCAGCATCTGGTCGAAACAGTTGACCAACAGGCTCAGTTCATCCGAGCTGGAGGGTTCGCCTCCGGCGCGCAGGCTGTAATCTTTGGCGACCGCCACCTTGCGCGCTACGCGGGTCAGGTTGGAGATCGGGATGGAGATCACGCGTTGCAGGCGAATGACCAGCACGTAGGCGACCAGCATGGTTCCCGCGAAGACCACCGCCATGACGGCGAAATAGTCGCGCATGTGCGCGTACAGCTCATGCAGATCGCTGCGGATGTAGATCAGGCCGATCTGCTTGCCGTCGAGCCGGATCGGTTGGCAGATCTCGAGGTAGCCGAGTCCCAGGCGCGCGCCGCGGAAGTCCACATCGGGGTGAAGGGTTCCGTCGTAGTGCGGGCGAACGTATCGGGCCAACACCTCGCCGGAGGGCAGGTAGATGGTGGTGTTTTCCAGTTCGGGTTCGACCGACAGGGTTCGCAGCATGTTGTTGGCGGCCTCGGCATCGTTGAAGGCGACGGCCGCCGTGGAGTTGCCGGCCACGATTTTCGCTATCGACATCCATTCATCGAGCAGCGCATTTCTGATCTGGCGGTAGTCGTAGACCAGGAAGATCACGCAGGCGACCAGCAGCGCCACGCCGGTGCAGGTCATGCTTAAAGCGATCAGCTTTCCGCGAAGGCTCAGGGTGCGCATCATTCGCATCATGGACGATCCTGTCTTGCCTGGGTTTGGCATGGCGGCGGAGCTATTGTTTTTTGAAGATCCGTGCCAGGCACATCAGCTTGGAGCTGATGTGCAAAGAGGCCTTGGCCGCCGCGTCCGGATTGATTTCGAAACGGACTTTGTTGTCCTCGATCAGAAACCGGATGATGCCACCTGCCCAGGGAAATTTTTCCGACTCTCCCACAGTAAGTATCGGCCGGTCCGCGACCTGCTTGAAGATGTCGTCCAGGCGCCCATCCTCCGAGGCAGGGACGAATAACACGTGACAACCCGGAACGTCGCCGGACGAGTCGATATATCTGACGACGACCGGATGACCGGCGATGGATTTGCCCTCCATGGTATGTTCCAGCGCCTGGCCGAAGGGATTCTGGCCGATAACAGCCACCACGAACGGGCCATCGGAACCGGCAAAGGCGCTGTCCGGCCATTGCGTGAACTCCGCAAAGTTAAAGAGAAACGCAGCCTTGACTTGGTACTCACGGCTCGGCTCGTCGCCCCGGGTCATCGCCGTCGCCACGCACAACACCGCCAGCACGGCCGCGGAACCCAACCTGACGACCCGCCCATCCATGATGTTTCCATATCCTCGCATGGCGGCGATCCGCGCGGCGTTAGACCGATCGTGTCCCCCGGCGGAGGCTGGCGCGCCAGCCGACATACCACGTATCGGCATTGGTCCGGCTCCCCTCCATGCCGGGCACCAGGCGGAACCGTTCTGCAACGCCGGTCAAACCCCTGCGTGCGATGTCCCCCTCGGTGACGACTGTGACGGTCACCGAGGCAACGCTCAACCCCATAATACAGGCCACGACGATGAGAGGGATTCGTCGCATCAACGATGGCTCCAAGACTATGGGCGGCTGAGCGATGGCCCAAAACCGGGGTGCTGAAAACATCGACTGAATTCTGAGGCCGGATAAGCCGAATAGACGGAATCTTCCGCAGCGGCGCGTCGCGGCCAGCGGGTCCGTAAATCGCGGCAACGGGAGTCAGCCGACGGGGGTTCTTACCGCGGCGCGGAGAATCACTCCGCCCATTTCTCGGTTCTCAAGGGTCCGCAAAGGTCTACGCACGCTAAAGGACCGCCGCAGAACCGGCGATGAAAGAAACAGATGCGTGTCGCCACAAAGAACAGCCAAAATGGCGGGGAAGGGATATGCCGTCGCGAGTGCTGATCGTGGATGACGATCCCATGCTGCGCCAGCTGCTTCAGGCGCACCTGACCACGGCGGGATACGAAGTCGTCGAGTCCTGCAGCGGCGCGGAGGGGCTGGCGGTCCTGCGCAACCACGGCCCGCGCATCGCCCTGATCGACTACGACATGCCGGTGATGAACGGCATCGAGTTCTGCCGCCAGGTCCGCGCTGATTTGGCCATTCCGTTCACGGATCTGATCATTCTCACCGCGCATATCGAGCGCGCCTTGACCATCGCGGCGCTGGATTCGGGCGCCAACGATTTCATGACCAAGCCCTTTCATCGGGGAGAGCTGCTGGCGCGTTTGCGCGCCGGCGAGCACACGGTGCGCCTGCACGACCAGGCCGCGCAGGCCGCGCAACTGGAGTCCGAGCGCAACCGCCTGCTCGACACCATCGCCGGGATGCAGCAGTCGTTGGCGACGTTGGGCCAGGAGCTGCGCACGCCGATGGCCTCGCTGGAAGCCATGGCGCAGCACCTCCCGGATGCCGCATCCCGCTCGACCGGGCAGTGGGAAAAATCCCTCGCTCAGATCAGCCAGGAAATTCAGCGTCTTTCCGCCCACGTCGACGAGCTGTCGGCAACCGCCCCCGCCGCGCCTAAGATTGCCTGAGCGCGGCGCCTGATATTGCGCTTGCAATTTCCGATTCGCGCCGTTCTTTTATCGCCGCCGGCCACACCCCTGGCCGCAAAGGAGAGCGCATGAACCCGATCGACTTGGCTGCCGATGTGTTGCAACGCAATCTCGATATGCTCCAGACCACCCTGGCGGATTTCTCCGATGCCGACCTTCTGGTCCGCCCATGTCCCAAGGCCAATCATACGGCCTGGCAACTGGGACACCTGATCGCCTCCGAAACGAGGATGATCAGTGCGTGTAAACCCGGCGCCATGCCCGCGCTGCCGGAGGGATTCGACAAGAAGTTCACCAAGGAAACCGCCGCCTCGGACGATCCCGCGCTATTCCCCAATAAACAGCGATTGCTTAATCAACTGGCCAAGACTCGCGCTGCGACCGTCGCGTGGATTAGAACGCTTTCCCCCGCGGACCTGGACAAGCCCGGCCCCGAGCCGATGCGCCAGTATGTCCCCACGGTGGGGCATTTGGTTTTCATGATTCCCAATCACGTCGCCATGCACCTGGGGCAGATGCAGGTGATGCGTCGCAAGCTGGGAAAACCGCTCCTGCATTGACGAGCGTCCCATAAACGCCGCCGCTGGGCCGCCCGCCGATTGGCAAGATCGCGCCGGTCTTGGGCCGATACGGTACGCATCCCATGGACGCTCAGGCACCGGCGCAAAAGGCGGCTCGCAGGGATCCGCGCATCTTTCTTTGGAAGGCCGGCGGCCTGGTGGCCGTCTTCCTGCTCACCTTTATCGTCGGCAACTTCTGCATCTCCAAGGACCGCGCGGTGACGCGGCGGATGCTGGGGCACGATTTTCTGGTCTTCTATTTTGGCGGAACTTGCGCCCGCACGGGGCAGTACCAGAAGCTGTACGACCTGGATGCCGCCCGGGATTTCGAGAGGGCCACCGGCCGCGCGGCGGACCTGGAACTGGGCGAGAGCTTCGGCCCGTGGTGGAACCCGCCGTTTGCCGCGTGGATGTTCGCGCCCCTGTCGGCGTTCTCTTACCGCCGGGCTTTGGCCCTGTGGTGGATGATCGAGTTGTGCTGTCTGATCGCGTCGCTTTTTCTGCTGTGCCGGATGCTCCGGGGCGATTGGAAGACCAAGCTGCTGGTGCCCCTGTTCCTGCTGACGGCGATGCCGTTCATCCAGGCCGCCAGTCATGCGCAAAACACGTTTGTCTCGCTGCTGCTGTTGACGATCACAGTCGGCTTGTGGCGCAGCGGGCGCGGATTTGCGGCGGGACTGGTCTGCGGCCTGCTGCTGTACAAGCCGCAGCTTGCGGCGGTCGTCGCTATTGTCCTGTGCCTCAGCCAGGGCTGGGCGGCACTGGCGGGCGTGGGCGCGATGGGCCTGGCGCTGTTGGCGATCAATCTGCTGAGCATGCCCGGCAGTCTGCACGACTTTATTATCCACATGCCCGCCAACTTGCATTGGATGCAGGTGGAGCACCGCTATCTGTGGCAACGGCACGTCACGTTCAAGGGATTTTGGCGTCTGCTGATCCAGGGTTGGGCGGTGGGGCCGGCATCGCCGCTGGTGGTGGCGCTGTGGGGCGCGTGCGCGGCGGCGCTGGCGGTGGGTTTGCTTGCGGTGATCTGGCATACGCTGCGAGGAAAACCGTCGCCGTCGCAGACCGACCGTTTGATCGCCGCCACAATCGCCGCCATGCCGCTGCTGATGCCGTTCTATTTTGATTACGATCTGCTCTTGCTCGTCGTGGCCGCGGTGGTGTACGCGGCGGATCGGCAGCGCGGGCCCGCCGCGGACAACGGTTGGGAAGACCGCTGGCTGCCGTGGGTCTGGCTGGTCCTGTACCTGGTCATGGAAGTGGCCACGCCCATCGCCGATCACACCCGGCTGCATCTCACCGTTCCCCTGCTGGCGTTAACCGCGGTCCTGCTGATCCGCCGCGCCCTGCGCCGCCAAAGCGGCGCGGCGACGGCATCCCAGCCGACGGCGCCCATCGCCTTGCCGACATAAGTCGCTATATTCCCCTCCCGTGTCAGGTGCAAAAAATCTTAGTCGGGACCTTGTCTCGGCGTGTGTGGTCAGCGGATCGCGCATCACGGCGTTTCTGGTGGTGATCGCGACGGTGATGCGCGTGGCGGGAAAACTCGCCTTCGCCCAGTTGGGTCTTATTCAATCCACGGTGGGACTCCTGGAATACGCGGCCGTCGGCCTGAGCCCGGCCATCATTCGCCTCACGGCCGAGGCGCTGCGGCACGGCGACAACGACGCAGGGTCGAATCGGTCGTATGAAACCGCCCCGCTGCTGCCGGCCGTGCGTGTCGTCTATGCCAACGGTTTTGCCATGGCCCTGCTGACGGCACTGACCGGTGGATTGGCCGTGGCCCTGTTCATGCCCTGGTTCAAGACCACCCACGTCAACCTCCAAACGGGCAACACCCTATTCGAGTTGGCGCTGATGGTCGCCATCGCCACGCTTCTGCGCATGATCAGCGACGCCCCCGGCGCGGTGCTGCAAACGCGAGGCAGAATCTTCGCCGACAACCTGTTTCTCAGTTTGCACGAGATCGTCTGGGGCGGCGGCACCGTGATCGGCCTGTATGTGCTGCATTGGCCCTGGCAACGCGCCACCGGATGGCCGCTCATGGCTGGTTCAGCGATGCTGCTGGCGCTGCGCTCGATCCTCTCTCATCATATGGGCAGCGGCGTGTTCGAAAGGTGGTGGACCAAGTTCGACGGGCGCATCGTACGCCGGCTATTGCTGTTCGGCGGCATGATCGTCGCGGCGCAGATGGCCGATTTTCTTTACGCACCCACCGATTACCTGATCATCACCAAGCTGATTTCATTCGAAACCGTGGCAGATTATGTTCCGGCGGTGGAAGTGGACGGCGGAATGTTGCTGTTGGCCTCGGCCTTGGCGTTGGTGCTGATGCCGCGCACGGCCATCGCCCATGTCTCCGGAGACAGCCGGGCGGTTCGCCGCTATTACCTCCTGGGGACCCTGGCCACCGCGGCGATGCTCTTGGTCATCGCCCCGTTCATTTGGTGGGCTTCGCCCTTTCTGTTCCGTTTACTGCTTGGCAATCCGTTTCCGGCCACCTGCGCCATCCTGCCGTGGATGCTGATTCACACCGTCATCGGCGGCAGCAGCGCCGTGGGACGGTCGATTCTGCTGGCCATTGGTAAAGTTCGCGCTTTCACCGCCTCGGTCCTCATCGCGGGGGTGGCCAACGTGGTGCTCAACTACACCCTGGTACGCTTCTTTCACCTGGGTCTGAAAGGCATCGTGCTGGGTACGATCGTGGCGGCCACGGCCCGATGCGCCATCTGGCTGCCGTGGTACACCCTGCGGGTGCTGCGGCAGCAGGCGGAAATGCCGCAGCCGCCGAGCCTCGCCGAAGAAGAAATGGTCAGCGCCACCCTGCCGCCGCTGATTCCCTAACATTCCCGCAGATTTTCACTCGCCGGCGACGCACGACGGGAATTAACCCTTCTGGCGCGTAGGTGATATCCCCGATAAGCACGGATTTGCCGTGCAAAAACGCTCGCTCCGCTCCCGTGGGGCCTTTTGCAATCACCGCTCTTGTCCTATACTCCCGGCTCGTTTTTTCCACCCCTTTTTCTCGGAGCCATGCATCATGCCAAAAACTTTGACCAAACACCGTAAAGCCGCTTCCACCAGGCACGCCTCGACCGCCAAGTCGAAAAAACGCGTCTACTTCTTCGGCAACGGCAAGGCCGAAGGCGGCGCCCACATGAGAGACCTTCTGGGCGGCAAGGGCGCCAACCTGGCCGAAATGACCAACATGGGTCTGCCCGTGCCTCCGGGCTTCACCATCTCCACCGCCACCTGCAAGGAGTACAACGACCTGGGCCAGAAGCTGCCCAAGGGCCTCATGGAGGAGGTCAAGCGCAACCTGGAACGCGTGGAAAATGCCACGGAAAAGAAATTCGGCGATGCCAACAACCCCCTGCTGGTCTCCTGCCGATCGGGCGCCAAGCTCTCCATGCCCGGCATGATGGACACCGTGCTGAACATCGGCCTCAACGACCAGGTCGTCGAAGGCATCGCCCGCCTGAGCAACAATCCCCGTTTTGCCCAAGACAGCTATCGCCGGCTGATCAACATGTACGGCGACACGGTCATGGGCGTGGACCACGAGCATTTCGAGCATGAGCTGTCGGCGGTCAAGAACGCCCGAGGCGCCAAGGTGGACACCGACCTGGACACCGACGGACTCAAGGAAGTCGTGCGCCGCTACAAGAAGGTTTACCGGGACCACGTCGGAACCGATTTCCCGCAGGACCCGCTGCAACAACTCGAAGGCGCGATCAAAGCCGTGTTCGGAAGCTGGATGGGGGACCGCGCCGTGAAGTATCGCCAGATTCACGACGTGCACGGCCTGCTGGGGACGGCGGTCAACGTGCAGGCGATGGTCTTCGGCAACATGGGCGACGACAGCGCCACCGGCGTGGCGTTCACGCGCAACCCCAGCACCGGAGAGGACAAGTTCTTCGGCGAGTTCCTGGTCAACGCCCAGGGCGAAGACGTGGTCGCCGGCATCCGCACACCCATCGACTGCCAGGAAATGGGCGATCGCTGGAGCAAGAAAAGCTGGGCCGAGCTGCTGAGGATCAAGGATGCCCTGGAAACTCGCTACAAGGACGTGCAGGACTTCGAATTCACCATCGAGAAGGGCAAGTTGTACATGCTGCAGACGCGCACGGGCAAGCGCAACGCCGTGTCGGCCGTCAAGATCGCCGTGGACATGGCCAAGGAGAAATTGATCGACGAGAAGACGGCGGTTTTGCGGGTCGATCCGGACAGCCTGGATCAGCTTCTGCACCCGACGTTCGACCCCGATGCCAAGCGCAACGTGATCGCCAAAGGTCTGCCGGCGTCGCCGGGGGCGGCGGTGGGCAAGCCGGCGTTCACCGCCAATGAAGCGCACGAGCGCACGCAGGCCGGCGAGGCCGTCATTCTCGTCCGCAAGGAAACCAGCCCGGAAGACGTGCAGGGCATGCACAGCGCCGTCGGCATCCTGACCAGCACCGGCGGCATGACCAGTCACGCCGCCGTGGTGGCCCGCGGTTGGGGCAAGTGCTGCGTCGCCGGCGCCGGCGCCATCCAGATCGACGAAAAGGGCCGCAAGTTCACCGTCAGCGGCAAGACCTACGGCCCCAGCGACTTCATCTCCCTCGACGGCTCCGCCGGTGAAGTGATCGACGGGAAGATGCCCACCGTCAAGGCCCAGATGAGCGGACCGTTCGCCACCCTCATGAAGTGGGCGGACAAGTATCGCACCCTGGGCGTCCGCACCAATGCCGACACCCCCAACGACGCCCAGGTGGCGCGTGATTTCGGCGCTGAAGGCATCGGCCTGTGCCGCACGGAGCACATGTTCTTCGACCCGCAGCGCATCCACCACATGCGCGAGATGATCCTGGCCACGACCGTCGAGGCCCGCAAGGCCGCCCTGGCCAAGCTCCTGCCCTACCAGAAGGAAGACTTCGTGGGCATCTTCAAGGCGATGGACGGCCTGCCGGTAACGATCCGCACCCTCGACCCGCCGCTGCATGAGTTCCTGCCTCACGAAGAGAAGGAACAGCAGGCCCTGGCCAATTCCCTGGGGCTGACGCTCGAGCAGGTCAAGGCCCGCGTGAACCAGTTGCATGAAGCCAACCCCATGCTGGGCCATCGCGGCGACCGCCTCGCCATCACCTATCCGGAAATCCTCGAGATGCAGGTGCGGGCGATCATCGAGGCCGCCTGCGAGGTCAAGAAGGCCGGCGTGAAGGTGAAGCCGGAGATCATGATCCCCCTGGCCGGCATCAAGAAGGAGCTGGATTTCTGCAAGAAGATCACGGACGAGACCGCCGCCGCCGTCATGAAAGAAACCGGCGTGAAGGTGGACTACATGTACGGCACGATGATCGAAGTGCCGCGCGCCGCCGTCACCGCCGACGAGATGGCCCAGGTCGCCGAGTTCTTCAGCTTCGGCACCAACGACCTGACGCAGATGACCTTCGGCTTCAGCCGCGACGACATCAACAGCTTCCTGCCCGATTACCTGAGCAGGGAAATCCTGGAGCGCGACCCGTTCCAGAGCCTGGACATTGGCGGCGTCGGACAGCTCGTTGACATGGCCGTCCGCAAGGGCCGCAGCACCCGCCGCGATCTCAAGTGCGGCATCTGCGGCGAACACGGCGGCGACCCCAAGAGCGTCCACTTCTGCCACAAGGTCGGGCTGAACTACGTGAGTTGCTCGCCCTACCGCGTTCCCATCGCCCGCCTGGCCGCGGCCCACGCTGCGATACAATGCACAAAGGCCGCTCGCAACGCACCCGATCGACGCGATCTGTGAGCGGCGAACAGGTGCACCGGAGATCGGCGGCGGCCGTCGGCCGCCGCCCTCGCCGTGCGCGTAGATTGTTGATCCTCCGGAGTGAGGCAATATAATCGCCGCCGATCTTTCGGCATCGACTCTTCGATCCGCGCGGCAGCGGGCGAACAACTGCCGAGTCCGTTCTCCGCGATTCCGATCATTCGCCGCTGGGGAGACGGCGAGGACGTCCTTTTATGGTTCACTACTTGCTGCTATGCGCGGTCAGCGTGCTGGCCGGCCGCGGCATACAGCGGCTCATCCGCCTGCCCGCCGGCACCCCGGCCGCCATCCTCTTGTCGCCCGTCCTGGCCTTGGCCTTTTGGTCTCTTGGATTCGCTGTCATCTTGCGTACGGGTCATTCCGTCGGGCAAGCGGCCCCGTTTCTTTGGATCGCCACGTTGCTTCTGGCCCTCGCCGGAACCACCAAGACAACCCTCCGCGAGATCGCCGCCCACCCGTTTGAGATCGCCCAAGTCGTGCTGTTGCCCGTGCTTCTGCTGGTCCCTTATTTCGTTTACGGAATCACGGATTTCCGCGGCAGTTGGTTCTGGGACGGGCCCCATTACGTCAGGGAAGGACTTGTCGTCTGGAACTATCCCATGCAAGTGTCGGGTCAGGCCGCGCCCGTCTTCTGGATCAATCCGATGCTCTTCCAGTTTGTCAGCCCGGGCCTGCTCGCCTTCTTTTCAACGTTGACCACTGCCGGCGATCCACAGACCTCAACCGGCCTGTTTCTCGTCTGGTCTGTCTTCGCCTACGCGTCGAGCGTCGCCTTCTTCTTTTACAGCAAGTTGTATGGTTCCTTTCCGCACCTGTGGCGCACCTATATATGGTTTGCCGTCTTCGCCGGATGGATCCTCAACGTCGTCATGGCCAACAATTTCGGCAATCTGCTGCTCCTGTGCATTATTCCGGCGGTCTGCGGACTGGATTACGGCCCAGAGGCCAAGCGCCTTTCCACGTCCGTCGCGGCGGCATTGCTCTGTTCCACCGCTCTCTATTCTTATCCGCAATTGGCTCCCATCGTCATCCTGGCCCTATTCGTCATGTGGCTGGAAGCGCTGGTTACACATCGAGATCGGCGCGCCAACTCAGCCGTCATGCTGCTCGTGACCTTCGCCTTCACATTGGCGCTGATGTGGCCATGGCGCAGCGAACTTTTCACGTTTTTTCGTATGAATCTCATCGCCGGCACGGCGTCCAAGGGGAATCGCCCCGGAGAAAGTTATTTCCTCTCTCTATTCCAAGCGAATTATTCCCTCTCCACCTTTTGGGGATTCCTCGCTGCTTACCAGCGTCACCTTCCGTCCGTGTGGAAAATCCTCACGATGGTCCTATCCATCTGTATGACGGCGGCCTCGATGGTCGGCATCTATATCCTGCTGAAACGCCGTGCGTACGGATTGCTGGCGCTGGCGTGCGTCGCGTTGCTTGGGATGGCCGACATGATATTCGTCGCCCATTACGACTACGGGGCGTATAAGTTCATTAACACTTTCTGGTGGCTCTTCTCTCTGCTTGCGGTCCTCGCCATGGGCGCTGGGCGCCGCGCCCTGGTTCCCTGGCGAATCGTTTTCACCTGCGTCTGGATCGCCGTATGCGTCCGCATCTACGCCTTTTCGCAATCGGTGCATCCCAAGAGCATGCAGATGTACCGCGAGGTCCAGAACATTTCACAAGTCACCCACGCGAGCACCGTCGCCGTCAACATCGACGATCCCGCCGCCAATGACTGGAGCGTCTATTATCTGCGCGGCCTTCCCATCTACCTGGTCGGCGGCCATGGCCCGTACTACTCGCCGGACGCGATCATGAGCTTCGTTCATTCCGTCGCCTTGAGCGACGCCAGCTACGTCCTGACGGACGACCCTCACGCGTTTGAACGGCCTGCCGTCTGGTCCTCGCCCCCCTTCTACCTCTGGCCGGTCGCGGACGAGGCCTTGCTGTTTCGTGCCGATTGCCAGGACGCGGTCACGCTCAGCCCGCGGCCGTCCTTTACCTGGCCGCAGGATTTCCCCGCGACCTTCTCGATCTGGTCCCCTCGCGACGGACGCGTCCACCTCGAGGCTCAACTCCAGAATGCGGACCGTCTGGATCGGGCGCTGGATTGCATCGAACTTGTCAATGGCGGGTATCGCGGAACAATCCCCTGCAATCGGGCCGGGTTGTACGCCGGGGACGTTCCGGTCACTGGCGGCGTGAACAAAATCACCTTGAGATGTCTGGGGCCCTCGTCGCGTTCGGCGGCGTCCGACCCGGATAAGGGGACGCCGCGCCTCGCCGTGGTGCGGTGGAGCCTGCGGGTGTCGAGCCCGCACGGTTGACGCTCGCCCCTACCCGCGCGGCAGATGTTGTGCGAAGAATCGAGTCCAGTTGCGGGACATGATCGCGTGGATAGCATCGTCGGCGAATCCCGCCTGCTCCAGGGCGTCGGCCACGCGCGGCAAGTCGGCCGAGGTTTCGATTTCCACGGGAATTTCGTTGCGGCCCAGGCCGCCGTCCATGTCCGTGCCCAGAGCGACGTGGGCCGCGTCTCCCAGCAAATCGCAGATGTGCCTGATGTGCATCACCACGTCGGCCAGGGTGGCGCGGCGCTTGCCGTACTGATCCGGCGGCAAGAGAAACTTGTCGAAGAAGTTGACGCCGATGACGCCGCCGCGGGCGGCGATGGCGCGGATCATCGCATCCGAAAGCTGCCGGTCGGTAGGCACGATGGCCCGGCAATTGGAATGCGACGCGATCACCGCCCCGGCCGTCAAGTCGAGCAACTGCCAGAACGATTCTTCCGCCAAGTGCGAGGCGTCGTGAATCATCCCGAAACGATCCAGGACTTTGACCAGTTCGACGCCCTCGGGCGTGAGGGGACCGGGGGCGCGCGTGCCGCCGGCGTAGCGCGTGCGCCGCCACGCCAGGCCGACGATGCGCAGGCCGGCATCCCAAAACTGCCGCACGTCCGCCTCGTGACGGATGGGATCGGCCCCCTCCAGCAAAAGAATCGCATGCAAGTGAGTGGGAGACGCGACCTCGCCGCCGCGGCGGATGAATTGGACGGCGTCGGCCGATTCCTGGCGGCGATACCAATCCAGTTGTTTCATCGCGGCCGCATGGGCTTCGTCCGCGGTGCGATACCCCGGCTTCCCCTCCAGCTCCGGCGCGCAGTAAATCGTCGCGCAGACCAGCGTCACGCCCCCTTGTCGCAAATCCGGCAGGCCGACCGTGGGAATTCCGTGGTCGTCGGCCGGCTGCTGCCTGGCCGCAAGCTCCACCGGCCGCCCACGCACGGCGTTGTACGCCAGATCGAGATGTCCATCGACAATGTCCACGCGAGCAAAAGGGGATCAGGACTGCTCGGTCTCGACCCTCGGTTGACACCTGATGATCATCAGGTTCTGGGTCAGAATTTTCAATCGAAAATCGCGTTCGTGGCTTCGGGGATCTTACCGGCCAGCGCTGAACCTAGGCATCGCCTCGCCGGCAAGAGCGCCAACAGCCGCACACGCGATCTGTTCTTGAACGCGCTGGCCCACGTCCTGATGATCTTCAGGCGTCTACATAGACGGTCGAGACAGAGCGGGGGGTGTCCTTTGATTGGTCGTGTCCGGTGCGCCAACCGCGTTCCACCCTAAGGAGTGCGGTTGGTGGAACGAATACCATGATGCTGGCGGAGTGATCGCCGCGGGAAACGTCAGCCCATTATTGCCCCGAACCCGAAGCCCGCGTCGCCGGCGCGGCAACGGCTTGACGCCTAAGCGTGATGTTGACGCTGAAACCGCTCGTCGCAGTTTTGACCTTCTCCTGCCACAGGTAGATCGTGAAATCCCCCACGACATCCGTGGCAGCCGGCCGAAGCGAACTCGTCGCCACACGCCAGTTCTTCGATGCGATGAAAACAAGCTGCTGCACGCAGACGCGGCCCGGCCAGTTACCAAGTTGGAGCCTATTGCCGGACCTATCACCCTCATACAGTGCCAACATGGATTTCTCTTTTCCGGTCCAACTCTGATCGGGCGTCACTGACATATTTGAGTAACCTGGGTAGCGAGGCTTGTCTGTGACGGGCGTCTTCTCAACCGGGGCAAACGTTCCTTGATCGGTGATGACCCCTATTCGCCCCGGAAACGTGGTGGTGCCCATGACGATCGGTTCCTTGCCCACGTGATCGATTGCAAAGACATAAGCCATCCACAACTTCCCGGTGTGATCCAGCGCCATCAACTCCTGGTTTGGTGGCTCCCCACCCGGATCCAGATCCGCCGCGAGCTTGGAAAGCCGGTCCGACAACACATATTTCATCACCACATCGGGATAGCACTCCGCTTTTGCGGCTTGGAAAATTTCGGCGGGATCGGGCTCGGGCGCCGGCGCCGACTCGATCGCGCCGGAATCGGCCTCGGGTGCCGGCGCGGAATCAATGGCTTGGGAACTTGCCGGTGGCTGATCGCCGACGGAGCTATGTGCCACCGATCGATAGAGAATCGTCCCGCCGCCGCCAACCACAATGATCAGTAACGCCGCGACCGCCGCCGCCGCCTTGATCTTCGTTGTCATCATGAGAATGACCGCTCCTTTCGCCAAAGTCGCGGAGCTCGTCGAAGCATGCGCCGTCCCAGTAATCATCCCCGCCAAATGCGCCGGGGCCGCCTCCGAGGTCCGGCTCGCCAGCATCGTCGTCAGCACCCCCGCGGTCGTCGCAACGCCATGCTGGCGGAAATACCCGCGCAAGTTCTCCACGGCGCGCCCCAGCCGTTTGCTCGCGGCCTCTTCGGATATCTGAAGCTGCCGCGCGATTTCCCCGATGCTCTTCGATTCAAAAAACCGCCACAGCACCAAATCCCGATTCGACGATCCAAGCTGCGCCAAGCCCCGATCCAACAGCGGCTCGATTCCCTCCCACGGATCATCCCGGCGATCGCTGGTCGACTCACTCGTCATGGAAATCGCCCGCCTTTCGTGTTCGCGACGGCGACGCTCGGCTCGCAACGAATTTGCCGCGACGTACCCGGTGGTCTTCAGCAGCCAACCTGACAGCGGCCGATCCAGCGGCACCCGCCCCGCCTTTTGCGATAAGACAATGAAAACCGCCTGGGTGACATCCTCAGCGAGTTGCGCATCGTGCACCTGCCGCCGCGCCGCGGCATAGACGATCTTGAGGTACTGCCGCACAATCGCCTCAAACGCCTTGGGATCCCTGCTAGCGACAAAGGTCCGAAGATTAGAGATCGCCTCATCCACTTAATTGGCCTCGTCTATGGATGTATTCTCCGCCCGGCGGGGAGTCTGACAAATTTCGCGTTGAGCGAAGGCGGAAGAACGACTCGAGACAGCCAATAAGCATAGGCTATTCGCCGACCCGGAACCGCCGCTTCCAGGTGTAAAACGAACCTTGGGTAATTCCCCGTTCCAGGCAGTAGGCCGCGACGGTCAGGCCACTGGGCCGTTGCCCACCGATGATCTGGCGCCATTCTTCGGCACCTGGAAGTTGTGATTTGTTCATGCTATGGCAGAATGCCAACTGCTCAGGGAAGAAAAAAGATGCGGTTCACGTAGCGCACACGATTGGTCTGCCGAAAACTCATTCCGTTTCGACTTCTTTGAATTATTCAGCGGGGAGCTTCGGTCGATTTCGGGGCTGGGGCGCCGCCCAGCGGAGGAGGCGGCGGTTTCGACAGCTGAACCGCGGATGCGCCGCCCGCGCTAGGAGTTGAGGAAGATGACGCGGCGGGCGTCGGCGAAGCACTCGGATTCCCGGCGATGGCCGCTTTTCTGTTCAACCGCGAGTAGAGTCCCATGAGTGCTTTCAAAATTTGCTGATCGTTGGTTGCAAAGCAGATTTCCGTGACGCCGTCAGCCAGGACAGGAATTGCCAGCACGCCGCGAAAGTCGTCCGCTATCCAGAAGTAGATTGGCATCGTCGTGTCGAAACGACCCGGATGCCATCTTTGCAGCACCCCCGCCATCATGCTTTTGTGGGCCGTCATTACCAAATTGAAAAACTGTTCACGCGTTAAGGACTCAAAGGTCTCCGCACTCCCGTAGTCGCGAATGAGAAAGTTGAGTTGTGTGTCAAAGTGCTTCTTAAATTCCGGCCATTTGTCATCCGTGGTGTCTGGGTCCAACTGCTCATGATGAAAAGCGTCAATCTCACGATCGCTCAGACAAATAAACCGCAGCGTTTTGAAGCCGGCTTGATATTTTTTCCCCTCGAGGGCCTGTTTATACGCCAAGCCAAGCTCAGGCCTCGTGAATGAGCAGTAGGCTGGGACGTCACAGACAATCGTCAGGTTTCTTTTTGCAGATTTTACCAGCTTTACAACTTCATCCATGTGTTCTGGAAACTGTCCTATGTACCTTGTGCTCAGTGAGTTTTGTACGCGCTGGAGATCGCGGAGCTGTTTCCACGCGAGCACCAACGCAACGACGGCGAGGACGAGCCCGACGACGGTTATCACGTCCACTATTTGATGCCAGTGATTGCTCAAAAAGGTTACCATCGTAAGTACTCCGACAAGCATGGGGCAGCCATCCGCTGGCAATGTGGTGGAACCCCTCCCCAAGGAAAAAGGGGGTCAGAAACCTTTTTCTCTCCTATCGCAACGCGACCAGGTGGCGCACGACGCTGCGGCCCAGGGCGCGTAGGTTATATCCGCCTTCCAGCGCGCTGACTAGGCGGCCCTGGCAGTGAACATCGGCGGCTTGCGCCAGCAGTCGCGTGATCGTCTCAAATCCCTCCTCGCTTAATTCAATGTCGGCCAGCGGGTCATCGCTGTGCGTGTCGAAGCCGGCCGACAGCAGCAACACTTGCGGCTTGAACGCATCGAGCTTGGGCAGGATCAGCGACTCGATCGCCGAGAAATACTCCGCGTCGCCGCTGCCGGGAACCATGGGAATATTCAGCGTTGCGCCGCGGCCGCCGCCCTCGCCGGTTTCCCAGCCGTAGCCGCTGCCGGGGTAACACGTGCCCGGGTGTTGGTGGATGCTGACGAACAGCACGGTGGGATCATCCTCGAACGCCGCCTGCGTGCCGTTGCCGTGATGCACGTCGAAATCGACGATGGCGACGCGCTCCACGTCGTGCTGCCGCTGCAGATATCTGGCCGCAATGGCGACGTTGTTGAACAGGCAGAATCCCATGGACCGATCCGGCTCGGCGTGATGTCCCGGCGGGCGAACGGCGGCAAAGGCGCGGCGAACCTGCCCGGCCATAACCGCATCGCAGCAACTCAGCACCGCCCCCGCCGCCAGCAGGGCCACGTCAAAGCTTGCCGCGCACACCGGCGTTTCGCCCTGATCCAGCATTCCCCCGCCGCTTTGGCAGATGTGGTGGACCCAGTTGACGAGGCGGCGCGTGTGGATCAGCTCGATCCATTTTTCTTCAGCCGGCGAGGGCTGCAATTCCAGGAGCTTTTCGCCGCCGACGGGGCTGAGCTGAAGGTCCAGCTCAAAATCGGGAAATGGATTGGGCGAATCGACCAGTCCCGCCTGGCGCACGGCCAGGGCGATGGCGCGGATGCGGTCCGGCCGCTCCGGATGATGCGGGCGGGTGATGTGATCCACGAACTGCGGGCTGGTGCAAAATCCGGTCATTCAATGCCGAGTTTCTTGAACCACTGCGGCCTGTAATATCGCAGGGCCAGGGGAATTAACAGGATCATATTCACGACGGCCAGGGCGAGGATGAATCGCCAATTGCGCCACGGGTGCACTCCGGCGCCGATGCTGATGTAGAAAGCGGCGGTGGGGACGTTGCCCAGCAGGGTGCCCAGGGCGGCCTGGCGCGGGCGGATTTGCGTCAAGCCAAAGGCGTAATTGCTCAAGCTGAAGGGCATGACGTGCACCAGTCGCACGGCCATCACGACCAGGAGCCCGTTGTGGCCGAGCTTTTGGTCCAGTTCCATGAGGCGGGCGCGGCGCGAGGCCAATTCCGCGCGCAGCCAGTTGCCCACCAGGGAGCGCGAGATGGCGACGGTCAAGGCGGCGGCCATCGTCGCGGCGAGCTGGGTCAAGGCCAGGGCGATCCACAATCCAAAGCCGCGGCCGGCGATGATCTGCACCCACCAGACGGGCAGGGCCAGGATTCCCAGCAGGATGTACAGGGCGACGAACGCAGCCGGCGCCGACAGCGGATGGCCCTGCACCCAATCGTGAAAGCGTCTCCCGAGGTGGTGCAGATTTTTCGGATCGAGATACTGGTTGCCCTCCTGGGTGCCGAAGAGCCAGACGGCGGCGGCGGCGATGGCCGCAGCCAGCAGCAGCGCAAGGATCAAGCGAAGCGTCGCGATTTTGGTCATCGGTCAGCGGTTAGCGTACATCAGATTGCGCATGGCAATCCAGTAGGTGGCGAACAAATACAGGGCGAAGCCGACGACCTGGGCGCCCAGGATGGCGAGATACGCCAGGATGGGGCAGGGAATCAGCCGCAGGGCGTAACCGCCGATGGTCAGGAACACCAGCAAGGCCACGGGGAAACAGTGAGCGGCATGGTAATACATGGCCCGCAGCACCACCGGATGGGGCAGGCGGTAGCCGCGATACGCCGCTTCCCACGCCGTCAGGCGTGCCGCAAGGTGCGTGGTGAAGAGGATCGCCCCAAAGGCGCCGATGAACAGAGGCGCCAGGAGCTTGGCGCGGGGCGGATCAATGCCGAATCGGAACACGATCTTCCAGTGAATCCATGCGGCGCTGGCGAATAGAAGGGCGGCGATGAACCAGTGGAAGCGTGCAAATTGCTGGGCGGGCGCGAGGTCGCCGCGAGAGGTCGTGGTCCGGAAAAATCGACCGGGGTGAAAGATGATCTGCCTCGAGGTCACGACGAATCTCACGAAATCGGAGCGGCCGGTGTCGCGCTGTTCCCAAAGAGGTAGGATGCGCCCGGTCGTGCTTTGCTCGATGGGCGTGCCGCATTCGGGGCAATTGCCGCCGGGCGGCAGGCCGTTGAGGATGTAGCCGCAGCGCTCGCACAAAAGGTCGGTTTCGGCAGGCAGAAAAGTGGCCATGAATCGTCTCGAATTGCAGTATAATATCCGACGTGAGCCGAGCGGTGTGGTGGAGGATTCTGTGGTTGGGCTGCTGCGGCATCAGCCTGGCAGGCTGTGGTCGGGGGCAAAGCGCGCCCAGCGCCCAAGCCGCCGCTCCGGCGACCGCGCCATCCGTGGCGGCCGGGCCGGCAACCCAACCGGCGGGGTCGATGCTGGTCATCGATCAGCAAGAGGAGTTTTTCCCTCGGGCGATGCTGCGCCTGACCAAGTCGGATGGGCAAGTCATCGCCCGGCTGTACAGCGACGATCCATCGGGGGTTCTATCCGGCAAGGAGACGGTCAACTCGTACGATTTTGACATGGTGCTGCCGGACGTTTCCGATCCGGCCGAGATCGACCAGGCGGTCTGGACGACCCGCTCGCCCAGCAGCCAGAGGCGGGACACGCCCTACGGCATTTTTCTGAACCGCAAGCAGAAACTGCTTCAGCCGATGGACCTAACGGTGCGTTTCAGCGGCCAAGCCCCCCGCGTGCGGGTGGTTTTGCAGGGAACGTTCTGGATGTATCCGATGGACCAAACGTCGCGAAACACCGCGCCGGTCATGGTGCGCGTGATTGGGTCGCTGGAGGCGACGGTGCCGGCGAAATAGGGGCCGAAGTCGCGGGGACCATCCTCTGCAAATAGCCCACCTGTGCCGCGCCGACGACGATGCCCTGCGGCGTCCATCCGGGCAGCCAGTGGGACGGCGGCAGGCCAATGGCGCCGATGAGCCAAATCTGCCGGTATCCAGCCAGTTGCCGCAGAGCCGCCGCTTCGGCGGGCATGTCGAGCATCATGATGGGCCGGCGCGAATCGGGCACGTAGTGGGCCAGGGCCAGATACCAGAACGCCGGCGAACCCCAATAGGGGTTGGGCGAAAAGATGATGGGGTCGCGCTCACCGGCCAGCCGGTCGATCTGGCGGCAAAAGCCGCGCCAATCTCCGTAGTCCGGCGGGCCTTCCTGCACGCGCATGGCGGCGGCCACGGCCACGCTGAGGACCATCGCAGCGCTAAGCAGCCATCGGCGCCAACCGCGCCAGCTTTGAAAAGGCAGAGGCAGGGCAGCCAGCGCGCAGATCGCCGGCGCGGCAATGAACGTGTACCGCGGAAACGCATTGAGCAGCGTGTGCGCCGTCGCATCGCGCACGGCTGTGGATGCGACCATGCCTACGGTCAACAGCCACCACAGAAGACGCTGGGGACTTTGGCGAATCAGCAGGATGGGCAGAAGGTAGACGACGATGGCCACGGCCACGGCGGCCAGGGTGCTGCAATGACCGTATAAATGCAGGGCTGGAACGCTCAGGGCTCTTTGCAGGGGCAGATCGCGGCCGGCTTGGTCTTCCATCATCCAACTGTAATCGGAGCTCAGCAGCGGCCGCTGCCGCCAAAGCCACGGACCCCACGCCCCGGCGGCCAGCAGAGCGGCCAGCACCATGGCCCCAACCGTCTTGCGGCGATCCGGGCCGCGCAGACGGATCAGGGCGTAAATTCCCAGACCCACCAAAGCCCCACCCGCCAGGTAATGGGTGAGCAGCGCGGCAAAGACGGCGATGACCAGCTCGATCAGGCTCGAAAGTCGGGCGCCGTCGATCTCGATGCGCACCATCGCATGGCAGGCGATCAATCCCCAAAGGGCCAGAAGGGTGTAACTGCGAGTCTGCTGGCTGAGATCGATCTGGCTGACGGCCAGGGTCATCATGGCCGCGGCCGCCAGGCCGGCGCCCATGCCGACGCTTCGGCGCACGGCGTCGAAAAGGATCACCACGCCGGCCAGGGAAAGCAGCGCCGAAAGCCCTCGCGTCGCCGTGTCGCTTTCGCCGGCCACGTCCATCCACCAGCGCAGAACGATGTGATACACCGGCGGATGAACCGCGTTGACCATGGAAGTCCAGATGTGCGGCCAGGCGGGGGCGCCCTCGAGCATCGCCTTGGGCGGCGGATCGAGCAGCTTGCCGGTGGGCAGATGGAAAATCTCGCCGCCGCGGCCCGTGGAGAGATAGACGGACCAGAATTCATCCGGCCATTGGCTTTGCTGTTTGATTTGATGAAATCGCAGGAACGCGCCGAGGCCCAGCAATCCCGCCACGACGACCCACGCAAGCCAACGGCGCCTCTGATTGCTCACGGCGAGACCGCCGCGGCGTCCGTCGCAACCGCCGCCGCCGGCTTCTCCGATTTGACCGCCGCGGCCCCGGCCTCGGATTTCTTGCCGTACTCGCGGGCACGCGGCGGAATCAGACTGGTGTCCACCGGGCCAAAGCTGATCTGGGCGGCGTCCGCCGCGGCGTCGTACTCGGCAAGGGTCGCTTTGAGGAATTGCTCGTCATCCCGCCTGGCGAAGGCGGGCTTGTAATGAGCGCCGCGCGATTCGTCGCGGGCCAGGGCCCCTTTGAGAATCGCCTCGGCCAAAACGATCATGTCGCGCACGGCCCGCGCGAAACTCAGGTTCTGATTGGTCCACATCCCCGTGTCCGAAAGCTTGATGCGCTGGTAACGCTCCTTCCACTGCTGGCAGCGATCCAGCGTCTGCTGCAAGCGGTCGTTGTGACGCACGACGGTGCAGTTGTCGGTCATCCACCGGCCGATTTCCTGCCAAAGCAGGTACGGGTTCTCGTCCCCCTGGTTGCCGACCAGCCAGTCTTGCCGATCGGTTTCGCGTTTGACGGCGGCGTCGTAGACGCCTTGGGGCACATCCGCCGCGGCCACCGGGGCGACGTCCGTGCAGTAATTCTTCACGCACGTGCCGCCGAAAAGGCCGTCGAAAATGCAGCTCAAAAGGGAATTGGCGCCCAGGCGATTGGCGCCGTGATAGGCGAAGGAGACTTCGCCCGTGGCGTAGAGGCCGGGGAGGGAGCACATCATGTTGGCCGCCTCGCCGAACTTCAGCCCGCCCGTCTTCTCGTCCTTCTTGAACCCCACCCACAATCCCCCCATGGAATAGTGCACCGCGGGGAAGATTTTCATCGGCTCGGTCAGCGGATCGACGCCGACGAACTTTTCGTAGATTTCCAGAATCCCTTCCAGCTTGGCCAGCACCGCCGCCCGGCCGATCCGCTTGACCGTGTCGCCCAGGTCCAGGTAGACCATGTTGGCGCCGCCGATGCCCAGTTTCAGCTCGGTGCACACCTGGAAGATTTCGCGCGTGGCGATGTCGCGCGGCACGAGGTTGCCGTACTTGGGATAGCGCTCTTCCAGGAAATAGAACCGTTCGGATTCGGGGATGTTGTTGGGATGCCGCGCGTCGCCGGGCCGCCGGGGGACCCAGATGCGCGCCCCCTCGCCGCGGGCGGATTCGCTGATCAGCCGGCATTTGTCCTCGCCGGGAATGGCCGTGGGATGAACCTGGATGAACTCGGGATTGCCGTACCTCGCCCCCGCCTGGTAGCAGCGCGACGCGGCCGAGCCGGTGCAGATCACGGACATCGTCGATCGGCCGAAAAGCACCCCGCAGCCGCCCGTGGCGATCACCACCGCGTCGCCGCGGAAAGCGCGAATCTGCATCGTGCGCATGTCCTGGGCGACGATGCCGACGCAGCGCCCTTCGTCCACCACGGGAAAAAGGAATTCCCAGAATTCGTATTTGTGGACCAGCCCCTCGGCCTCGCCGCGGCGCGTCTGCTCGTCCAGAGCGTACAGAAGCTGCTGGCCCGTGGTGGCGCCGGCAAAAAACGTGCGTTTGAAGAGCGACCCGCCGAATAGGCGCAACGCCCGCTGGCCCTCGGGCGTGCGGTTGAAGGGAACGCCCATGCGGTCCAGCAGATCGATGATCCGCGGGGCCCAGTTGCACATCTCCAGCACCGGCGGCTGGTCGGCCAAAAAATCGCCGCCCAGAATCGTCTCGTCGAAATGCATCCACTCGCTGTAGCCCTGCTGGCGGGCGATGTCGTTGCAGGCGTTGATCCCGCCCTGGGCGCAGACGCTGTGGCTGCGCTTGACCGGCACCATCGAGAACAGATCGACGTCCAGCTCTTCCTCCACCAGCTTGACGGTGCACGCCAGCCCCGCCAGCCCGCCGCCGACCACAATGACGCGTTTGCCCGAGGCTGCCATGACTAATCCTTGAGCGGTTTTCCGAGTCTTTCCCGCTTGCGGCGGACGAATCCCAGGTGGTGCTCGACGTGCTCGACCATCCAATGGACGCTCTGACCGAGCGTGACGGCGCCGCGTTCGTTGTGCCGGCCCGCCCGCGAAAACGCCGAGTCGGGCAGTTTCCGCAAAACACCCGCGAACTGCCGCCGGTTCAGATCGAAGATGCGGATCGCGCTGTCCGCATCCTGCTGATCGTAGAACAACTCGGCGGCGAACTTGCTTTCATCGTAGCCGACGATCAGCGGATCGTCCTCGGCAATGATGCACTTCATTCGCGCGGTCCAGATCAGATCGGCATCCATCAGGTGCAGCACGATCTGCTGTATCGACCATCGGCCGACGTCGGCGTCCGGGGGCGGGACCCACAGGAGGTCCACCTGCGAAAGCCCGCGGACGGCGTCGCGCAGCTTTTGTCCGCCTTGCTCGTACTGGTCGATGATGGCGCGATCCATGATGCTCTCTTTACAGCACGACCATGGCGCCGTGGTGAATGGCGGCGCCCAGGGCGAGAAAGCCGCAGGCCAGCGTCAGGGCAAACAAAGCGGCACAGACGAATCCCCATCGCCGCTGGCTGGCCGCGCTGATGGTCAGGCCCCAGGTGATGGCAGCCGCCCAAAAGCCGTTGGCCAGGTGAAAGCACGACGCGATGATGCCGACGGGATACACCCCGTACGCGACCCAGATGCTGGAATTGATGTGCCGGGCCGTGCTGGCCGTCGCCTGCTCGGAAACGAACCTGAGTTGATGGCCAAGCAATCCCTTCATCCCCAACACGTGGAACAGGATGAAAAAGACGATGATGACGCCGCTGATCCGCTGGAGCAGGTAGAGGTAATTTTTGCCGAACGGATACGCCCCCACGTTGGGCCGCCCAGTCACGGTGATCCACCCGCCGTAAAGCGTGTGGTAGATGATCGGCAGATAGATGAAGATCCACTCGACCGCCCAAAGGAAGGGCAGGGAATGAATCTTGTCGACCTGAATCTGATAGATGTCGGCCGGATGCGTGCCCTGGATCATCGTGGCGTTGACGATGAGGTGGACGACGATGTACCCGCCGAAGACCAGACCGGTGAGGGAATGCAGCCGGCGCCACAGAAAATAGCGCTCCGCGCCGATGGCGGAATTTTTCACATCCGAGGCGGTCGCCTGAGACACCTGAGCAGTCCTTTCAGAGATCGGAGAAAAACGATTATAGGGGTGGGGTAGTGCGACGCAAAACAGGTGCAAAAAAGGGTGGTCGGTCGGTTTGATTTATTATCATATTTCCTCGAGAAATATTGCTAAAGTATCTGTTCTCGATTTTTGGTCGATTTCGTGCGTCGCGTTGTTGGCCATAGAACACCATGCGCTCAGGCGCAAAAGGAGTGACCAAATGGACCATCCGTGGTGGTTGCCGGTGCTGGCGGTCGTGGTTGCAGGCCTGGCCATGTTCTTTGGGCTCGGCTGTCTTTTCTGGCGGCTGCATGTACTCAATCGTGGGTTTGGGCCGGATACGCTTCGGGCGCTTGGGACTATCATCTTCATCCCGACATTGCTCATCCTGGCCATCGTCTCGAAACTTGAGACATCGACGCTGTCCGCGTTACTTGGCACAATCGCAGGGTACACTCTTTCCAATACACCGCCCGACCGAAAAGATTGAACGGGAAAAAAGGGGCGGGAAAAAGGGGGACACTGCTACTTATTCGGCCCGTTTGGCCGAGCCCGGCGGCGGGACTTTCCTGACGCCGACCGGGGCTTTTTTGTGAGGCCGCCAGGGATCGCGCACCGTCCATTCCAGACCCAGCCGAGCCACGGTTCGCGTCACCCACGCGTCGGAGCCGAACGGCCGGCCACGGACCACGCTCGTCCGCAGTCGCTCCAGGGCGCCGGCCCCCATCGCCTCGTTGACCATACGACTCCAGTTTGTGGGACGATCCACCGGCCATGGCGACAGTTGCAACCTCACGCCATCCGACCCCGCACCACTGCCCAGGCTCGACCAGGGCCAATCCTGCGCGCGCTTCACCATCTTCGCCCGCAGCGGATTGCCCTCCACGTAGCGCAGAACCGCCAGCAAGTGCCCGTCCGTTTGCACCGCGAAACTTTTGAATCGTCCCTGATATAGATGCCCCTGGCCGCTGGTGCCGCGATGCTCCCGCCATCGACGAACGTGCGTCGTGCTGACCCAACCGATGAACCGCGACAAATCTCCGCCCCGCCGTGGCCACAGCACCAGGTGCCAGTGGTTGTGCATCAGGCAGTAGCCCAGGATGCGCATGTCGAAGCGGCGCCGGCCCTCCTCCAACAGCTTGATGAATGCCGCGAAATCCGCCGGCTTCTCGAAAATGTCCATCCGGCAATTGCCGCGATTCAATGCGTGGCAGACACCGTCATCCGCTAACCGTCTTGGGCCCCGAGCCATGGATGCAGCCTACCATGGGCGGTTGCCGTTCGCAATAAGCAGGAGTGTCCCCCTGATACCGTTGCCGACGTTATCCATGATGCTGCGCAGCGGCCCCACGGACGCCAGCGCAGCAGCAGTGTGGATAACTCGGCGAAGCGGTCTTCCCCGAGTGTGAATAAACTGGCGTCAGG
>Ga0208323_1000224_pt1 | contig 31459 bp, 22 predicted proteins | sample June2015DPH_10_1_2_FD_184703 | JGI IMG/M metagenome (GOLD analysis project Ga0208323, IMG submission 184703) | Peatland microbial communities from SPRUCE experiment site at the Marcell Experimental Forest, Minnesota, USA - June2015DPH_10_100... | ecosystem: Environmental > Terrestrial > Soil >... | reverse complement strand
ACGTGAATCAGCGTCGCCGTTGCTTCAGGATTCACCAAGCCGATGCTCCACCAGATGCCCACACCACTCACGGCGCCAAAAACCAGGACGACAAGAACGAAGAACTTCGAGTGGGACTTCACGTATTGCAGCAAGGCGGGATTGTTCTCGCGATAGGCCTTGCGCTCTGTGAGGGGCAGAAAGAGACCGCCGCCAACCGCAAAATGCGAAACGAAGACGTGGAGAATGGCGATGATCCCAATGACCATTCCCCCACCTAACATGTACGGTTCCCAGACCGGATAATTCATCAGCGAACCCCTTTGTTCGCGAAACCTCTACGAAACAGACCTGGCCTGATGTTATGCTTCGGCAACTCAAAGTTCAACTGACACAGTGTCCGTAGTCAGTTGTCCGTTGTCCGTGGTCAGTCGCGATATTTCCTACTTTACACTTCATAATTCAGACTTTCCCCAGCCCCTAGTCCCGAGTCCCCCTTTTCTTACTGCCCGCTTCTCAGCCCCCGCTCGATGGCCGCCTCAGCCACAGGAGCCATTAGCGTGTAACCGCGCTCGTTGGGATGCAAGCCATCTTCTGAATAGCCTTCCTTCAGCATGCCATGGCTATCCACCAGGACCGAATAGTAATCCCCAACCTCCGCCTGGATTTCGGCGGCGTAACGGCGCAGCCACTGATTGAGTTTGAGAATATCAGAGGGCGGCCTGTGGTCTGTCTGCTTGTGCTGGGTGTAGTCACTGACCGGAAGCAGCAGGCAAAGCACCATCTTGATGCCATGCTCCTGCGCCAGTTCGCACATCGCACGGAAATTGTCCTCGATCATTTCGAGAGTTTCGGGGCCGGTGTTGCCCGCAATGTCGTTCGTCCCCGCCAGAATAATCACCGCCGCAGGATGCAGATTAATCACGTCAGGATGGAACCGTACCAGCATCTGCGGAGTGGTCTGCCCGCCAATACCACGGTTCACGAATGGCTTGCCAGGAAAATACTGCGCCAGTTTCCAACCGTCGGTGATCGAGTCACCGAGGAAAACTACGCGGCCCTTCTCCACCGGCTGAGCTTGAAGTCGCACATCGTCCTCATGGTAGCGACCGATCTGATTCCAATCCTGCAACTGGTCGGCAAGGCTTTGCGCGGCGAATGGCAGGCAGCAGTTTGCTTTGGGCGGCTTGAACTCCGGGACGAGTTGCCCCCGCACCGGTGCGGGCGGCAAGAGTCCTGCGAACAGAAGAAACATTAGCCAAGAATTGCGTGTCATCGTGACCTCCTCACGTGCATTTTTCACAGTTCCGCACGCCCTAGGCTAAACTCTGCCCCCCGTCATGGCGGGCTGTGCAATCGAGTCTACTGCGGCCGGGGCGCTATGTTCTATTTGGATTTGGGTTCCGCTTTCTTTTCGGTCTTGCTTGCGGCCTTCTTCTCCCCACCCGGAGGCGAGTTTCGGCTGTGGGTTGCCCCAGGCTCGCCTTTTCTATGCCGCTTGACATGGAACTCAACAAAGGTGTTCCTAAGGGGCTTTGCCGGTCCTTCTTGCCCACGCAATGCATTGCCCAATTCGTTCTGGCATCCGGCCAAATTGGTTTGCGCCACATAAAGGAGCTGGTCAGGGTTGCGCAAGAGATAAGCGACATAGGGTTGAAGCGCCTGTTGCAGGTCAAAGAGTTGGTTGCCGGCCTGGCTGTACTGCGCGCCGAGACTGGGATTCTCGAACTGGCTGGCGGCGCGGGCCACGCCATCCAGACGGGGCAGCGCCGCATTCATTGACGCGTAGGTCTGAAATCCGAAGTACATGCTATCCGGACGTTTCTCAAACTGCGCGCGCCATTCCTCCAGCCCCTCCAGCGCCTTGTGAAGGTTTTCCAGCGTCTGGTTGAAGGAATTGCGCGTTACATTCGAGGTCTTCCACTTTTCCGGGTGCACCTGCGTCAGGAGGTCGGTGATGCGATATTCCGCGATCCAGATCTTGTGCGCAAGAGCTTTCACTTGGACCTGTTCCATGAATCCCGGGTCATTGACTGGCTTGGAAGTTTGGGCGGGTTGGGGAGCAGGAATGGTCTCCGTCGGGGGGACAGAACCAGCCTGAGCGCCGGCGGCTTGCTTGGGCGGAGCCTGGTCCTTCGCCGGCTGCTGCGCCAGCCCCGAGGAAACGCAGATTCCCAAGAGAAGAGTGCAGATTATGAACTGTGGCTTTGATCTCAATACACGACCTTGCCGCAGCAACTAGTCGGAGGCTGCGCCGGGCTCTGTGGCGAGTTCCTGAATCTCGACGCCAAACTTGAACAGCGGCCGCGGGTCACCGCGTCCCCAACGGTTGACTTCCCAATTGGCCCGGAGAAACTTGAGGCCGGGCAGTTGCCGCAAATCGAGAGCCGCAGGCGCAACTCCCTGGTAGAACTTCTCGGGATACCAGAATAACGCCTGCTTGCCCCAATCTTCTCCGTCGGGCGAACCCCAAATCGAGAGATGCAGAGATTCCTGTTCGATGATCTCCGTGATACGAAGCACGATCATCACGGGCTTCCCCGCCAGCGCGCCGAGCTCGTAAGCAGGAGCTGCGCCGTTCCTCTCCGCGCGGGTTTCAGGAGGAACAAGATGGTAAACCGTCGGTTGCGTCGAAATGCTCAGGGTCATCGTCTGTCTTCCGGTAGGACCAAGATTCAAACTCTCGAACCACGCCATCCTAGCACAGCCGGCGCTCCAGGAGGTAAGAAAGAGTCAAGAGTCAACAGTCGAGAGTCAAGAGTTGAGGGTCGGAAGCGTTCTTAACTCCTCGACTTTCGACTCTCGACTCTCGACTTAAGTTGCATTCCCACCCGCCGGCAGCTTATACTTACGGCTTTCCTGGATACGGGTGAACACCATGCGTCGATACTTACTCATCTTATGCCTCCTCGGTTCGTGCCTCTTTTGCGCCCCAGCTCGGTGCGCAACGATTTCGCTGGACGGGGATTGGCACTTCCTCGCGGATCCCAGTGGCGCCTTGGACGTCCAGAAACTCTCGGCGGCGGAGAATGTGCGCCCGACGCGCATCCCATCCTCGTGGCAGTCCCAGTATGCGGACCTGCGGGACTACGCCGGGGTGGCCTGGTACTGGCGCTCCGTGAACGTTCAATCTCCTGCGCCGGACCAGGTGGCCGTGTTGCGCTTCGGAGCTGTCGATTATCTTGCCGATGTCTACGTCAACGGGCAGAAGGTCGGGACGCACGAAGGCGGCTACACGCCTTTCGAGTTTGACATCACTTCCCGGCTGCGCGCGGGCGAAAACCAGATTGCGGTGCGGGTGGCAGACCCGGGAGCGAAACCCAATATCGTGGAGGGCGTCAACTACGCCGAGATTCCGCACGGGAAACAGAGTTGGTATGTCCAGACCAGCGGCCTCTGGCAGAGCGTCGAAATCCAGATTCGACCGCGCGTTCACCTGGGCGCCGTCCACATCCTGGCCGCCGCGAATGGAGACTTCAAGATCAACGTCCCTGTCGTGACGCCGGCCTCGGGAGCGCAAACTGGCGGCCCAACCCACCTCAGTGTGGAAATCCATGACTCCGCCGGCAAGGTGGTCTGGCAAGCATCCCGAGAGCTCAGCGACCTACAGGCGAATGCCGAGTTCACGGGAAATCTCGCTAACTCGCGGCTGTGGAGTCCTGCGGAGCCGGCGCTTTACACACTTCGCGCCAGCCTCAGCTCCGGCGACTCCCGCGACTATCCCTTCGGTTTCCGCACCTTCCAGACGCGGGAGGGAAAGTTCTATTTGAACGGCAAGCCGATTTATCTGCGCGGCGCGCTCGACCAGGATTTCTATCCCGAAACGATCTATACGCCTCCCTCGCTCGATTACATCAAGGACGAAATGCAGAAGGCCAAAGCCTTGGGACTGAACTTGCTGCGCTGCCACATCAAGGCCCCGGACCCGCGTTACCTCCAGGCAGCGGATGAAGTTGGGATCCTCGTCTGGTACGAAATTCCCAATTGGGACAAGCTCACAGACCACTCCAAGCGCCGCAGCATGGAGACGCTGCGCGGCATGGTGGAGCGCGACTGGAACCATCCCTGCATCGTCATCGCCAGTATCATCAACGAAAGCTGGGGAATAAACCTGAAGGAAGCCGCCGACCGGCAGTGGCTGAAGCAGGCCTACCAGGAAGCGAAGAATATCGTACCCGGTTGGCTTGTGGATGATAACAGCGCATGTTGTGACAACTTTCATATTTCCACCGACCTGGCCGACTACCACACCTATTCCGCCATTCCCGACTACGCCGCCAACTTTGACCGCTTTGCGGAGGACCTGGCCCGGCGCCCGGGTTGGCTCTTCGGTCCTTATGGTGACGCTTCCCCCAAGGGTGACGAGCCGCTGGTGCTCTCCGAATTCGGCAACTGGGGATTGCCTCGCATTCCCCACGACAAACCCTGGTGGTTCTCCCGCCATAATGGAGGCAGCGAAATTACAGAACCCGGGGGGATCGAGCAGAGGTACGCTGACTATCGCTACTCTTCTCTCTTCCCCAGTCTCGACGCTCTGACGGATGCCACCGAGTGGCACGAAAACGCCTCCCTGAAATACGAGATCGAATCCATCCGGTCACATCCGGAAATCCAGGGTTACGTCATCACCGAGTTCACGGACGTAAACTGGGAGTCGAATGGCTTGCTGGACATCTGGCGAAATCCGAAGGCCTTCGCCGACTCACTGGGCAAGCTCGAGCGCGACGACCTGGTTGTGCTTCGCACCGAGAAGCGGAACTACTCTCCAGGTGAGACAGTGAGAATCGAGGTTTCGCTCTCGCACTACAGCCAGGAAGCTCTGCACGGCGGCCGCATCGCATGGAAAGTCGAGGGGACATCGCTGGCCGGAACGCTTTCGCTCCCCAGCCTACCTGCCGCCTCTGTCACACCCCTCGGCAAGATCGAATTCGCGGCCCCGTCCGTGCCCGCTCCCGCCAAAAAAGCACTGAAGGTTGAGATGGTTTCGGAGGGGAAGAGCCTGGCGGAGAATTCCTTGCAGTTCTACATCTATCCGGCTCAACAAGCCGAACTGCCGCCGCCGGTTTCGTTCTATGACCCGGCGGGCAGGCTGCGGCGGCTGGTCAACGAAATGCGGGCCCGCAACTACCCCGCGCCCACCGGGTCGGAAGCGCTGCCCGTCCTGATTGCCTCAACGTTTGACGAGGAGGTCAAGAAGAAGTTGCAGGCCGGTGACCGAGTCATCCTGCTCGCCAGCGACCGCCAGACCCTGGCGCCGGGAATTGAGATTGTTCCTCGTGCGGGCAGAGAATACGAGGGAAACTGGATATCTGATTTCCTCTGGGTCCGCAACACGCAGCCGCCTTTCACCGCGATTGGATTTGATACCTTGCCAGGATTCGAGGCCCAGGCGGTCACCCCCACCGCAGTCGTGCAGGGGATTGCTCCTAAGGACTTCCCCGATGTGCTGGCGGGAATGTTCTACGGCTGGATTCACTCCAACGTCGGCGTGCTTATTCAGGCGAAATGCGGTAAGGGCACGCTCCTGATCTGCACCTTCTCTCTTGCCACAACTTACGGGAGCGATCCTTATGCCACCGACCTGCTGGATGCCTTGGTAAACTACCTGGTCTCGGGATTTAAACCGAACTTTGAAATTCCCCTGTAGGGACCAGGCAGTCATCCTAATTGGCGCTTCAATTGGGACGATCAGGAGATGACCTGGATCACCACCACCCCCTAACCCCTCCCGCCGCGGCGGGAGAGGAGTCCCACCCCGCTCCTACGCGCGCCATGCGACCCGTGCTTACGCCGCCAATGCATATCGACATTTCTGAACAGGACCGCTAGCGGACACCGGCAGCTTTCTGGAGGATCTCGTTGGGGCGTTTCGGCGCCAGGTACTGGGGGGCATCAGTCAACGCAATCCCAAGTTTCCCCTTATCTGCCCCAGCGGGTCTAAGACTCTGTCCCAGGTGGTCCGTGATTGAGAATCGTCCCCGGCTCGCAGGAATGATGACTTTCTGCTCCGCTGAAGAAGTTGTCCATGCCACAACGCGAACGTCTTTCTCCTTGGTGAACAGGAGGACATAATCGTCCGGGCTTCCAACCGGGAGGCGTTTGCTGAATCGATAACCGTTGAGAACCCTGGTCAGGGTCTTCAACGCAAAGTACGCAGGTTTGGGGCTGTACACTTGAGGGGAGTCGGGCTGGTATGGGAAACGAACTATGCCAAAGTGAGACTCGGGGTCTTTCGGGTCGGCGCTATCGTCATGCCAATCATACCAGATGGTGAGAGGCACGCCGCTGGCGAGATTGTTGAGGAATTCACGTGCCAGCAGCTTGCCTTGCTTCGCTTCATCCATGCCTTTCCAATTCCACGTCGATGAATAACCCCATTCACCGGCAATGATTGGAACCTGCTTCCCTTTCGTCGCATAGGCCGCGATGAGTTCGCGGAGTTTGCGGAATTCTTCCGCCACGCTCTCGGGCTCGCGTTGCCGGTAAGGGTGCACGGAAACCGCCGACCAGTAGTTCAACAGTCCCGCTCTGAAGCAGGCTTCCAGGAAGCCGAAATCAATAACGGCGCCTGCCGGACCGATGTAAACCTCGCTGGGCGCCACGGTTCGAATAGCTTCTCCCACCTCGAGAGCTAACATGATGTAGTCATGGACATTCGGCTTCGGACGCCAGAATCTCCAGTTCGGTTCGTTGTACATTTCCCAGATGATTCCCCGCCCCTGGAAGTGCTCGACAGAAGCGGATGCCCATTGCGCAAAGGCCCTGCGGCCCTCCTCCGTGTAAGGGGACATGCCATTGTCATAGAGTCTATTGGTGTAATCAAAAATGAAATAAGGAGAGAGTTTGTAGAATTCCAGAGTCTCGACCAGATTATCGTATTTGCTGAAGTCATACTGTGAGGGCGCCTTCTCGATCTCGTCCCATGCGAAATCCATGCGGACCCAGCGGGCTCCGGAAGCCGCAAGCATTTCCATCTCCTTGGGCTTGGGGCTGAGGAAGTGAATATTCACGCCTATGCTGTCTGGAATGACAGCCTTGAAATCGACCGGTCTGCAAACACCTCGAGGGGCTAATAAAATGAGGGAAATGGCAAGCTCTAGGATTATTGATCGCGGTTTCACATCACCTCTCTTGTTCATCTCCGCAGACCCCGAGCAGGAGCCGGCAACAAAAAGTCAAAAGTCGAAAGTCAAGAGTTAAAAGCTATGAGTCGTAATGCATCAGTCTCGGGCGCGGCACTCGATGTAGGGCCGGGGCTTGCCCCGGCCAGGCCGACCCAAGGGTCGGCCCTGCAGAGCCCAGACTGAGGCATTACCATGGGCCGAGAGTTCAATGGGAAAGCCGAGCAGTAAGGGACAGGACTAAACAGCAGAATCCGCCTGCCGCGCTCGTATACTGGGCGCCTTCCAGCAGACACCGTGGAGGTAGTGATCGCTTTCTGCTTTCTGCTTTCTGCTTTCTGCCTTTTGACGTCCGCCTCCAGCCTCTCGACTTAGGATTATCTGCTGCACATCGCAAACTTTGCCGATCCCGTCAGCAACTGCCGGTAAATAGCTGCGTCGCGCAAGACAGACTCCACATAGACACGCGTGGCGCGAATCGGGATAGCCTCAAGAAATTCCGAGGAGTCGCGGAACGAATTGCTTTTCAACCAGTCCCTGATGCGAAAGTCGCCGGCGTTGTAAGCAGCCAGCGCCATCTCCGGCTGGCCGTCGAAATCCTTCAACAGACTTCGCAAATAGGAACAACCAAACCGGATGTTATAGGTGGGGTTATAAAGCCGCGCGCCGGTGGAACGAATCCTGGACGGGCGCTTGCTGCGGCTGGCAGTTTTCGGCAAGACCTGCATCAGGCCGTGGGCGTCGGCAGACGATGTGGCGCGGGCATTGAAAGCTGACTCTTGGCGTATCAAGCCCATAACCAGATACGGGTCAAGCCTGTTGGCGCGCGCCTGACGTTGCACGAGCTTCCAGTAAGATTGCGGAAAGAGGAGGTCCCACATTTCTCGCGGCAGTTCCGAGAATTCGTAAGAGGGATAGTCAGGCACGATCTTGATTGCCTCGAAGATCGCAGCGCTCACATTGCCCTGCCCGGCTTCAAGCCGGCTGAGAAAGAAACGCAGTTCCGGCGGCGCCGGCCGCATGGCGAGCGACGCCTTAAGATACTGCTCGGCCAGGCCATCCAAGCTCAGGGCTTGAAGCGCCAGCACTGGCTGCAATGACTCGGCTGTCACGTTCGAAGGGCAGGAAGAAATAGGTGAGGGGTCACGCGGAGGAATCTCTTGAGCCACCTCCCAAGCGGTTGAATTTGGCGAGGGCACGTCAGCGGGGCGGTCGGCAGGAAGTTTCCGCTCCCGCAAGCTCGCCTGCTCCGCGTAAAAGCTATGCGCGAACCGATTCTGGAGGAGGGAATAAAGCGCTTGAGCATCGCTGATGTCGCCTTGCTCCTCCTCGAGCCTCCCCAGCCAGTATAGCGCCGCAGGGGTGTGGCTTGACCGCGAGTAATGTGTTAAACGGTCCCGCAAGGCCTGCCGAGCCCGGTCATGGGTCCCCGCCAGGTAATAACACCAGATCAGACGCCAACCGGCATCTTGAGTGTGGCCCCCTTGCGGGAAGGACTCCACCAGAGTCTCGTATTGGCGGCCTGCGTTTTGCCACTCGCCCAGCCTGAAGAAGAGATTCCCTGCGGAATAGAGCGCCGACTCGAACGACGAAGAATGCGGGTCAATGGCCTGAATCTGAGAAAGAGCCGCAAGGGCACCGCTCGAGTTGTCTTCCCGGGCGCAAGCCTCCACCCGCAGGGCCAGCCGCTCCGCGTTCAAAGCAGGGCTGGCAAGGCTGACAGAGAGCGCTTCGTCCGCCTCACGGTCACGCCGCAAACGGAGCAGGCAGCGCACCCGGCCCAACTTCCACTCGTCCGCATGGGCGCTGGCCGGCCGGGACGAGAGCAACGCTTCGTAGCCCTCAAGGGCCTCCTTAAACAAGGATGCATTGAAGAGCAATTCTACGCGTGCGGCTTCGATTTCCTCCGTGGGTTGGGGGAAATCGGCGCCCAGGCGGGAACGGAGACTCTCGAGAGCCTCGCCCGCCTCCTTCGCCTGGGGGGACGCGGCAAACGCAAAATATACCTCCTGGAATGCCCGCGCCGCTTGTGAGAGGTTGCCAGCCTCCTCATATGCCTTGGCCAACAGGAGGGAAAGGGTTGCGTGCCGGCGCACAGAGGGTTCTCCCGTCAGGATCTGAATAGCCTCTTGTGGCTTCTGGGAATCAATCAGGGCCTCGGCGAGCAACTCGAGCCCTTGTAAGCGCAAAGGACTCGAAGGAAAATTGGATGAGAAGTCCCGGACAGCCTCAGCCGTTTGGACTGGATTGTTAGCCTTGAGAGCCGCAGCGGCGGAGTAATAGGTCGCGTAATCAGCCAGGGAGAACTGGCGCGCTGCCGACTGACCCAAGTCCTTCGCAGCCGCGAGGTACTCACCCGCCTCGTATTCCCGGTAACCTAATGCGAAGTAGGCCAGAGCGCGTTGTTCAGGCGCTTTTTGCGACTCCGCGTAGCGGCGCAACTGTGGCCAAGCGGATCGTTTCTCCGCACGAGCCGCCAGCTTGCGAAGGGGTACAGGAACAGACTCAGCCGTTGGACGCGCCTCAACGGGAATTTGGACGGCGAGCAGCGCCCAACAGACTTCAGCCAGGATTTTGAAATGGGGTCTCACACGGAAGAACCAGGATAACCCGAGCCGAGGAGCGATGGGTCATTACCTGCCAGGGTCCTCACCAACTCATCATGGAAATAGTCGAATTGCTTACCAACGGTCTTGCCGAACCGTTGCTCGAAGGTCTGGCGGCTGCGATCGATATCAAGTTTCATCCGTCTGTACAGGTCCTTACTCTTGCGGCCCTCCGCAACCTTCGCCTTGTTATAGAGTTCGATCTCAAAAACCAGAAGTCTCGCGAATCGCCTTGCATCTTTGTGTATTTTTTGCTCTGCTTCGCTGAGTTGCGAGACGTCGAACCCCGCCCCAGGGGCTCGGGCGGGCGGGACACCAACTGCTGTTTGGGACTCCATCACAAGGACAGGAACGGGCCCTGGAGCGGGCACGAATCCTATCGTTGCGCGTGCAGCAGGCAATTCAGCCTGCGCCTCGGCGGGCGGCGGCACAACTGGCGCGCCCGCTTCTATCAACGGCGACGCAGGCGGAGGAGGCAGTGGCTCATCGATGCTCGGGGCGCTTGTCTCGCCCCGAGATGCGGAAGCTTCACTAAGCTCTGCGACCTCTGCGGGCGGCTCCGCAGCCCCTGCTGGAGACGCTAGACCGGGCGCCGATTCAGGTTCCCCTTCCCCGTTAGCATCTTGACTGACCGTTGCCGATGCCCTGCCACTCAATGCCATCAAACGGTCGAGTTGTGCGCCGGCGAATTCGGCAAGAAGCTCAAGACCAGCTTCGGGCAGCAACGCCCCTCTCCCTCCTGAGTCAGCGTAAAAGATGGCGGAAACGGCGCCCGCCGAACGAATCGGCAAAAGAAGAATCGAATCACCCGAATCTGGCTGGAGCCGGTTCAGGACGTTGGCGTTCTTCTTCAGCGCATCGGGGTTTCCCTCAAAGTGCCCGCCGATTTCAAAGGCCTGGCGGAACGGCGTATCTACACTCAGGGGCACTACCAGGCAGCGCAGGTCTTGCTCGGAGAGTTGAGATCCGAATCCGTGCGCCGAGGCTCCCCAGGCCGCCTTGCCTCGAACCTCGAACGCCACCGCCCGAACTCCCATCCGGCAAGCTTCCTCCGTCAACTTATTGAACACCTGTTTGGGTAAAGTTGCCGTGAGGAGGTTGCGCACGGCTGCGAGCACGGCGTCGAGGGGCACTGGCGCAGAGGGAAGTCTAGACTTCTCCAGGGCCTCGAATTGATGCCAAGCCTCTGACTCTAACTGCTCGTGCTCGCCGCGCAATTCCTTCAAGCCTTGTTCAAGCTTTTGCAATTGCTCGGCTTGGGCGCGAAACTTCTCCCCCAACCGCTCGCGCGCCCGGCGGACTTGCACCGCTGATGCATCATTGTCGTTTTCTGGCAGGACAGCAACCTCGGCCCGAATCACTTGATACGTCTCTCATTATGGTACAAAGCGCCTCATCCGTGCAACGGCTTTGTGCCACACCGTCTTTGTGCCACGGTCCAGGTCTCAGTCGAGGCTTTCAGCTTTCAGCTCTCAGCTTTCAGCCTTCAGCCTTTTGACTTTTGCCCTTTGCCTTTTGACTTTTGCCCTTTGCCTTTTGACCTTTGCCCTTTGCCTTTTGCCTTCCGCTTTCTGCCTTCTGGTTTCTGCCTTATTTGACACGGGCCTCCCCGCAGCGTAATCTGAGGTAGAAGAGCGGGGGCGTCACGGTTTCGACGGGAGTCCTTGCGCTTAGGAGGCATGCCGGGGGTCCACACCACCCGAGATCGGCGTGGGACAAAGACAACTGCCAACACGCAGTATGCCTACGCTGCCTAATTAATTAGGTAGCCGTCTCCTCCTTCAGGCCCGCATGAGGGAAAGAGGCGTCGATTGGCGGGATGGCTCAAAGTTCATCGCTTCGGAATTTTGGGCGAGATCCGCTTCGGCGGAATTGAGGCTAGCTGGCGGTTCGTTATTGCCCGTTCCTGAGGGCCGCTGGCGAAAGCGGTAAGCGAACGAGACAAGCATGTAGTCTCCTGACCGTTCGGCTCTTCGGACGGGGGTTCGACTCCCCCCGCCTCCACCATATTACTCCTGTGTTTTCATTGACTTACAGGTAGAGTTTTCGGGTTGTGCGGAAATTGTACGGTTCAAGATCGGATCGACCTTCCAAGCCCTCCTGACGTCCGCCTCCATTTGCTCCTGCCGCTCCCGTACCCATGGCGCATAGTGTTTCTCAGTGATTTTCACGCTGGAGTGGCCCAGCAAGACCGAAACCCGCTCCAGGGGCACCCCCGACAGTAGAAGTTCCACGGCAAAGGTGTCTCGAAAGCGGTGGGCGTGTGCGTCCGGCACACCAGCAGTCTCATAGACTTTAGCCAGAGATCTCTGCCAATCGGTCACAGCGCTCTTCAGTTTTCCATTCCCGCTCCAGAAATAGAAGCGCTCGCTGATGACAGGTGTCTGCTCGAGGGCACCGAGCACAAAGTCAGGAAGCGGCAAATAAACGGGGGTCCCTGTTTTCTGCGTGTAGAGGAACAACTTGCCATTCTGCACTCTGACCCTCTCAAGCGCCGTCACATCTCCAATGCGCATTCCCGTGTACCGGAGCGCCAGCACGAAGGCTCTTAGCCCAACCTTCGCAGGTGCGCACTTTTTTGCGTGAAAATTGATCTCTCTCTCGGTCTAACCTCTTATCGATCAGTGCAGTGTTTTGAGAAAGTGGTTGTAGTGCCGACCTACCCTCTTTACAAGCCCTTAAGGAAGCTGTCAGGATGCGCGCTGACGATGTTTCTGCGCAGCAAAAGGCGAGTCAAGGATGGCAAGGAGCACCGTTATTGGAGCGTGGTGGAGAACCGTCGAGTGCGTTCGGGGCGGGTGGTGCAGCGGCAGGTCTTGTTTTTGGGAGAGATCAATGACCGCCAGCAGGGAGCGTGGCGCCAGACGTTGGAGGTATTTGATGAAGCCGAGCAGCGAGCCCGGACGCTGAGCTTGTTTCCGGAGGACCGCGCGATCCCTGCCGAGGCGCTGGATGGCGTGCAGGTGAAGCTGAAGGAGATGGAGTTGCGGCGCCCGCGGGCGTTTGGCAACTACTGGTTGGGCTGCGAGTTGTGGCAGCAGTTGGGACTGGGGGCGTTTTGGGAAGGACGACTGGGCGGAGGGCGAGAGGAAGTGCCGTGGGCGAAGGTGCTGGAGTTGCTGGTGGTGAGCCGGCTGGTCTCGCCGGGCAGCGAGTTCCGTTTGCACCGGCAAGGATTTGAGCAGAGCGCGATGGGAGATCTGTTAGGTACCGGCTTTGCCGTCGCGGAGAAGGATCGGTTGTATCGCTGTCTGGACCGCATCGTGGAGCACAAGACGGCGTTGTTCGATCACCTACGGCAACGCTGGCAAGACCTATTTCAGGCGCGCTTCGACGTCTTGCTGTACGACCTAACGAGCACTTATATCGAGGGCGAAGGAGAGGAAATTCCCAAAGCGAAGCACGGCTACAGCCGCGATCACCGTTTCGATTGCCGGCAGGTGGTGATCGCGCTGGTGGTGACGCCGGAGGGATTTCCGCTGGCTTACGAAGTGATGGAGGGCAACACCTCGGACCGCACGACGCTGCGGGGCTTTCTGGCCAAGATCGAAGCGCAGTACGGCAAGGCGCGGCGGGTGTGGGTGATGGATCGGGGGATTCCGACCGAAGAGGTGCTGGAAGAGATGCGCGGCCCGGGGCGGGAGATGTTCTATCTGGTGGGCACGCCGCGGGGCAAGATTCAGCAGTATGAAAAGAAGTGGCTGGAATTGCCCTGGCAGAAAGTGCGCGAGTCGGTGGAGGTGAAGTTGTTCGCGGAGGACGGCGAACTCTATGTGCTGGCCAAGAGTGAAGGGCGGCGAGCCAAGGAGCGCGCCATCCGACGGCGCAAGTTGGTGGGGCTGTTGAAGACCCTGCGGAAGCTCCGCCGGAGTGCCCCGGCGCGCGATCAACTGCTGCTGCGGATCGGGGCGGCCAAGAAGCAAGCGGGGCGGGGGTTCGGCTTCGTGACGATACGCTTGCCCCAGGAGGGGGAGGAAGTCACCCGCCAGACGTTCACCTTTCGCTTAGAGAAAGAGAAGTTGCAGAAAGCGGAGCTTCGCGATGGGCACTATCTGCTGCGCTCGAACCTGGTGGGCGAAAATCCCTCGGTGCTGTGGGAATGTTATATCCAACTGACGCAGATCGAAGCCGCCTTCCGAACCTTGAAGAGCGAGTTGGGACTGCGTCCGATTTATCACCAGGTGGAGAAGCGGGTGGAAGCCCACATCTTCGTGGCCTTCCTGGCCTATGCGCTTTCAGTGACCCTCAAGCAGCGGCTGGCCGCCTTAGCGCCGGGCCTGACGCCCCGCGCGGTGCTGGAAAAGCTGGCCACCTTGCAGATGCTCGATGTGTGCTTGCCCACGACCGACGGACGCTGGCTGATCATGCCCCGCTATACTCAGCCGGAACCTGAGCAGTCGCTGATGCTGCACCAGCTCAACCTGGCCTTGCCTTCACAGCCGCCGCCTCGCATCAAGGCCCCACAGGAGGCCGCCCAGGCCCTGCCGAGACTGAAAATGTAGTGCCGACCTGGGAGATCGCTTTGATGAAAAGAAAACACTTACGACTTCAGTATGCCCTCAACTGCGAAAGTTCGGTTAGCGCCGGGCCTGACGCCCCGCGCGGTGCTGGAAAAGCTGGCCACCTTGCAGATGCTCGATGTGTGCTTGCCCACGACCGACGGACGCTGGCTGATCATGCCCCGCTATACTCAGCCGGAACCTGAGCAGTCGCTGATGCTGCACCAGCTCAACCTGGCCTTGCCTTCACAGCCGCCGCCTCGCATCAAGGCCCCACAGGAGGCCGCCCAGGCCCTGCCGAGACTGAAAATGTAGTGCCGACCTGGGAGATCGCTTTGATGAAAAGAAAACACTTACGACTTCAGTATGCCCTCAACTGCGAAAGTTCGGCTAGTGACGGGCTTCCTGGGCGCACCGGAGAGTCGTCGCTGCGAGCCGCTTGCGGGACAAACTTTCGAGTTCCCGTAATCCGGCAATTGAGATCGCCAGCGTCACAGTTACGTTCGACAGGCCAACTTGTCAGGGCTGATTAACTTCAATATCGCTCGCAATTCACGTGCAGGAGCCGGGTCTAGGAGCCGTCGGGAGTGATTACTAGGACAAGCATCGTTGCCCTTCAAAGAGACAGAATGAACCCTCATGCGACGTCGTTCTGACGAAACGCAGGCTAGTCTCTGGAGATTATCAGCTGATCACTATTATCTGGGATACGCGATCTCTCAGGTGAATCGCCTCTGCAATCGAACGGGAACAAAGCTCCGTCAAAATGTGCAGGAAAGCGTGCCGCAACGGGGCATCCGTCGCAATTTCGCTGGGCATGTGTCTCCATGCCGCAGCAAGGGCCGAGGAAAAAGTTGGGGGCAATGCCTCTCTTTCCCAATCACTATCGGCGAAGGAGCTGACGAGCGGGCTGAGTTGCTGAATGCCTTGCGGCAGCAACGCTCGTCCTGACTCCGTACTGAGAAAATTGGCAAACCAAGCCGCGACAGAAGCGTACTTCAACCACTGGTCGCCCCAACGTTTGAACGTCGGCGCCATCTCCTTTACCAAATCTGTGTATTCCTTACGACCAAGCATTTTGACTGCTGGTTCCCGTAATCCCATTAGATCCACGGAGAGGGTTTCGGCTTGATGCCAGATGCCTGGCCTCCTCCCTATCCATGCGGGAAGTGAGAAAGTGTAGTCAACCATGCCCTTCCAGACTTCGGCGAAGAGGGCACGATCGGTAATCCTCGGAAGCGTGGTCGTGATCCACGCCTCTAGGAAATCCTGGGTCCAATACCGAGCGGCAGGACCGCGTCGCAACATGGGTTGATAGAAAGCACGCGCCTGTTCATGCGAATTGATAGTCGCGAGCAGCTCCGCGGTCCGCTGTATCACCCATCTATCGAACTCATAAGGCGTTCCGCGAATTTCCCGACCTTCGTCATCGCCTTCAAGAATAGGTAGGGTCTCCATTTCAAGATCAAAGAGCTGGCGAATGTATCCTTCGGCGCGTCTCCGATCCGATGACTCTTCGGAAGTCAATTCTAGTGACAGAAAACAGAAGCCAGCCTGTATAACCTGATAATCGATATGGGCCATATCGCGGCTGGCTTCCCGGTCGCGCTCCATCTTCTCCAGGGCCTTTCGTTGTTCTTCCCACTGCCTTCTCGCAACCGCCGACGGATCCCTCCGCTCAATCCTTTCGACTAAGCCTGCCCCAAGCTTCGCTGCCGTGCGGAGTGTGACCGGACGTTGCCGAAGTCTGCCATTTAGAAAACGAGCGTAGAGTGTTGTCCTGTATCTGGCCAGAACAGATCTTTGGGGATAGTGCCCCACCTCCCTGGTCGCAGCTCGCCTGAGGGCGGACCAAAGGAGGAGGACATGAATAAGTTCATCGAAGGTTTCGCCGAGCCCGTCTCTGCAGAGATACGCTCGTCCCATCGATAAGAACGTCGAAGCATAGTAGAAGCCCGTGACCCCCTCAAACGCCATGCGTTTGATCCATTCATCCTGTCTTTCTTGAAGCAGAAAGACACCTATTTCTCCCAAGAAGGTCTCGATATTGTTGCCAAGGGTGCCGGATTCTGGTCCCTCAAGCTCATCGCCATCGGTGTCTCGCAGGTTCCTTAGTACTTCGAAACACCACTGCTCGGCGTCCTTATTGTGGGGAAGCCAGCCGCGGTGATAGATGAAGAGCACCGCGAGACCACCGGCAATCGATTGAAGTCGGTACCGCCTCTCCGATTGGTTCAAGTCCGGGTATTCGGACTGCTGGAGGCGCTTGACCTGATGAAAAAACTCCGGCAGTTCATCCTCAGCGAGACACTCCCCGCTGTTGAGTATCCTGCGGGCACGTAATGCCATGCTATGCGAGAGCAGACGAAATTCGGACTCTGCCTGAGAGACCTGCCTCTTTTGTTCCACTTCTTCCGGCAGAACAGGTTTTATCTCGATCACGTCGTCTTGCCGAGGTGTCAGCTCGTAGGTCTCAGGCTTGAACCGGGCAACAAATAACTGAAGTTGCTCTTTCTCCTTTTCAGTCCCTGGTGGCTGGGTCTTTTCCCATTCGGCGGCGCACTCCTTGAGATAGGCTTGGGTGTCAGCGTTCTCAAACAAGAGCCTCGGTACCAGATCACGAAGAAGCACGCGACGATGTGGCATCCGATTCCACGCAATGGCGAGCTGGACTTCCTGTTGCGGTCGTCCGACAAATCCGATGGACCAGCCTTCGACGTTTTCATTCAACGCCGCGCTGGTCTGGCAGTCATAGATGTGGATGTTTCCAAGGAGTGGCCGCAAGCACCCGTGAAACAGCACGGGATGATAAAGGCCAACAGAAACGAGAACACCCGCGAAGGCTAGAGAGGTGGCGTTGTCGAAGATGTATTGGACATAGCTATCGATTTCGTGGCCGGCAGCTACTTCATCGTAAAGCCACTTTTCGAGCGCCATGAGGGCGCAGGCGACTGTGTTCTCCTGCAGGCGGCCATCCCGATGCAAATTGTAGACATTTCCGTCGCCGAACCAAAAAACATTCTTCTCTCCCACCTTGAACTTGAGGGCGTACCGCTCCCGCACTTCCGCACCGAGCCTGCTGATTCCCGTCACCCTCAGCCATTGCTCCGTCACGATATTCGAGAGCTTCACGATTGTTTCCAGGCCAGCCTGCGGTGATCGTTGAAGAAATGTCAGGAAGGGGCCCTTGACGTAGATTGGCGGGTATCCGTTTTGCCACCAGGCAAGCCCAAAAGAATGAAAGATCCCCTCTTGCTCTTCGTGTCCAGGGTCCTCTAGGCAAACTGCCAACAGGATCTCTTTTGCGGCTTGGGGACGATGTGTCATGAGTTCGCTTAGGGCACCCCAGTCCATAACCGCATCGCGGAACCCCTCGGGAATGCGCCTTTGAGGACCGTCCGGAATGGGAGTGCTTCTCCCTGGCCGCGGAGCGTAAAACGCGTCGGGCAGAGCTATGACAGAGACTCTTTGCCGTTCATACTCCTCAGGATGTTCCTTTTTCCACCGTTCTTCGCGTTCTGCGGCCTCGAACTCGGCACGTTCGCGACGCTCGACCGCATGGTCCGGCTCCGCCCTGCGACCAGCAATCTCGAGAGCAACTTGCGCGACGCTATCCGGATATTCACAAGCGCCAGAGAGCATCGCTTCGTAGACAACCTTGCTTTCGCGTCCGGTATAAGGCCACGCCGCCACCTGATCCTGGACTTCCCGGGCCAGAACCAGTGCGAGATGCGCAGCTTGCTGTCTCCCAGGCATCCCTGTCGGCATGTTCCGTAGGTAGAGGGCACATACTTCCGCCCCCTTCTTCAAGGCGACGGTCGCAATATCGCTCGCGTGGGCCGAAAAAACGAAAAGGGCTGGTATCCAATAAACCGGTATCGGAATACGGAACCAGGATTCGGATAGATCCACATCTCCTTCCGGTACTAGGGCGCGAACACGAGGATCTGGGAATGAAGCGACAAGAAGCAATCGATCCATCAGCCGATTGAGGAGCTTGCCTTTGTCGGCAATCAGATTCGGCCATACCGCTTCCAGCAGGGAAACCGAGTTTGCCGCAAATACCAAAGCCTCCAGGAACAGGTCCTTGGCCACTTTCGATTCCGCGTCAGGCGCGTCGAGTTCGGCTATCGCCTTCTGCCAATCAGCAAGATCCTCCTTTCCCTCAACAAGAGACTGAGCATAGAGTCGAACGGCGCGATTCCAGCGGGGGATTTGGATAAGAGACTTAATCTTGGCGATGACACCACTGCCTTGGCCAGCTAGCACTCGAAATCTTGCCCAATCACCGATGAGGTCGTGCGTGAATCGCACTGACGGCAATTCAATTCTGATGAGGTCCTCTCGGGACATATCTTCGAGAAGCTGGAGTTCGGTTTGGTCAACAATATCGACACTTACGGCTCCACTGAGCTTCTCGCCCTCGTGCTCACCGAGTTTGCGGAGTAATCTGTCACGTTCCAACATTCGATTCTTACTGATCCAATGGTCCCAAATTGAGTTAATAAGATCAGTTTCCCCGATACGCCTTCTAGGGTCCTCGGACAACCCTTGGCCCACGTTCGTTCGCAGAACCCAATCCAACTCCATGAGATTGCGCAAAATCGGCTGCAGTTCGGTGCGGAGAAAGAGCGCGCTGATTCCTGGGAGGTCCTGAACGGCACTGTGAATTGCGGCCAGGCTTGGTGGTTCCAGGTCAACCTTCACAAAGTCCGTGACGCCTTGTTCCAGCAAGACACGTTGAGCTTTCTCCCAAGACTGGAGATGACCCGAAATAATCACTTTCCAGCCGGTGAAGTTGCTATCGCGCACAGCGCGGAGCAATTCCCCGATCCGTGATAGGGCTTCGCCTTCGAACTTTTCCAAGGCGTCGATGACCAGAAGCGATGCGCTGCGAGATGATGACGCAATCAAATCGGGTAAAGTGTGCCGCAGTCCATTACTCGTCGAGATCTCGTTTTGACTGGCCTTCGACAGCTGGGCGGAAGTCAGCCAGATGACATGGCCAAATCTGCCAGGTTCCTGTGCCAACTGCGCTACGAGGGCCGATTTCCCGGAACCGGATTCGCCAGCGACAACCGTCACAGCATGCCCTTCTACGTTCTTGAAGATCGATGTGGCTTCAACATTTCTATCCAGATGGATGTTGTCGCCAAGGACTGAGCGGACGTTGGCCAAGTTAGCGGCGGTTAGGGCGTCAAGCTGCCTCCAATCAGCCCTGAAATCTGGATAGTCAACCAGGTCGAAGGTTCCTCGAAGGTGCCGCAGCAGCTTCGGAACGTCAAAATATCCTCCCGTTCCTCGATTATTTGCGGCAAGTTGGCACAGGGCGTTCCACAGCTTTGTGCCCTCCTCGATGGTTCCAGAAGAAACCAAATTGGCGCATTGATTGATATAGCGCCCTTCATCCTTCTTCTCATTGAAGTGTAGTACGTGGAGTCTTCCTGCTAGGCGAACAGTGGCTTCGCGCTGCGCTTGGTCTGGGTGCTCCGCGGGGTAGAGACTCGCAAAGATTCTTCTCTTTTCCGACGAAATCTGTTTCGCACCATCGAGCCGTTGCAGAAACCGCTCGGGTGTCGTACTTGCCGCTTCCTTTCTCAGATCTTCCCAATTCTGTAAAGGGCCGTCACCGACGGTTCCGGTGACCAGCCCAAGCAGATCAGAATCCCGGTCAAAGTTGGCACCCCCTTCGCTCCTCCAATCTGCCCGGACGTCCTGGACGAAGGTAGGGTTGAAACCCTCTCTCGACAGCTGGCGATTGCTCTTCACTGAAATAGACCAGCGGGAAACAATACTCCCGCTCCGAAGCACCAAGTTGAGGTCATCGAGACTTCTTCCTGACTCTTTCGTTTCGAAATGAAGCTCGGAAATGAGGCCGAGCGCCGCTTCCAGAGGAAAGGTCCTGGCGAGCATCTGGACGAGGAATCCGGCGGCAACCTTGTCAGCAAAGGTGTAACCTTTTCCACCAGTGGCGGCCGTGGGCGAGCATTTCCTCGGCATACTTAGATTGCCTCTCTTGAATCTTCCCGTGCTTATTGCACTGATATTATATCGTGTTGCATTGGGAGCGTCGTGGCTTGACGTCTCAAGGCTCTCCTACCTTTGGAGAGAGCCTTACCTATTGAGGTGACGCTGCCTAAAACGACGGTGCTGTCATTGTGCCTGCACTAAGTGGGCACGATGTCTTCTGATTGGAGATAAGAAACGACAAACGCCCATATGTCCATCGATGCGAAAGCCACTCCTGGATGGTTGGTAACTCGGTAGTTGGCCGTTGCCCCGGCCTTGTCGCCCAGCGTTCTCCTGGTCGGGGTCAGTACAAGATTCTGCACTTCATCATGACTGCCGGGATTGTGAACGATCGGCACCAAGGCAACCACCATCAAATCTCTGATCCACTCATCAAAACCCACGGTTAGTGAGAATCTAGAAAGTCTGATTCTGGGTTCTTGAACTTCCAAAACACTTCCCCAACTGAGGAGACAAATGCCATGAACTCCCTTACTGTTGCAGAACCCTCTCTGTCCTCGCGGGCCATGTTGTGTTCGCTTTCGATCAGTATGTGGTCGGCGCGAAAACACGACCCCGAAGCATCCGAAGAAATCGCGCAGCGCCACGGCGCTCAGCCCGATGCTGGCCGTTACCACAAAGTGCTTCTTCCCAAAGCCGCACTCGCTGAGATCCAGAAAATTGTTAGCGAGGCGCGCCAGGAGCACTACTTCATGACCTTGCCCTGGGATGACAACGGTTATCGCGTGCTCCCAGCGGCAGCCTACATGGACCACACAGAGAAAATGCGGGAACTGGCAAATCAGTTCACGCCGGCCGTGGAAGCTTTGGGGCACCAGTTTGGACAGCTCGTGGAGGAGGCCAAGGTAAGACTTGGCGGCCTATTCCGGTCCGAGGACTATCCTGCTCCCCATGAACTCTGCTCCAAGTTTTCCTTCGAGACCAAAGTAATGCCTCTGCCGGACGCGGGCGACTTCCGAGTCACCCTGGGCGACGAGGAGAAAGAGCGAATCAAGCGACAGATTACCGCCGCTGTCGAGGCGTCGCTTCAGGTCGCGAGTCGAGAGCTTTGGCAGCGGCTGTACGAGGCTGTCAGTCACCTGGCCGGCCGCCTCCAGGCCTACAGAGTGACGGGGGAAGGAGTGGAACATCCCTTCCGCGACTCGGTCGTCACCAACCTGGTGAAACTCGTCGATGTTCTGCCCAAACTGAACGTCACGGGAGACCCGGAACTGGAACGCCTGGGTGCCCAGGTGCGCGCCTCACTGCTAGTCGATCCTCAAGAACTGCGGAAATCGGAGTCCATTCGTAGCGAGACTGCGAAAAAAGCGTCAGCGATTTGTGACAGGATGGCCGCCTATATGGCCGGCTATTCATTCCCTGTGCCTAATAATGGAGATGGCGAAGGGAGGGCGGCGTGAAGCCCTCTCACACAACCACGGCACAAAAGATAACTCGCGGCCGCGTTCAGCTCATCTTGAAGCAGCCTTTCTTTGGCACGCTCAGCTTAAGGTTGAAACTGATACCTGGAACTCTTCCAACGATGGCGACTGACGGCTCACGGATCGTCTACAACCCGGCTTTCGTGGATCAACTCAAGCCAGCGGAACTTGAGGGAACACTCGCCCATGAAGTCCTGCACTGCGCACTGGGGCATCAGTGTCGCCGCGGCCAGCGTGATCCGGAGCTTTGGAATGTAGCAGCGGACTTCGCCATCAACCCTATTCTGATCGGAAACGGCTTCGTCCTTCCGGCTGGCGCGCTCATCGATCCTGCCTTCAACAACTTGAGCGCGGAAGAAATCTACGCCCGGTTGCTACAGAGAAGAAGCGATGAACACGGGGCAACAAAGCCGCAGCAGCAGACGAATGCCGGCGGGGGAACCGATACTGGTCCGCAAGGGACAGACGGCACGATGCCCTCCGCTCCGAAGCCAGACCCCTCGCATCAGCCGGTTCCAGATCAATGTGGGCGGACGAAGGGTGAGGCCGCGGGGCCAGCGTCGGTGCGGCCTGGAGGGTTCGGCGAGGTCTGGGACGCGACGGACGAACACGGGCAAACAGCTTCGCCGGCCGAGAACCGTCGCCAGGAGCATGAGTGGGGCATCGCCGCCGAACAGGCGTTGCGGTCGGCCAAGGCGTGGGGACACGAACCCACCGGGATCGAAAGGCCCCTTAGCGACAGCCGCCAATCCCAGCAGGACTGGCGAGCGATCCTGCGTGATTTTGTGGCCGCTACCACGCCGGCGGATTACCGTTGGACGCCTCCCAATCGACGCTACATCGCTTCAGGCCTGTACTTGCCCTCGGTTGAACGCCAGGGAGTGGGTGAGATCGTGATTGCGGTCGACACTTCCGGTTCAATTGGGAAGCTCGAGCTCGAACAATTTGCAGGTGAGATCTCGGCAATTTCCGAGGAGGCGCAGCCGGAAGCCATCCACGTGGTGTACTGCGACGCAGCGGTTCAATGCGCTCAACAGTTTGGCCCCTCAGAGCCAGTGCGACTTGAGCCAAGAGGCGGCGGGGGCACTGATTTCCGCCCGGCATTCAAGTGGGTGAGCGAGAACAATATCGCACCAGTCTGCTTTATCTATCTCACCGACTTGTGCTGCCATTCCTATCCGGAGGCCCCAGAGTACCCCGTCCTTTGGGTGACCGATTCGCGCAGAACGGTTCCTTTCGGCGAAACGCTTCGGATCGGCCTTGAATAAAGGGACGTATCTTGAACGAGCCCGCAGCCATTCTTTTCACTCTGAACTCGTCATCATAGTCATCCTGCCATGCTGACAACAGTACGCGCCTAACTAAGCAATTCCTCAAAGGCCAAGGTGGTACACCGAGCACGGAGCCGCAGGCTTCACGCTGACGGAGAAATGCGGCCTCCGGACGATGGCAGCGAAGCCCAAGGTCGAAAGGCGCTGACCTTTACGGGGCTATTCCAGAGTGACGAAGGTTTCTATGTCAACTCAATCCGTTCCCACTTTTCAGCAACTGAGCAGCTTGACGGCAGTGACCAATCTTAGCCCTCGCTCGCCGGTCCGACCGCGCCGACCCTTGACTCCTCCTATTTTGCGTCCTCGGAGAAGGCACGAACGAAAGGCCCTCCAGAGCAGGGAGAAGCTGTTGGTTGATATGCTTCCCTTGGTAAAGCGCGTGGCTCTGACGATTCGCAAACGCCTGCCAGCCCATGCGGAGCTGGATGACCTGTTCTCCGACGGCGTGCTGGGACTGGTCGATGCGGTCACCAAGTTTGACGCGAGCAAGCGGGTAAGGTTGGAGACCTACGCGCGGCACCGGATTCGCGGAAGTATTTTGGACGGCCTCCGTGTCGCTGATCCGGCCTCCCGGGACTTACGGCGCAAGAACCAAAGAATCCAAAAGCTCCATCACAAACTGGAGGTCAAGCTCGGTCGCCCAGTCACGGACGAGGAGATGGCCGCGGTGCAGGGAATGAATCTGGCGCAATGGCACCGTGAGCTGAACGATATTCAGAGTGCGGGGCTTGACTGTGGTACACGGTTCCTCTCAGCGGGTCCGAGCTCCATCCAGAGGTCCGTTGAGCCAGCGTTCTTGGCAGGTGATGATCCCGATCCTTTTGACCTCTGTTACCGTAACGAACAGCGGGAAATCCTCGCTCGCGCCCTTTCCAGCTTGCGGGAGCGTGACCGGCAAATCGTCACGCTCTACCACAAGCAGGGCCTAACCATGAGACAGGTTGCCGAGCTTATGAGCGTGGATGAATCACGCATCTCGCAACTCCATGCGGCGGCTTTGGTCCGATTGAAGGCGAGTATGCATTCCTTGCTACACCCAGACTAGGCTGAAACCTCAGAAGCCGGCACTCTGTCGATCGCGGCGGGCGCTCAGGCCTAATACACGTTTGTCAATGCACCCCAACGGTGTAGATCGCGAGTAGGCGAAGCCGCCGTCCATGCGCCCCGCCGTCCGTGACCAAACGGGGACATGGCGCTTGCCAAGTTTTTTTCGCCGGTCGACGTTTGTGAGAACCATCTGCCACGCAAGAGATAAACAGGGCAGGGTGCGCCCACGATAGGCAGCTGACACCCGGTACGGGAGCGACGACAAGAGCGGACCGCAGTTAAACCGCTCAAACGAAACCCAATCTGACCCGCAGTGAGGTTGAAAAATAGAGGGGCATTGAGCGCCGGCTCCGGCTCACCCACACGTGCCTGCTCATCTATTCGTGGGCCCGCCCCTAATTGCCGCCGCCCCCAGGCTACTTAAGTGATGAGGCTTCGGGCACTTGCGTGACGCAGCTGTACTGAAGCGGTCCCCATTTGACAGGCGAGAAAGTCTGTTCTATTTATAAACCAGGGATTTCTCGCCACGCGCTCACTCAGTGTCGTACCAGGATAAAAGCCAACAATCATCGGGGTCTTTGCGCTCTAGGACGCTACGTCTGACGCGCGCCAAAAGGCGCTAGCACTGCCGGAGTGGGCGATTGTGTGCGGAACCGAGGTGAAGTGTAGTTATGAGTAGTGGGTCCTATCCATCGTTCGACCAGCAGACCGAGACGCGATTACCACCGCCTTCAAATTCACAAGCCTTCCGCTTCGGAGTCACGGTTGCACTTGAACCTGTCGTCGACAGCGAAGAAGCGGCCAGGTTCCTGAACATCAATCCGAAGACTTTGCAAAAACTGGCGCGCAACAGCGAGGTGCCAGGGTATCGCATCGGTAAGCTCTGGAAATTTCGCCTCTCCGACCTGGACGCATGGCTTCGTTCGAAAGTGATTTCAAAGTGACCGTCGGCCGCTCCTTTGCCGGACCTTGGGGATCGGCCTTTAGACAAAACGCACTCAATGGGACTCTTGTAGCAGCTTCAGGAGGATTCAATGTCAACCCTGCCAACTCCGCTCAGCCCGGCAGAGTCGCAGTGCCCAGCAGTCCGGGAGGCACCTGTCGGTCCGCAAGACGCCGGGCGCTTCCTTAACATGCATACCAAAACGGTGCTTCGCAAGGCCCGCTCCGGCACCCTCCCGGCCCACCCGGTGGGTGGCATTCGGAAGCGCTGGTATTTTTATCTCTCGGAGCTGGACGATTGGCTTCGGTCTCAGAGAAACACGAGTAGCCAGTCGCGTCGCGCACTGGAAGCGGCCACGTTGGCTCATCGAAGGGCGGCTCAATAGTAGCAGTGAGACCCACAAACGAGTGCTAGAGCGGCTGCAGAAAATTCCGTCATGATTGCCGCAGGACGGCTTTCCGACTTGCAGCGGACGGGCGGTCACGGCTCTGCCCTTTGATGGCCCTTGAGGGCGGGAAAATGAAGTTATTTCACCAACTCGACCCCGGGATTGGCAGTATGGTAAATTCGAACCGCGACCGCTGCCAGAATTCAAGGAGCAAATGAATGCTGGCGCGTTACCAGAACGGTTGTCTACAAAAAATAGCCCGGAAGGATGGAGTGGAGAGATGGCAGTTTCGTTGGTTCAGCAAAGGCGCGGACGGAATTTCACGCGAGCGCAAGAAAACCATCGGACCGGTCAAGGACTATCCCGAAAACAGTAAGAAGCTGCAGGATTTGCTGGCTGGACTGCGGCTAAACATCAACACCGATGGCCCGACCGAGTTGACCTCGATCACCATGACAGAAGCCGTGGAGCATTACAAACTCCACGAGCTCGCTGATTGTGGCCGGGACGGCAAGGCATATTCGACGCGTAGCCGGAAGACGCAGGTTCTGAACCGGTGGGTTCTCCCCCATTGGGGAAAACTCGAACTGCGGGCCATCAAAACCGTTGCGGTTGAGCAGTGGCTGAGAACACTTGTCACGGACAGGTCAGGCGAAACCAAACCTCTTGCAGGCGGCACCAAGGAGAAAATCCGCGACGCGATGAGTAGCGTTTTTAATCACGCAATTCGGTGGGACTTCACGGATCGCAATCCCATCACTGGTCCGGTCAAAGGCTCAGGTGTTCGGGTCTCGGCAAAACGCGAACAAACACCTGACATTCTCGAGGTCCAAGAGATGCAGTTACTCCTCACAGCACTCGGAATTCGCGAGAAGGCCATGGTATTTCTCGATATGCCGACTGGTCTGCGCCGCGGTGAGCTGGCCGGGCTGAAATGGGAGGATTTCGATTTCAAAGAGCTTTATGTAAGCGTGACTCGGTCGCTCGTAGACCAGCACGTGGGCGCAGTCAAAACTGAGGCCTCGAGAAAGCTGATGCCCATTGACGAATACGTGGCTCGGGATCTGCTGGCTTGGTACGAGGTAACCCCATACAAAAAACCATCCGACTATGTGTGGGCCACCGATGCCAACCGGGCCGGAGCTAAGCGCGGCAAGCAGCCTGTTTGGCTGAGCACCGTTATGCGCGACCACATCCAACCCGTGGCTCGGGAGTTGGGGATCAACAAGAAGCTGTCATGGCACACCTTTCGCCACACGTTTTCGTCGATCCTCAAGGCTAATGGTGAGGATGTCAAAGTCGTACAGGAGTTGTTGCGTCATGCAACCTCTAGAATGACCCTGGACACCTACACGCAGGCTCTGAGTCCAGACAAGCGGGCCGCCCAGAGTAAGGTTGTGGATATGATCAGGCCGAAACCAACTTGTACCGTCGTTGTACCGCGAGTTTCAGGCGAAACTGGCGTAAGTCGTTGAAAGGATGTGGCGTCCCCGGCGGGATTTGAACCCGCGTTACCGCCGTGAAAGGGCGATGTCCTAGGCCGGGCTAGACGACGGGGACGGGAGCCTCGAAAGAAAGTCAGAAGGCAGAAATCAGAAAGCAAAACGCATGAACCTGTATTATGCCATCAGTGGGGCTTTAAAGCTGTCAATTATTCTTCTGTGCTGCGCGTCGCAAAAAGAAGGTCGGACTGCCTAGGTAGGGCGGCTGATGTTTCCGGGCCGGCAATCTTTTCCAATTCCGGGTAAAACTCCTGCAACGTTTCGGGAACGCGCACGGGCTGGTTCCTGAGCAGACTGACTAACTGCAGCGCGTTGGCGATGGCTTTGCCCTGAAAATGGTTATTGGTGATGACGAAGGTGACTTCAGTGCGCTGGGCAATATTCTGAATGCGCGCCGCCCAAGGTTCCAGCTCAGCTTGGCTGTAGAGGTAGTTGTAACGTTCCTCGGGGTGCTCGTTGGAAGTGAACCAGTGCTCGTAATTGCGCCCGTGCAGGCGGACGTATCCCACCGGGGCCGTAGCGCGCGCGCTGGGAGCAATCGACTGCCCGATCACTGGCTGGTCGATATTGCAGAAGCCCGCTCCCAGCCCGGCGAGCCATTCAAAGACCTCCGGCTTGTTCCATGAATTGTGCCGCACTTCGAGCACCAGCGGGTATTCCATGAACTGCATGACGAGTCCGCTCAAGTACTCATGGTTTTCGGGTGTGTTCCTGAACGACCAGGGAAACTGCAACAGCAACGCGCCAAGCCGTCCCTCGGTCACGAGTGGAGCCATCCCCTGCTTGAACAGCTTCTCGTCCTGGAGGTTGGCGTTGCGTTCGTGCGTGAACCGCTTCCAGAGCTTGGCGGTAAACTTGAAGTTGGGGTTAAAGGCGATTCTTGCTGCCCACGCTTTCACGACCTGCGCCCGTGGGGGAGAATAAAAGGAAGTGTTGATCTCGATAGTGTCAAAGAATTGAGCCAGGTAAGCGGCCTCGTGGAAGCCGCGCGGCTTGTGGCGAGGGTAAACGATTCCCTCCCAGTCGGTGTAAGACCAACCGGCAGGTCCAACCAAGATGGCGGGGTTTGAGGGAGCTCCGTTCATATTCGCCTTTTCTTCGCCTTAAAATTACCTCCAACGAGACGTTTTGTCAAGGGATTTCGCGAGCGGCGCATCAGGCGAACGCGGCACGAATGATTTCCAAGTCTACATCTGCGAATTGGTGCGCGACCCAATCGGCGTGCTGGAGTTCGGCCTGAGGACGACTGTGGACAAGGGCCAGGCATTTCATGCCGGCGGCTTGCGCGGCCACAACGCCGAGGGGCGCGTCCTCGATGGCCAGGCATTCGCCGGCTCCGAGCAGTGGTTCGTGCAGTTGGGGAAGTTCTTGCAGGCGGGTGAGGGCTTTGAGATATATCTCGGGGTCAGGCTTCGAGCGCTCGCAGTCGTCTGCTGTCGCCATAACCGCGAATTCTTCGCGCAGACCCAGCTTTTCCAGAAGATGTTCGATCTCCGCTCGCAGGCTACCGCTGGCGATGGCCAGCGGGAAGTGCCGGGCGGCGCTAAGGATAAACTCCGCCGCGCCGGGGATGGATGGCAGGCCGTCGTGGATGATCTCCTCGTAGGCGTGCGCCTTCCAGGCCAGGAGTTCATCGCGCCGGGCGATGCTGAGGGAGTGCCCGTGCGTGCGGTAGAGGTGCTCGATAACGGCGCGGTCATCGAGAGCGAGATAATCCCGGTAATATTCTTCCTCGGAGAGGGCCCAGCCCTCTCGAGCCGCCATCTCTTGGAAGAGCTTCATGATGAGCGGTTCGCTGTCAACGAGGATCCCGTCAAAATCGAAGATGATGGCGCGTAGCAAAACTTTTGGCCTCCCGGGGAATCCAGCGCCTGCCCGCCTCGAGCCCGCCGCTTGCGGTTCGTGGGGGGTGGCGGAAAGACCGTCCCCAAAAGCGCCCATGGCGAGCACCCGCCTGGACATCAATGATACCGCCAAGGCGCGCCCCATAAAAGGCAGGATTCAGAAGTGCAGGATTCAGGCGTCAGGATTCAGCATTCAGGCGGACGGTCGTCGTGATACACTTGATTAGAAAAAGGCGGCAAGCGACGGAATCGACCGATTGGGGTACAGTTTCCCATAGGCAGTGACGAAGGCCAGCCCGCGCGCATCCATTAAGTTGGGGCTGGATAATATCGTGGGCTGAAACCATGGGCCATGAATTGAGCATCCCGATTGCGTTTGTGGCAGGGGTGGTGTCTTTTCTCTCACCTTGCGTGCTCCCACTTGTGCCGGGCTATATTTCAATGTTATCCGGGGCCACGATTGAGGAATTGAAATTCGGGACGAGCCCGGCGCTGATGGGACGTATTTTGCGCAATTCCGTCTCCTTTGTGGTGGGTTTCTCCATCGTTTTTGTGACCCTCGGCGCTTCGGCGACGGCGGTGGGGAAGTTCCTGCTGGCGGAGCGAGCCACCTTCAACCTTGTTGCAGGCATTGTCGTTATCGTGTTCGGATTGCATCTAACCGGCTTGGTGAAGATTCCGCTGCTTTATCGCCAGGTCCGGGTTGAAACGGGCGCGCCGCGCCGCGGACTTGTGGGCGCTTTTCTGCTGGGGTTTGCGTTCGCATTCGGCTGGACGCCGTGTATTGGTCCCATTCTAACCGCCATCCTGGCGCTGGCCGCGCAGCGGCACACCGTGTTCCAGGGGATGTTCCTGCTGGCCGTTTATTCGGCGGGCCTGGCGATTCCCTTCCTTCTGACCAGCGTCGGTTTGGGCCAGTTCCTGAAGATCTACGGTGGTTTCCGGAGGCACTTGCATGCCGTCGAAGTAGCTTCAGGCGTGCTGCTGATTGCGCTTGGCGTCTTAATGGCGACCAACAAGTTTACAGTGATTTCGAGATATTTTTCGTTTCTGAGCCGTTTCACGCTGTAAGAAAGCTGTCAGCCTTCAGCTCTCAGCTTTCAGCGATAGGTTTTGAGGGCTGATGGCTGATCGCTGACCGCTGACGGCTTATTTTGGAGAGAATTTGCACCCTATTCTATTCACCGCGGGTTCGCTGCGATTCCCCACTTACGGGGCATTGATGGTGCTTGGTGTTTTGAGCGCGATCTGCGTTATCCTCCGGCTAGGGCGGCGGGAAGGATTGGACTCAGGCCAGTTGCTTGACTTCAGCACCTGGTTGCTGCTTGTGGCGCTCCTCGGCGCGAAGGTGCTGATGGTGCTTTCCGATTGGCATTTCTACCGGCAGAATCCGGGAGAAATTTTCAGTCGCGGCACTTTTCTGTCTGGCGGGGTTTTTTACGGTGGCTTTATCGCTGCGCTCCTCTTTGCGGTTTGGTATATTCGGCTTCATCGCCTGCCGTTCTGGAAGGTCGTCGACGTTTACGCTCCGGCCATTTCTCTGGGATTAGGTGTGGGCCGCATCGGTTGTTTTGCCGCAGGATGTGATTACGGGAAGCCTACCACCTCCGCGTGGAGCGTGGTATTCAGAGACCCGTTCAGCCACGAGGTATCCGGAGTGCCGCTGGGAATTCCGTTGTACCCTACCCAGATTTACTTGTCATTGGCCTCGCTCTCGATCTTTGCGTTTCTTTGGTGGAGATATTCGAGGAAGTCCCGCGATGGCGAAATTTTCGTGCTATACCTTGCCCTCTACGCCGTGGCCCGATTCTTCCTGGAATTCCTAAGAGGCGATGAGGACCGCGGGTTCGTCTTTCATCATCTCCTGTCTACATCGCAGTTTATTGCGATTCTGGCCTTCGCGACGGCAGTGTGGATGGCTCTGATCCTACGCCGCAAACCTGCGCGGCAGCAGGCATGGGGTGTCGAGACCACTGAGGGCGGAGGGCGAGGGAATCTCGGGGATAAGAAAGTGCGTGACGAGGTGGCCCCCTCGGCAAGGGTCAAGGCTGCACCAATGCCGCACCCGCCGAAAGGGGCTCGGCATTAAGGGAGATGGGTAGTGTCCCAATTCGACTGTAGGGCTGCCTCTCCCGCAGAGCGGGACGGGACGGCCTGGCCGGTCCCGCCTTGCGGGACCCGGCCCTACCAGGGAGATGATATGGATTTGAATGAACCTGAAGGAGCTGCGGGCGGCGGGAAGACCGAACGACCGGAAGCCGGCGGCAAGGTGAGCAGGTTCGCGAGCCGAGGCAAAGTGCTGATCGGTGCGGTGCTGGCGGTGACCCTGGTGTCGGGTCTCTATCTTGTCAACCGGTACTGGATCGCCCCCGCCCTGCGGACGCAGGCCATGAGCGGCGGGGATCATCCTGGTGCGCCGCCCACTTCACTGACGGACATCGGCGGGAAAAAGCTGGACCTGGCTGACTACAAGGGCAAGGTGGTGGTGCTGGATTTCTGGGCTACCTGGTGCGAGCCGTGCCGGATTGAGATTCCGGGGCTCATAGAAATGCAGGACAAATACGCCAAACAGGGCTTTTCGGTTATCGGCATCTCTCTCGATGATGAGCCCGGCCCTGTAGTGGAATTTTACAAGGAATTCAAGATGAACTATCCGGTGGCGGTCGGCAATCAACGTGTAGGGGAACTCTATGGGGGAATCTTTGGGCTGCCGACGACGTTTCTGATCGGCCGCGACGGACGCATTTA
>Ga0208323_1000216_pt1 | contig 32992 bp, 25 predicted proteins | sample June2015DPH_10_1_2_FD_184703 | JGI IMG/M metagenome (GOLD analysis project Ga0208323, IMG submission 184703) | Peatland microbial communities from SPRUCE experiment site at the Marcell Experimental Forest, Minnesota, USA - June2015DPH_10_100... | ecosystem: Environmental > Terrestrial > Soil >... | reverse complement strand
CCCAGGTGGGGTCCCATTCGTCCCAGAAGTGAACATCGACGCCGTCGCGAAGGATGAGCCATAGCGGCAGCAGGGCCGGCGAGGCCGCCGCCATGAACCAGAGCCAACCTGTGCGTAACTTGGTCATGCGCGCGGCGCCATTTATAGCCGCAGGGGGTGGTCCGTGGAAGAAAAGCGGGAGTTTCAGCGTTGAACGCTGAACACGTCGTCGAGGGGCCATGCCTTGGCGGTGTCGGTGTCCAAGGCCCAAGCTTTGATGCGAATGAAGTGGATGTCGGCGGGCAGGCGCGACAGGGGCACGGTGGCCTGCCAGCCGCACGAAAGATAATCGGCGTTTCCCGTCTGCTCGACGATGTCGTCCCGCTGCAGGCCCAGGTCGGCCTGTGCACAGATGATCGGCTGCTGATTCTCGTTCTGGTAGGTCAGGAAGACCGCGTCGGCGGGCTGGGCGGTGCGGGAAAAGATGGCCCAGCCGGCCAGCGTGATCTGATCCGCTGACCCGGCCAGGAATTTGTCGAGCTTGCCGCGGGCGCCGCTGACCTGGCTGGGATCGCTGGCGCGAATCTCGGCGGCGTTGTTGCTGGCGATCAGCGGCGGATGCAGATAGCCCATCTCGTTCAGGGCGTTGGCGTGCCGAAACAGGTTCCCAGTCCAGGGATAGATCAGGGGTAGCTTCGGGTTGTCGGGCAGGATGTTGATCAGCAGCAGAGACGCCTTGAGATCCGTTTGATAGACGCGCCACTGATGGCAACCCGAGATCGCCCCCGGGAGCGACATCGCCTGCATCAGAATCAAAACCGCGGTCAAACCCGCCGGCAGTTGTATCCAAAACGCATTCAGCCGCGGTCCCATTCTCCCTCGTAAGTCCTCGCAGAGGATTGGAACCAGATTGACCAGCGCCACGGGGAGATAGATGGCATGCGTCACGTAGCGGGACATGTGTGCGTGTTCCAAGCCGTATCCCGATCGGCCGTGCGCTGCCATCACGCTGCTAATGACGCTGAAGCCGGCCACGACCAGCCAGACGAGCATCCGGTTGCACAATTCCCCGCGGCCCATCCGCCAGGAAAACAAAAAATAGCCGACAGCGACCAGCAGCAGCATCATCATCACCGCGCCCGCCACGGCCGCCGACATCGCCGGTGGATAGCTGGTGGCATGCCCGAAGGCATTGCCGAGGAACACCAGGTTGTACCCAAGCAGCGCCCCCAGAGAGCGAGGCCAATAACCCCCTATCTCGGGCCGTTGGTAATGGATGGAGTACAGCGCGACGGTGAGGACGAACCCGCCGATCCAAGCCAGCACAATGCTTTTGGGCGTCTTGCACTGGCTCCACGAACTGGGCCGGGCCAGCAGGCAGCCCACCAGCGGCCAGGTTGCGAAGCCGGACGCGTTGGAGAAGGTGGCGGCGAATGCCAGCACCACGCCCATGGCCAGGCGCAGCCAGGCAGGCCCGCGCCAGCACGCCGCCACCACCGCGCCGATGAACAGCGCCATCGGAAGAAAATTGGCCACGCCGATGCCCCACAGCCAGTTCTCGCTCTGCTCCGGCGTGAAGATGAGCAGATTACAGATGAACCACAACAGCAGGGCCGAGCGTCCGGCGGCGGTGCGGCGGCAGAGCCACAAAATCCCCAGCGACGTGGCGCAGACGATCGCCCATCCGCACAGCAGATCGGCCATGTTGTTCCAATCGGTCGCGTAAGCGAGCAGGAAATAGATCAGCCGGGGCACGAGGAGTCGGTGTTCGTTGTGCTGACAGACCCAATCCGCGAGGGTGAGTTGGTGCAGGTGTGCTTTGATGTAGATGCCGGCCAGGTCGGGATCCCATTCGTCCACGAAGTGCAGGTTGACGCCGTCGCGCAGGATGAGCCATAGCGGCAGCAGTGCCGGCGAGGCCGCCGCGATGAACCAGAGCCAACCCGTGCGTGACTTTGTCATGCCCGCGGCGCCATATATAGCCGCGGGCGGCAGCCCGCGGAAGCCCGCCCTACGACGCAACCACTTTCACGACCAGCGCACTATTCTTGCTTCCGAAGGCGATGCAGTTGCACAGGGCGGTCTTGGCGGTGGTGCCGCGGGCTTGGTGGGGGACGTAGTCCAAGTCGCACCGCGGATCGGGCGTGTCGAGGTTGATCGTGGGGTGCAGCATGCCGCTGCGTCCCTGGCGGCACGCCAGGTCGAACGCCTCGGCCCCCAGGCCGTTGGGGCTGATGGCTCCGATTCCGGTGATCACGATGCGTTCCCGGTCGCTTAGGGACATCGCGTTCATGTTAGGATCGCCCGGTGCGCTGCGGCAAATCCAACGCGGCTCATGGCCAAAGATCAGGCGATGGGCCGGATGAGCATTTGGCCGCGCACGCTTTGGGCCGCGCCGACGACGGACAGGACGCTGAGTTGGGCGCCATAATCGATGTCCGGCTCGAGATGGGCGGCGATGATGTTCCTGCCGCCCTGGCCGTCGCGCAAAGCGCTGGGGAGATGGTCGCGCGCTGAGAGAAAGGCCCGTCGTGCCAGCACGGCCGCGTCGCTGCTGGCGGCGGAATCGGCAAAGCGCAGCAGGGCGTCGCAAACGGCGCCGGCGCCGATCACGTCTTCCAAGGAGATCCGGCCCTCGGTGCCGGCGCAGAGCAGGAGGGTGTCACGGCCGGCTTGGGCGGCGGCGCGTGCGACGGCGTCGGCGTTGACCAGAGCGCCCGCCAGCAGCAGGGCGGCCGAGCGCGCGGCAAGCAGGGCCCGCGTGCCGTTGGTTGTGGCCAGAAAGACCGCTCGTCCCGCGTGAGCGGCGGTGAATTGCCCGGGGCTGTTGCCCAGGTCGAAGCCCGGCGGGGGAAGCGTCTTGATTTCGCCGCAGAGAAGCGGCCGGGGGGTGGCTTTCGCGGCGGCGGCCCGGGCTTCGGGCACGGTCCCAAAGACGCGTACGCTGCTCACGCCCGCCGCCAGTGCGGAGGTGATGCTCGTGGTGGCGCGCAGGACGTCAAAGACGACAACGGTTTTGTCAGACAGCCCTTGGCCGGACAGATACTGAGGCAGCAAGACGGCGTCAATGTTCATCGTGATTCTGCGCAGCGATACCAGCCTAGCAATATACAAAAAGCGCGCAAAAGAGCATTATGGCGATGAATGGCGCGGCAGGCTCAAGCGACGTAGCGCCGGGCGTTTTTCAGGATGCTGCCGGGTATGACGAAGCGCTCCCAGCTGGTGCTTTGGCATTTGGGGCAGATGGTGGGGGCGACGACGGGGTCCGGCGGCTCGTAGCCGCAGCAGTGGCACTCAAGCCCGAAGACGGCTCGCGATGCACAAGACTTGGGGTTCGGGTCGTGCGTCGCGAAGTGGCCTTTGAAGGCGAATCTTTCCATGCTGATGGACATAGGGCGCTCCTGCCGAGACCGGGTTTCCCCGCCGCTTCGGGCGGCGAATTGTCGGTATTAGCAAGCGTCGTACCATGTCCGATAATAAGGCGATTGTGGCTCAAATTGGCTGATGGCAGCCGTGGAACTGCGACAATACGTCCGTCACAGCGACATATTGTCGTGCTTCGATCTAATTATTGCCTAAGCTTGCGTCAAAACGTCGTCAGGTGCCGACTTGGCGTGCACGGAGTTCTGATACTGACGTAGCTTGCGTTGCAGAGTCCGCACGGAAATGCCCAGGCGGCCGGCGGCGTGGGTGCGGTTGCCAGCGCACTGGTCCAGGGCTTTGGTGATGGCCAGGCGCTCCAACTCTTCCATCGACAAGCCGGCGGGTATGTCCGGATGTGGCGGGGCGGCCGGGGAGCCGGCGATGATCCGCTCGGGAAGGTCCTTTTCGGTCATGATCTCGCCGTCGGCCAGGACCATCATGCTTTCCAGGGTGTTATGCAGCTCGCGCACGTTTCCCGGCCAGGGGTAGGACTGGAACCGCGACATCACCTCGCGCGACACCCGGCGCGGCGCCGTGTGCTTTTGTTGCGTGATCTCCTTGAGGAAATAGTCCACCAGCATGGGGATGTCGTCGAGCCGATCGCGCAGCGGCGGCAGCGTGATCGTCACCACGTTGAGCCGATAAAAAAGGTCCTCGCGGAACTTGCCCTCCTGGACCATTTTCTGGATGTCGCGGCTGGTGGCGACGACGACGCGCACGTCGACCTTCTGATCCTCCTGCCCGCCGACGGGCGTCACGGTGAACGCCTCCAGCACGCGCAGCAGCTTGGCCTGCAACCCCAACTCGAAATCGCCGATTTCGTCGATGAACAGCGTCCCGCCGTCGGCCTGTGCGAATCGACCCACGCGTTTGTCCGTGGCGCCGGTGAACGCCCCGCGCACATGGCCGAAGAGTTCGCTTTCCACCAGCGTCGCGGGCACCGCGGCGCAGTTCACCGCCACAAACGGTCCCTTTTTTCGCGGGCTGTTGTGGTGCAGGGCCTGCGCCACCAGCTCCTTGCCCGTGCCGCTTTCGCCCAGGATCAGCACCGTGGAGTCCACCGGCGCGGCACGCTGGATCTTGTCGAACACTTCCTTCATCTGCCGCGATTGGCCCACGATCTGGTCCAGCCCGAATTTCTGGTCCAGCCGCCGACGCAGATCGTCGATCTCCTTGTCCTTGCTGAGCGTGTCCAACGCCCGGCGGATCAGCAGCACCAACTCGTCCAAATTCACCGGCTTGGTGAGATAGTCGAAGGCCCCCGCCTTGATCGCCTCGACGGCGCTATTGATGCTGCTGTGGCCGGTCAGCAGGATGAACTGAGTGTCGGATCGCTTTTTCTTCCAGAGGTTCAGCAGTTCCATGCCGCTGACCTCCCCCAGGTGCAGATCGCTGAGCACGACGTCGATGCCTTCGTCCAGATAGCCCAGGGCCTTGTCGGCGTTTTCAACGCCGAAAACGGTCAACCCTTCGGATTTGAGAATCGAGCTGATGGCCCGGCGCTCATTCTCGCGGTCTTCCACCACGAGCACTCGACCCGATATCGCCATGGACAGCCTCTCGTTCAATACACCCAGCCGCCCCGGCTGCTACGCCTGTTCATATCATACTCCGGAATCTCCCCACAACGGCCAAAATGTCGGACACCCGTTCACTTGGCCGCGCGGCGGGTACAATTGCACCCCCGGATGCTTAAGCGACTGCAGCGCATGCACATCTCCCTGGCTGCCAAGTGCCAGATACTTTTTGGTGCGGCGGGAATACTCATTATAGGTGCGGCTCTTCTGGTCCCCTGGAAACGAATGGAAGGCCTGGTGCAGGAGGTGAACCTGCAAACCGCCCAGGGCGTGGCGCAGCAGGCGGTATGGGAGCACGTGGCGCGGCAGTCGCGTCACGAGCCGGCCATCCCCGCCACCCGGCCCGCGGCGGATTGGACGCCCAACTTCATCTGGCCTCGGCTCATCCCCGTCAATCCACCCAAGTCGATGAAACTCGACCGCTTTGAACAGCGCGCCCTGCGGCTGTTTACCAGCAACCCGGATGCATCCCACGAGTTCCTGGGGTACCGGCTCAAAAATGAAGACCGCTATCGGTTGGCCATGCCCCTGTACAACGAGCCGAGCTGCCTGGCGTGTCACGGCAATGGCGGCCCGATGGCGGCGATGGGTCCGGCCGGCGCGGCGGTGGCGCCGGTCACGGCTACGTTGCCGGTGACCAGGCCGCAGGGCCGACCGTTGCTCGGAATGGTCACCGTCGACATCCCCTCCCAGGTCACGGGAAATCAACTGTTTCTCAATCGAGTCTTCATCCTCCTGGCCGGGCTGATCGCCGGGACGCTGGCCATTGCCGTGCTGTATGTGATCGTCACCCGCTTGATCCTGCAGCCGGTCCGCATCCTTCAGGAGACCGCCGAAAAGGTCAGCCAGGGCGATTTGAACATCCGCTCCGACATCAGCACACGCGATGAGTTCCAGCAGCTTTCCGAGACGTTCAACACCATGCTGGCCAATCTGAAATCCAGCGATGACCAGCTTCGCGCCAGCAACAAGGCGCTGGACTTGAAGCTGGGCCAGTTGGCCCAGACCAACATCGCCCTGTACGAATCCAACCGTCTCAAGAGCGAATTCCTGGCCAACGTCAGCCACGAGCTGCGTACGCCGCTGAATTCCATTCTCGGTTTTACGGAGCTGCTGAAGGAGACGGTGGGGGACAATCCGGATGCCAAGTCGGCCCGGTACCTGCAAAACATTTTGCAGGCGGGGCGTAACCTGCTGGATTTGATCAACGACCTTTTGGATCTGGCCAAGATCGAGGCCGGGCGCATGGACGTGCGCGCCGAGCCGCTGAGCCTGGGGGATGTTTTTGAGGGGCTGATCAACCTGCTCAAGCCCTTGGCCGAGGCCAAGAACCTGAGCATTGTGCCCTCCGTGCAGGCTGAAATTCCCATCATTTACTCCGATCCGGCGAAGCTGCAGCAGGTGTTGTACAATTTTCTGTCCAATGCGATAAAATTTTCGCCGGTGGGCGGGCAGGTGGAGATGTCGGCCCGGGCGGAAGGGAATGACAACGTTCGAATTGCCGTCACCGATCACGGTCCGGGGATCGACCCGGCGCAGCATGCCGTGATTTTTGAGAAGTTCCGCCAGATCGACGGATCGGTCACTCGCCAGCACGGCGGCACCGGGCTGGGGCTGGCCATTTCCAAGGAGCTGATCGATCTGCTGGGCGGAACGATCGGGATTCAAAGCCAGAGCGGCCAGGGGGCGACCTTCTGGGTCATTTTGCCACTGAAAATCCAGCCCGGACAACGCGACGTGCGGGAAAAGATCGTCCTGTCGTAATGGGGCGCCGTCGCTAGAGCGGACAACATGCGCATCCTGATTGTGTGCATTCATCATCCGGTGGGTTATGAGCGTTACATGCGTGACGCCTTCGTGCGCCTGGGCGTGGACGTGCGGACGGTGGGGCCGGTGAGCGGCGTCTGGGGGCTGCCGCTTCCGCCGCATCGCGATTGGAAGCCGGACGGCGACATCGAGACCGTCTGGCCCGACTGGCTTCCCGATCTGGTGATTTACAGCAAAGCGCCGCCGTTTGAGTTCAATCCGCGTTACCGCGGCGTTCCGCACGTGGTGCACGCCGTGGACAACCACCTCATCAACTTTCGCCACCAGGGGATCGCGCATTATTTCCTGGCCCACACCCAGGGCCAGGCCATGCCGATCGAAGGACCACAGGACACCTGGCTGCCGTGCGCTTACGATCCGGTCTTTTTCACGCCCAGCCCGATCCCGTGGGCGGCTCGCCGGTTCGACGTCACCCTGGTCGGCGTGATGTATCCGCAGCGGCTCGAGATGGTCCAGGCGATGGGGGCCGCGGGCTTCAAGGTGCTGGCCGGCATCGGCGCGGTCTACGAAGAATTCCGCGACATCTACCACAACACGCGCATCAGCCTTTGTCCAAGCGCGCACGGCGACGTCGCGCTGCGCGTCTTCGAGACCGCGGCCATGAAGTGCCTGCTGTTGTGCGATCCCTGCCCGGATTTTCCTTTTTTGGGGATCGACGGGGTCGTCATCTACAACAGCATTCCCGATGCCATCGCCAAGGTGAGGATGATGCTGGACAACCCGGCGCTGGCCGAGTCGATGATCCAACGCTCCTACGCCTGGGCCAAGCCTCACACCTGGGATGCGCGGGCGGCCGCGGTTTTACAGTGGCTGGCGTCCTACCCATCCGGCGCCTCATGATCCGCCTGTGCGGAGGCGCGGGACGAATCGCCCCGTGCGCTGTCGGTACTGCTGGTAATCCTGGCCGTGCACGTGGAGCAAATGGGCTTCCTCGCGCCGGGCTTCGTAGTGCAGCAGGAAGATATGCACCGCGGCGACGGCCAGCAGCGGCGGCGAGGGGCAGGCGGCCACCGTGCACAGCATCAGGATGGATGACAGGGCGTAAATCGGATGCCGCACGTAGGCGTACGGGCCCTGGGTGACCAGCGGCGTGTCGTCCGAGGGATCGATCCCCATCCGCCAGGATTTGCCCATGATTTTCCAGCAGATCAGGGAATAGACCAAAGCGATCGTTCCTGCGACCACTGCGCCCCACGCCAGCGGCGCAAGAAAAAACAGCGGCCGAAGCCACCATTGGTGCACGTGGCCCAGAGCGGCCACCTGCGGCAGGGCGATCCACAGCGCCACCACGGGGAACCAGATCAGTCGCGTCAGTTTTCCGATGCGTTCTTTGGGAATGAGATTGGCCGAGTGGCCGTACACGCGCCGCGACTTTTGCGCCATGCGCAGTACGCAAGCCCAGTAGGCGGCGACGATCAGCCCGATCAACAGAGCCGGCAGGTGTCGCGACATTACCCTCTCCGCGCCTGCGCTGCGGCAGGCTTCGCCTCCGCCACTGTGACGGTGCCGGCGATGATGCGGTGCACGGTTCGGCGCTGCCGCACCACCAGGCGGCCCTTGTGGTCCACGCCCTGGCAGATTCCATCAATCGGCGTCGGGCCCGCGCCGCTGACCACCACGCGCTTGCCCGCTAAGCCGTCGTAACGCTGGTAATCGCGCACGAAGGCGACGAACGGCTGCTCCATCCGCCGGCGCACCGCCCGATCCATGTGATGCGCCAGCGCCACCAGCACGTCGGTCATGTCCAGCGGTTTTTGGGCGATGCAGCACAGGGAGGTGATCTTGTCGCGCAGATGCGCCGGGGCCTTTTTCGGATCGACGTTGACGTTCAGGCCGACGCCGATCAGGTCCGCCCGGCTGACCCGCTCGCACAACAGTCCGGCCAGTTTGCGTCCGCCGTGCAGGACGTCGTTGGGCCATTTCAGGCGGATCTGCGGCGAGTCGGCGAGTTCGGCGGCGGCGTCGCGCACGGCCAGGCCGGCGATCAGCGGCAGTTCCTGCGCCGGCAATCGCTCCCGCACCGGCAGCACGAACGTCACCGTCAGCACCCCCGGCCCGGACCACCAGGTGTTGCTGCCCCGGCCGCGCCCCGCGGTTTGACGGCAGCTCACCACCACCGCCGGGGCAAAGAGCCGGCCCTCGCGGCGCAATCGCGCCGCGTGGTCGTTGGTGCTTCGCAGTCGGGCAAAAAAGTAAAGTCTAAGCGGCCTGAGGCCGCCGCGCAGGCGGGCCAGGGCAAAAACGCTCATGTCATCCTTCCAGAACGATCAGCAAATCTCCCGCGGTCACCACCGAGCCGGCTTTCACCAGGACGTCGCCCACGGCGGCGTCGCGCGGGCTATACACCGCCGTCTCCATTTTCATCGCCTCGATGGTCAACAGCCGCTGCCCGGCCTTGAGCGCCTGGCCTTTTTTCACGGTGACGGTGGAGACTTTGCCCGGCATGGGCGCCGCCACGTGGTTGGGGTTGTCCAGATCGGCTTTGGGATGCCTGTGCAACCCCGCCTCGCGCGAGCGGTCGACGACGACCACCTCACGCGGCTGGCCGTTGAGCTCGAAAAAGACCGTGCGCGTTCCATCCTCGTGCACGTCGCCGGTAGTCAGGTACTTGACGATCAGGGTTTTGCCCGGCTCGATCTCGACGGAGATCTCCTCGCCGCTGCTTAGCCCGTAGAAAAACGCCGGCGTCGGGATCACCGCGGTGATGTCGTACAGACGCAAGTGCTTCTGAAAATCGAGGAACACCTGCGGATAAAGCAAGTACGACAGGACATCCACCTCGCGCAGGTCCTCGGCGGTTTGGCCCGCCAGCTCCTTCCCCACCGCCGCGAAATCGGCCGGCGGCAGCTTGGCCCCGGCCCGGCCGGAGATCGGCTTTGCCCCGGCGCTGTCCAGGATGATCTTCTGCAATACCTTGGGCCAGCCGCCTTTGGGAAATCCGATCGCCCCTTGCATCATCTCCACCACGCTGCGCGGAAAATTCAGCTTCTTGCCCGGCGCCAGCACGTCCATGGCCGTCAGGCCGTTGGTCACCATGAACAGCGCCATGTCCCCCACGACTTTGCTGGACGGCGTCACCTTCACGATGTCGCCGAAAAGCTGGTTGACCTGGGCGTACATGTCGGCGATGTCGTTCCAGCGATCTTCCAGGCCCAGGCTCTTGGCCTGCTGGCGGAGGTTGGTGTACTGCCCGCCGGGCATCTCGTGCTGATACACTGCCGCCGTGCCGCTCTTCATCCCCTCCTCGAACGGATAATACTGCTCGCGCACGGCCTCCCAGTAATCGGAGAGGCGATTGAGCGCGTCCAGGTCGAGTCCGGTATCGCGCGGGGTGTGCTGCAGGGCGGCCACGATGGAATTGAGATTCGGCTGGCTGGTGGTGCCGCTCATCGCCGCCAGGGCCGCGTCGGCAATGTCCGCGCCCGCGTCGCTGGCGCGCAGAACGCTGGCGGCGTTGATGCCGCTGGTGTCGTGCGTGTGAAAATGGATGGGCACCTCCACCTCGTCGCGCAGGGCCTTGACCAGGGCGTGCGCGGCGTAGGGCCGGCACAGGCCCGCCATGTCCTTGATCCCCAGGATGTGGCTCCCCATCGCCACCAGTTCCTTGGCCAGCAACACGTAGTATTTCAGGCTGTATTTGCTGCGCCGCGGGTTGAGAATGTCGCCGGTGTAACAGATCGCCGCCTCGCAGAGCGAGTCCGTCTTTTCGCGGACGGTCTCCATGGCGACCTTCATGTTGGCCGGCCAGTTCAGCGAATCGAAGATGCGGAACACGTCGATGCCGTGCTCGGCCGAGCGGATCACGAATTCGCGCACCACGTTGTCGGGGTAATTGGTGTACCCCACGGCGTTGCTGCCGCGCAGCAGCATTTGAAACAGAATGTTGGGGATGCGGGCGCGGAGCTGATCCAGCCGGTCCCACGGGTCTTCCTGCAAGAAGCGCATGGCCGCGTCGAACGTCGCGCCGCCCCACATTTCCAGGCTGAACAGTTGCGGCGCCAGTTGCGCCACGGCGTCGCTCACGCCCAGCATGTCGTACGTGCGCAGGCGCGTGGCCAGCAGCGACTGATGCGCATCGCGGTAGGTGGTGTCGCTCAGCAGCAGAGGTTTTTGCCGGCGCACCCACTGGGCGAATTTCTGGGGCCCCAGTTGGGCCAATCGTTGCCGCGTCCCGGGCGGCGGGGGGGCCAGACGCGGAGGCTGCGGCACCGGCGGGTCGGGAAAGGGCCGCTTCGCATCCATCTTCCCTTTGACGTCCGTCCGGCCGTTGACGATCACGTCTCCCAGATAACTCAAAATCTTGCTGGCGCGGTCGCGCTTGGGGCGGAATCGGAACAGCTCCGGGGAGCTGTCGATGAACGCCGTGGTCGCCTCGCCCTTCAGGAACGTCGGATGATGGATCAGGTTTTCCAGAAAAGGGATGTTGGTTTTGACGCCGCGCACGCGGAATTCCCGGATCGAGCGGTCCATCCGGTGCACGGCCTCCTCGAACGTGTTGCCGAACGCCGTCACCTTGACCAGCAGCGAATCGAAATAGGGCGTGATCACCGCGCCGCTGAAGGCCGTCCCGCCGTCCAGGCGGATGCCGAACCCCGCCGCGGAGCGGTAGCTGCTCAAGCGGCCGTAATCCGGGATGAAATGATTCTGCGGATCCTCCGTGGTGATGCGGCACTGGATCGCGTAGCCGCGCGTCGCGATCCTGTCCTGCGGCGGGATGTTGACCGGCGACTTGTGCAGTTTGTGGCCCTGGGCGATGAGGATCTGGCTTTTGACGATGTCCAGGCCCGTCACCACTTCGGTGACGGTGTGCTCGACCTGAATGCGGGGATTGACCTCGATGAAATAGAACTGGTCGCGATCGACGTCCAGGAGGAACTCGACGGTGCCGGCATTGCGGTATTGCGCGGCGGCACACAGGCGAACGGCGGCCTGGCAGATGTGCTGCCGCAGCGCTCTGGACACGTTCACGCTCGGGGCGATCTCCACCACCTTCTGGTAGCGACGCTGCACCGAACAATCCCGGTCCCACAGATGCACCAGGTTGCCGTGATGATCCGCCAGGATTTGCACTTCGATGTGCTTGGCGCGGGGGATGTAGCGCTCCAGGAAGACGTCGCTCCGGCCGAAGGCGCTGCCCGCTTCACGCTGGGCTTCTTCCACTTTGGCCGCCAATTCGGCGATCTTGTGCACGATGCGCATGCCGCGCCCGCCGCCGCCGAAACTGGCCTTGACCATCAGTGGAAATCCGATCTTCTTGGCCGCGGCGCGGATCTGGGCCGGATCGGTCAGGGCCCGATCGCTGCCCGGGACGGCCGGCACGTCGTTTTGCGCCGCCAGCTTTTTCGCCGCCACTTTGTCCCCAAAGGCGCGCAGGAGCTGTGGCGTCGGACCGATGAACGCGATGCCGTGAGCCTGGCAGGCCTCCGCCAGCTCCGCGTTCTCGGCCAAAAAGCCGTAGCCCGGATGAATCGCATCCACGCCGCAGCGCTTGGCAACGTCGATCAATCCCGCGATGTTCAAATAGGCGGTGACCGGCTCGCCTCCCTCGGCCGGCCCGATCTGGTACGCCTCGTCCGCCTTGAACCGATGCAGCGAATACCGGTCTTCGTAGGTGTAAATGGCCACCGTACTCAGCCCCAGTTCCGTGGCCGCGCGGAATACGCGGATGGCGATCTCACTGCGATTGGCAACCAGCAGCTTCCGCATTTCGATGTCCTCGATGGTGTCCGAAACGCCCGGCGATTTGACAGAATGCTATGCGAGGAGGAGATCGAAGGGAACAGGTGCGGCAACGAGTGGGCTTTCCCACGAAGGGCGGACACTCCGACACGGCAGCATCAAGCCGCGAAATAAAGCCGCCGTTCAACCGTGATCTGCCATGGAACCCGATGGACGTGGAGCAGCGGATCGGCCGCATCCACCGATACGGGCAACGTGACACCGCTCAGGTCTACAACATCGTGTCGGCGGACACGATGGAAGGGCATGATTTTGGGCCAGCTGGCGGAGCGAATCTCCTACGAGCAACTGTGCCAGGACGCCGTCCGCGGCCGTAAACGGCCCAAAACCGCGGGCGGTTAGGGTGCGCCTGCGCCAGCGGGCCAGCATCTGCCGGCGGCGGCTTGTGCATGCGGACGTGGCTTTGCAGGATATGGGGTTTGGGCGCCCGTATCAGGATGGATACCACGGCTCTACAACCTGTGCTGGTCACCGGCGCCAGTGGCTTCATCGGGGGGCGACTGGTGCGCCGGCTGATCGAGCGTCACTGCCGAGTGTCGTGTCTGGTGCGAGCCAACTCGCGCATCGATGAGCTGCGGTCGGCCGGCGCCCAACTGGTCATGGGGGATGTGACCGATCGGGGCAGTGTAGAGCGGGCACTGGCTGAGTCGCAGGCCGGCACTGTGTTTCACCTTGCCGGACTTGTGAAGGCGCAGCGTCGGGAGGACTTCACGAGTGTGAACGCGGGCGGCGTCGAGACCGTCGCGTCCGCCTGCGCGGATCGCGCTGGCCCGCCGGTCTTGGTTGTGGTGTCCTCGCTGTCAGCCGCGGGGCCTTGCGCTGCGGACCCATTGCGCGTGGAAGGCGATATCCCGGCACCCGTTTCTAACTACGGTCGCAGCAAGCTGGCTGGAGAACAGGCCGCGGCCAGGTATGCCGCAGCCGTACCCATCAGCATTGTGCGTCCGCCGATCGTGTTCGGCCCCGGTGATCGGGGCGTGCTCGAAATGTTTCGGCCGATTGCGCGCTGGTGTCTTCATCTCGTGCCCGGCTGGGGCGAACGTCGATTTTCGCTGATTCACGTGGATGACCTGGTGGAGGGCCTGCTGCTTGCGGCCGAGAAAGGCGAGCGACTGCGCGAGCATGGATCGCCGGGCCAAGGAGTCTATTTCATCGCGGGAGAGGATAATCCGACGTACGCGCAGCTCGGGCAAGCCATAGCCAAGGCGTTGGGGCAGAAGTCCCTGGCCGTCATACGCCTGCCTGGCCCGCTGCTAAGACTGGTCGGGATCGGCGGAGACGTGGTGGCACGGGTCCGCCGCCACCCCGGGTGGGTCAGCCGCGACAAGATCACCGAAGCCTTGGCGGGGTCATGGACGTGCTCACCCGCCAAGGCGCGCGCGCAGTTGGGTTGGTCGCCCGCGGCCGCCCTGGCTGATCGCCTGCATGAGACGGCCCAATGGTATCGCCAAGCGGGGTGGCTATAGGCCCATGGGTTCCAGGAAATCCCGCGACCGCTGCCGTAACCACCCATGCCATAACCATACGCGCGGATTCTCCTGAATCATCGGGGGGATGTTAGCTTTTGTTAGCGTCAGAACTCTTGGTGTGGCGCTCGATGATTGCCTCAACGTCAGCCGGATCGTGTCACACGTCGGGGGCCGCTCTGTTGTGCACATTGGTCGGCCGGATCGCCCGGAGTCATCGAATCCTGCGAACCGGATGCGCCGATCACGAAGCCGGGGGCCGGCACTGCGCCGAGCGCGCCGAAAAATACGGATGGGCCAAAATAAAGCGTTGCTGGCGCCTGGGCCGCTCAGCAACGCTAACACATCGGTCTCATAGGCATTCTGGGTGCCCATGTTCACCCCCAGGTCCAGGCCCGCATGCTCCAGGCAGAAACGCCGGCGGCATTGACGGCGCAAACCTGGTAGTAATAGCCCTGATTCCAATTAACGGTCGTGTCCGTGTAGCTGGTGGCCGTCGGCGACAGCGTGGCGATAATCTGCCACACGCCGTCGGCGCCCTGACGCTCGATTTGAATCGACGTCGCGTTGGTGGCGGTATTCTGCCAAGTCAGGCTGATCGACGAATAATCACTTGCCGATGTGGCCACCAGGTTGTTCGGCGCGCTCGGCGTAGTGCCGGTCACTGGCGGTGCGGTGACGTTGAGCACGACGCTCGCGGGAGAGGATGTCGCCTTCCCGTCCGTCGCGGTATAGGCGAAGCTGTCCGCGCCGACGTAACCGCCGGCCGGGGTGTAAGTGAATCCGCCGCTGGCGTTCAGGGTCAAAGTGCCATGCGCCGGTCCGGTCGCAAGCGCCGCGGTCAGGCCCAATCCGTTCGGATCGGTGTCATTCGCCAACACGCCCGGTGACGCGACGGTGAGCGTTTGCCCACTGACCACGCTGTAGCTGTCAGCGTTGGCGGTCGGCGGCGAATAGGTCACCGGCGGGGGCGTCGGGGACGGCGTCGGAATTGGCGTCGGAGTTGGTGTCGGCGTTGGCGTCGGTGTCGGCGTTGGCGCCGGCGTGCCTTGATACTGGACGGCGCCGATGTCATAGCGCCCGTTGGTCGGACGCGCGTTGCCGTAGAAATCGGTGGCCGGAGCGTCCGTCGCCGTGCCTGCGCCGACGGCCGCGCTGCCGGCGGCAAGGTGCAGATCTCCCGCAGCCGCGCCGGCGAACAGCGAATTAACGGCGCTTCCCACGTAGATTGAATGCACATCGTACCCAAGCGCCTGCCAGGCCGAGAAGCTGATGTTGTTGGAAGAGCCCACGCCGGTCGGGTCAATTCCCGAAGCACCGAAAACGTTGTAGTCGCTGACCAAGCCCGCTTGCGAAGACGAATCGATTTCCAAACTCATTGTCTGACCGGAAAGCACGTTGTTCAGGATCGTGGTATTGACTGCTCCGTCGATGGCCTGGACGGCTGCCCAACCCGAAGCACCGTTGCCGTTCAGGTTGAAGGTGTTATTGACAATCACGTCCCCGCTGCTGGGGCCGGCGCCGTCGATCTGATACAAGGCGATGCCGTTGCGCTGGGCGTTGTAAATCAGGTTGTTCTCGACGATCGAATTCTGCACGCCGTCGAAGTTGATGGTGGCCCCGATTCCCTGGGCGTTGTTGTAGAGGCGGTTGTCGGAGATGGTGATCCCCGATGCGACGCCGCTGCCGCCTTCGGAAGCGTCGGCGTTGACCTCGATGCCGCAGCCGCGGCTGTTGAACACTGTGTTGCCCTGGATGAGGTCGTTGGTGGGAGAATTGCCCAGGTAGATGCCGTGCTGAACCTGGGTGTTCTCGACGGTGTTGCCGACGATCTGCGAGTTGCTGGTGAAGCCCAGCAAGATTCCCCACAAGTTGGCGCCGTTGATGGTGTTGTTGTCAATGCGCAGTCCGTTGACGTTGCTGCCGGCGTAACCGCCGCCCCAAATCCCGGCGCGCGTATCCGTGCGGCCCGTCAGCTCGATGTCAAATCCGTTGAGCGTGACGTAGCTGCTGCCGGCGATGTCGATTTCCCCATTGCTGTCCGCCTTGTTGCCGCTGACCACCACCCCCGAAGCGGCGTTGAACGTGATCGGCGCCGACGCGGTGCCGCTGGTATTGAGCTGAAAACCGCTGTACGTGCCAGCGGCGACGTTCACCGTATCACCGGCTTGTACCACGTTCGCAGCCGCTTGTAGCGTGGTGAAGTTTCCGCCCGTGGGGGCCACGGTGTAGCTACTTAGCAATTGCCGGGTTTCCAGTGCTTCCAGGACCGCTTTATGTGTCATCTGAGCCGGGGTTTGCCGTGGGTTCTTGGAACGAATCATCACAACCTCCGATGGTTAGGGCGATTACCGCGGCCAAAAAACAAACTGTGGCGGCGGATAACGCGGGGGAAACATCCAGGTCTGGCCGGCGCAGCTGTCACAAGCTGCGGCGCCGAAATTGGTGTGAGTCAAAACCCCTCACCAACTATGTAATGCTTGCCGTAGTACTGCTTGGCGTTGAAAACGCTTAGCGTTGGAACGCCCTGTCATTGCACGCTGCGCTCAAAAGCGCTTCGCGTTCTTGCGTGATCGCCGCACCATCGCGGCGACGGTATCGAGTGAAGTTTCTCGTGCGGAAGGTCTAGCCCCATCCGCGCCAGTCCCTCATTCCCATTCGGACATTCGCTTAAGCTTTAGCAACCATACGTGGTCCAATCGCGCGTGTGCAACAGAAGAATCCACATTCTGAAAATTTTTTTGCGCCCTCGACCCACATATCGCTCCCCCGTCGCTCATCGGTGTAAAATGCAGGCCCGGACGTTGAATCGACGTTAACTTAGGCGGTACTAGCTTCACCGTCCCCGCCATATATTACCCAGATTGAACGCACCGCGCGCCGTCAACGGGCCGGCCTTGACGGCGGCGAGTGCCGAAATTCCAAAAAACTTCATGTTGTCACCTTGAATCCCGCCCGGATGTAGGCGTTGAATGACGCGGCCGTGAGCCGCGCATCGTACGAGCCCCGCCGATTCTGCGGCGCCGCCAGAAAACTAACCGCATTCGCCAATCCAAGGGTCTTGGCGTACGTCGCCATCGTGCGATTCGGATCCGCGTAAACTGCCGTCACTTTGACCGCGGGGGAACGGGATCTGGCCCAAACGCGGCTGGTGAAAGCCAGCAGCATCTGGGCCACCTCGCCAGAGGTCTGGAGCCGGTCGGCCCGCGGGCCGTAGTGCCACTTCTTCAGCCGCAGCAGTTCCATCTCCAGCCGGAGCTTCGCCACCCCCAATTCATCGACGCGATGGCTCAGCCGCTCGGTTCGCCGACGATGTGCCTCGCGTTCACGCGCGATGATCTGCTTCAGAATCGCCGGATCATGCGGCAAAGAGGTGATGACTGATGCATCTTCCATGACGACGATATAAGAAACACTTTGTCCAGCGGATTGTTTCAGGCAGGTTGTTTTTTCCGGGAAAATCTCTTCACCCGTCGGATGCTCCACAGGTCGATGCCGTCCAGCATCATCGCGAGTTCACTGGCACGCGGTTCAACGCTCTTGGCATCACCTTCGATTCGCGGCATTTTGAAAACGCCTTCCTCTAAACGCTTGTACCATAGAACAAATCCGTCGCGCTCCCACAGAAGTATTTTCAGCCGATCACCGCCACGAGAGCGAAACAGGAACAGATGCCCGTCCCTCGAGTTCTGATTCGTGACAACCTGTGCCAGTTCCGCCAGGCGGTCGAATCCACGCCGTGCCAGCAATCGACGCTCGCCGCGCAGACAAATCGCGATCGTATCAGCCGTCCCCACCCTCGGAGGCGTTACCTCGACAAACGCCGCAGGCTTGGGCAAACGGTTTAGCTTGGCTGGCGAGCGAAACCGCCGCTTCCAGGTGTAAAAGGAACCTTGGGTAATTCCCCGATCCAGACAGTAGGCCGCTACGGTGAGCCCGCTGGGCCGATGACCATCAATGATCTGACGCCATTCTTCTGGGCCTGGGCGTTGTGATGTGTTCATGCCGTGTCAGTGTGCCAACCGTCCGCCAAAGAAAAAAGATGCGGTTGGTTTATCGCTCACGAAATCCCGGCCACGCGACTTCACAGGGCTTTATCATAAAGGCGGTAGGTGCTGGTGATCTTCGTCCCGGCGCGCTCGAGGCTGCCGCGGGAACGGACGTTGCTCTCCAGAACCCACGAGAACTCGTAGCGCTCGATGCCCCATGTTGCCACCGCCCCCACCAGGTTGTCCAGCAACACAATGCCCAGCCCCGCGCTCTGGTAGCCGGGCACCATGGTCATCGCCATGACGCGAGCCGCCGTGATGTGCCGCCGCCCGGTCAAGAGGCGTACGAAGCCGAACGGGAAGAGCCGGCCATTGAGCTTGCGGAGGATCTGGTTGTAGTCGAGGAGGGCGAGCACCGCCCCGATCGGCTGGCCGTCGATCTCGGCAAACACGGCCAACTGTGGCACGATGACGTGTCGGAGCTCGCCGGCGATGTGCCGTGTTTCGCGCGGCTGTAGAGGCGTGAAGCCCCAGGTGCCTTCCAACGAACGGTTGTAGATGTCAAGGTACGTCTGGATCTCCTGCTGATACTTCCGCGGGTCGAACGGCCGGATCACCAGTTTGAATCCGTCAAGCGCCGCCAGCACGGCGGGCTTGTATCGCTCCGTCAATGCCGCGAGCAGGCTCGTGTCCATTTCATAGGCATACAAATCCTGCGACTTGGCGAACCCGCAGGATTCCAGCAGGGCCGCGTAGTATGGCGGGTTGTAGGTCATCAGGAAGCAAGGGGGCCGATCGAAGCCATCGACCAGCAATCCACAAGTGTAGTTAAGCGACGGATTCACGGGCCCGCGCACCGCCGTCATGCCGCGCTGCCGCAGCCAGGCATGGCCGGCCTCAAACAACGCGCGGGCGACGGCCGCATCGTTCACGCAGTCGAAGAACCCGAAGAACCCGCGCCGTTCGTTGTACTTGCGGTTGTGCACGTGGTTGACGAACACCGCCAGCCGGCCCACCACCCGGCCACCCCGCTCAGCCAGCAGCGTCACGATCTGGGCATGATCAAAAAAGGGATGATGCCCCCAGCCAAGCAGTTGGCGCTCTTGCGCAAGAATCGGCGGTACCCAGTTGAGGTCGCCGGCATAAATGGACCAGGCGAGCCGCTGAAAACGTCTGCGATCCCGCCACGAAACCGCCGGTCTGACCACCACAGGGTCGCTCATGGCCGGCACTCCTCAAGCAAGCCGCGGCAAATATCCGCGATGTTGGAAGCCGCCGAGCGGTTCTGAACCGGCATCAGCCGACGCATTTCGTCCATGTCGAAGTCGGAGTATGTTTCCTTGCCCAGCGCCAGGCCGACGAAGGCAGTCGATGAAAAACGAGTGACCAACACATCGCAATTCGCGATCATCTCTTCCGCGCTTCCCGTCGTGAACACGATCGCGCTGGGCGCGAGCTTGGCGATTTCGCGAATGGCACGCTTGGCGTTTTCATTCGGGTGAAGCTTGAAGATGAGGGGTCGGCCGCCGGCGATCTCGACCGCTCTTCGGATGAACGCCTCGCGATCCTCGCCGCGAAACACCTCCCGCAGCGGCGACGTGCAAACCAGCACATAGTTCCTGTGGGGAAAGCTGTTGGTACGGTAACGTTGGCAGTCATCGAAATTGGGTATTCCCGTGACCACGATCTTTTCGGGGCGAGCGCCCTTTCGGATGAAGAACTCACGGTATCCTTCGCTGGCGACGCAGAAACACCGGTACGCGTCGCTGAGGCCGGTAGCCGCCGTGCCCGCCAACCAGAGAGGAAGAAAGCGGAATCGCATGACAAGATGAAACGCAAATGATTCCGGATCGGTAATGCCCTCCTGAACCAATACAATCTTGTTGTTCCGGATGTTCTTCTGAAGGTACACATCCGAGCAGGTAAGCACCAGATCGTAGGGCCCCTTCTTACCCTGGTAGTCGATGGCGAGGCCATGATCCTCCAAGTACCGCCGGCAGCGACTCACCAGCTTGTGGCCAATGATCGTGAACTCCATCAAACCCAGTCTTCGATAGATCTCGTCAATGCCGTCACAGTAGTAAGGCGAGAAGGCCTGCTCGTATTGGGTGAGTTGCAGGGAGATCTGGTGCATCTGCGTTGTCTGATTCATCGAGCCACAGATGAACAGAATCCGCTTTCGCATGATCGCCGTTGCACCGTTGCTTGAATCACATACCGGATCAGAGTGATGGACCGACACCGGCGACTGACTAACAGCACACCGAACGCGATGTGCTGTCAAGCCCCACGATCCCATCGGGTCACCAGGGCGCCTGCGGCAAAGACCGCTGCCGCGACTCCCCCGGTGATCGCGGCGCATCTCACCGCGGCCATGTTGTCAATGAATATCATGGATGCCCGGAGCCCCTCGTTCACGTAATACAGGGGAAGGATTCTGGCGAACTTCTGAAGGAATCCCGGCATCATCTCGACGGGGAAGAAGGTTCCTGAGAGGAACATCATCGGAAACAGGAAGGCGTTGGCCGCCGCGGCGGCGCTCTCGGCCTCTTTGGCGATGGGCGTGAGCATCATGCCGATGCCGACAAACACGAAGACCTCGAGCACCAGGTACACCGGGAGCCAGCCGTTGATCGATAGCCTGACGTCGAACACGGCATAGCTCACCAGCAGTATTGAAGTCGTAGAAATGACCGCAAGGACCAGTTGGTACAGAATGTTCGACAGCAGCCAGTCGGCACGGGTGATCGGGGTGGTGGCCAGTTTCCGGAGGATCCCTTTCTGTCGTAATTCGGCGTTTATGTTCAGCGCGCCGGACAGGCTCGACGTCATCACCGCCATCGCGATGATTCCAGGGACGAAGAACTCGATGAAGCGGTACTTCTTGTTAAGGATCGATTGCTCCGCCATCGTAATGAACGGCCGTGTTCCGGACATCCTCTGATTGGCGGCCGCCACCATGGAGTCTAAGAATTGTAATTTGGTCTTCACCGAAGTGGAGCTGGGGTCATAAATATACGTCAGGACGACCGAGGCGTCGCCATCCCGCTGTAAGAGCCTGCGTGCTTGCATTTCTCCAAAGCCGTGGGGAATGACAAGGACGAGATTCAGTTTGTGGTCCTTGGCGTATTGGATGGCTTGGGCGTCGGACGGAATTGGGATTGTCTTGAACACCCCGTTGACGGCCACGCTTTTTATCAGTTGCGCCGAAGAGGTGCTTTGGTCGAGGTCCTGCACGGGAAGGTCGAAGTTCATGTGTTCTGGCTTTGTGAAGATCGCGCCGAACACCAGCACCAAAATGACCGGGAACGCGACGGTGAAGAACATCGCGGACTTCTCGCGGCTGAAGCTTCTGAGCCTCACCACCAAATTGGCGGCGATGATGCGTGGAGTCATATGGCGCCTCCGTCCGCCGGGGCGCCCTCGCGGAGTTCCTCGCCCGTGAGGCTGAGGAAGACCTCTTCAAGGTTGGGCTTGCGGACGTCCAGGCCGGGCAGCGACATGCCGGCGGCCTTGATGGCGCTTAGTATCTCCCGGACGTCCTCGGTGTGCTTCACCCGGACCTTGATATTGTTGCGGTTGTCTTGGACCGGTTCGAAGCTCATTTTCCTTAACGTTTCCAAGGCATTTGCGTCCGCGGACTTGAGCGTGAGGCACATGTAGTCCGCGTTGCGCTCGATGAGTTCGTCCGGAGAGCCGGTCGCGACGATTTTTCCTTTGGAGATGATGGCCACGGTGTCTGCAAGAAGTTCCGCCTCTTCCATATAGTGCGTGGTGAGAAACACGACCTTCCCCTTGCTCTTCAAGCCCAGCAATACGTCCCAGACCGCACGCCTCGCGTGGGGATCGAGCCCTGTGGTCGGCTCGTCGAGAAACACCACCTCGGGGTCGTTCACCAGCGCGATGGCGATTCCGAGCCGCTGCTTCAAGCCCCCGGAGAGTTTCTTAAACTGCACATCGCTCTTGTCCTTGAGGTTCGCGAGGTTCATCAGGGCATCGACATCGGTGTTCTTGCAGCCGAACAGCCTTGAGTAGTATTGGATGCTTTCCCTGACCGTGATCCGGTCGAACGAGCTGAACCCCTGCGGGAGGACGCCGATGCGGGGAACGATGTCGCGCTTCTTTTTCGTGACATCCATCCCCAGGACGCTCACCCTTCCCGACGTGGGCGTGCGGATGGTCTCGATGATCTCGACGGTGGTGGTTTTGCCCGCGCCGTTGGGCCCGACGAATGCGAACACTTCGCCTTTTCTGACGGTGAACGAAACGTCGTTGACCGCGTGCAGGTCTCCGTAACGCTTCGTCAGTGCCTCGACCACAATGGCGTAATCATTGCTGTCGGTCATGGATTGCCAGATCATATCGATGGGGCGTTGGGGTCGTAACATCCCCGCGCACAGCCTCACCCATGGCGCGGATTCGAGAGGTGGATGAGTGGCGGCTCCCCATTGGGGTCGCCGGCGTAGATCGACCAGGGCAGGCGCTGAAAACGCCAACGATCCCGCCACGACGCCGGGTGAAGAATCGCAGATAAAGTCCAGCCCAAGCTGCGCCCAGCACCGTGCCGGCCAACAGGTCAACGGCCAAGTGCTGCTTGGTGGCCAGCGTGGAATAAAGGATGCTGAGGCACCAGCACCAATTCAGTCCTCGAATCAGACCACGATCGCCCAGTTGGCGTAGTAGTCGCCCCATACAGATGGCGGAGAAGACGGCAAAGGCCGCATGGAGGCTCGGAAAGACATTACGCGGCTCGTCAATCGCGACCAAGAGCCTGAAACCCGGATACTCTGCCACGTCAATGTTCGGCCGCGGGACGGACGTTGGCCAAAAGAAGAAGACCGCCAGTCCCACCATACCGAGTCCGCAGAGGGCTTTGCTGTAAGCGACAACTTCTCGCTTGTCGTTCAAGAGCCATGAACCTAACGGAACGTAGATCCAGAGAGTTATATACACGAGCAAGGTGTTAGGCCAGGAACCGACCAGTCGATCTATCGCGGTGATCGGCATCTCGGTCACAGGAAAAACGGGAAAGTAAAGAATGAGAAAGTAACCGGAAAAGAAACTGATCGTCATAACCACGGTCGCCATCAGCTTAAAACGCCAGTGCGCCTTCAGCCGTTCGCCGAGTTGGCGATACCAGGCTGTTTCTTGATTGCATTGGACCAGACTCATGCATCTCCCTCTGTTTCTCGTCGCGGCGGAGGCTTGCCCTTCCATCGGGTCAACCGCGCACACGGATGCGCGATCGGCGCGTGCGTCACTACAGCTTGGTCAGTTCGTCGGCTATGGCGCTGACGGTGTCGCGGATTTGTGCCTCGCTGTGATTGGTGGTGATGAAGAAGCGCAAGCGGGCGGAGTGCTCGGGCACGGCCGGGTGCAGAATCGGTTGGACGTTGATGCCGCGGTCGAACAGGGCGCGCGCCAGGCGGAGGCTCTTGACCGAGTTCCCGACGATCACCGGAATCACGGGCGTGCCCGCAGCCGAGCCGGTGTTCAGCCCGCGTTCTTTGGCCAGGTTCAGGAACAATGCCGCCAACTCGCGAAGCCGGGCCACGCGCTGCGGCTGAGCCTGTAGTACGGTCAGGGCCGCCAGCGCCGCCGCCGCGCTGGGCGGGGACATGCCCACGCTGTAAACGAATCCCGGGGCGGTGTACTTGAGGTACTCGACCAGCTCGGCCGACCCGGCGATGTACCCGCCGCAACTGGCCAGCGACTTGGAGAGCGTGCCCATCCACAGATCGACGTCGGTTCGGGCTATTCCCCAGTGCTCGCCGATGCCCCGGCCCGTCGGCCCCATGGTCCCCAGCGAGTGCGCCTCATCGACCAGCATCAGCGTCTTGTGTTTCTTCTTAAGTTCGACGAAGCGAGGAAGATCGGGGTAGTCGCCATCCATGCTGTACACACCCTCGATCGCGATCAGCACGCGGCGATAACGATGGCGAACTTCGGACAAGAGCGCGTCCATCGCCAGCCAGTCGTTATGGGCAAAGACGCGACGGGTCGCTCCGGAAAGCTGGGCGCCCTGGATGATCGAGTTGTGCGCCAGGACGTCGTGGACGATCAGGTCTTCCGGCCCCAGCAGGTGGCCGATGGTGGTGACGTTGGTGGCATGGCCGGAAACAAACACGATCGCGGCCGCGGTGCCCAGGAACGCGGCCAGGGCCTGCTCCAGATCGCGATGCACCTGCTTCTCGCCGCAGACCAGCCGACTCGCGCCCGCGCTGGTGCCGTAGCGATCGACCGCGGCCTTGGCCGCGGCGGCGACCTCCGCGTCATGGGCCATGCCGACGTAGTCGTAGACGCAGAAGTTGACCAGATCATGTCCCTCCATGCGCGCGACACTCCCGGAAAAAGTTCCGCCCTGGTCAACGCGGAAATACGGGTTATCGCCGGCCACAGCCCTCAGCATGCGTTCGTAACGCTTCAACTCATCGTACTCGGGGAATCGGACAAAATCGTAGTGTGCGGGCGGGATCTGGCCGGCGAGAGCGTCGAGTCTTGAATGATCGTTCAGGTGTTTCTGCACGGCGTGGGCCAGTTCGCCCAGGGTCTGCGCCGGGTTGAACTGGGTGTCGGGCAGGCGACAGGCGAAGGTCTTCTCCAACGTGGCGGCCAGTTCCACGCGCTGCAGCGAATCCAAGCCGAGGGCGGTGAGCGGCGTGTCGGGCGTCACCTCGGACAGAGCCGCGCCACCTATGGCGAGGGCGTGCTGGCAGACGGTGGCAAGAACGAAGGATTGTGGAAAGTGCGGCGCGGCATGCGCGATGGACAACGCCGCACCGCAGACGCCGGGGCTTCCGGGTGTGACGGCGGCGGTGGCACCGGTGCTCTCGACGGCCACACTGTGGTCTTCGGCCAAGGCTTTGAGTTCGCCGGCCACGAACGCCGTGCGGCAGGCGCGGCGCTGGACCTTGCCGCTGGAGGTTTTGGGAATCGTGCCGCAGCGCACCAGCATGATCGTATGCAGTGCCAGGCCATGCTCATCGAGCACCGCCTCGCGACACGCCTGCAGCACCCGCGTGAAATCCGTCTCCCCGTTGCGGGTGACCTCCTGCACCAGAACGAGGCGCTGGCCCCCGCGGTCGTCCACGGCAAAAGCCGCCCCGAAGCCGGCTTCCAGCAGCGGATGACTCTTGCGGGCCGTGGCCTCCAAGTCCTGGGGATGATGGTTCAGGCCGCGGACGATGAGCAGATCATCCTGTCGGCCGGTGACGTAGAGCTGGCCCTCGAGCACAAAACCCAAGTCTCCGGTCCGCAGGAACGGACCTTCACCCGTGTCGCTCAGATGGGCGTTGAAGGATTGTTGTGTCTGGTCGGGCTTGTGCCAGTACCCTTGGCCGACCGACGCTCCCGCAACCCAGATCTCACCCACGCGGCCGGGGGCGGCTTGGGTGCAAGTCTGTGGGTCGACGATCACCACGCGCAGATCGCCGACCGCCGCTCCGCACGACACCAATCGTCGAGCCTTGCTCGCATCGTCAGGCACGGACTCGACACAGTTCTCGGTCAGCGCCGTGTCGTGGAAGGCCCGGACGGTTAGACCGCGGCCCCGCTCGCTGCCGCTGACCATGAGCGTCGCTTCCGCCAGACCGTAGCAGGGATAAAAAGCGGCGGAGTTGAAGCCACAGGGCGCGAACGCGGCCGCAAAGCGTTCGAGCGTTTCGGGCTGAATGGGTTCGGCGCCGATGAAGGCCAGGCTCCAGCAGGAGAGGTCGAGCGTGGCACGCTGCTCGTCGGTGATCTTGCGAACACACAGGTCGTAGGCGAAGTTGGGCCCGCCGGAGATGGTTGCCCGGTATTTGCTGATGGCCGCAAGCCAGGCGATGGGTTGCTGGAGGAATGTGGCGGGCGCCATCAGCACGCTGGTGAGGCCGGCGAACATCGGCTCGAGGACGCCGCCCACCAGTCCCATGTCGTGGTACGTAGGCAGCCAGAACACGCCGGTGTCGCAGCCCATCCCGAACGCCTGGTAGATGGCGCGGGTGTTGTGAATCAGGTTGGCGTGGCTGAGCATGACGCCCTTGGGCTGGCTGGTCGAGCCCGAGGTGTACTGGAGCATGGCCAGCGTCTCGGGGGCGATGACAGGCATCTTCCATCGCTCGGCCCATGCGTCGGAGATTTCGTCGGCGGCGAGCCACGGGATCGGCGAGGCAGTTTCTGTCTGCCCACTTCCCAGTCCGGTCATGGCCTGGTACTGAGCCACGGCGGGGGCGGTGCTCAGGACAAGACGGGCCCCGGCGTCAGCGACGATAGCGCCAAAGCGATCGAGCGTCCGCCGGTGCGGCAGGTAAGTCGGAACCGCCGCGCAACCGGCGTACAGGCAGCCGAAGAACCCCGTGATGAAGTCGAGGCCATGTGGATAAGCCAGCAGCACGCGCTGCCCGGCAAGGCCCATGTCCTGCAAGCGAGCGGCGACGGCGCGAGCCCGTCGATCGAACTGTGCGTATGTCAGGACGGCATCATCGGACTGGCCGTCGAGCAAATAAACGAATGCCGGCTGATCCGGATGCTCCCTGGCGTGGTGACACAGCACGCCGATCAGATCGTCCGGAGGCTGTTGCAGACCGACCTGCACTTCTGCCTGAGGCGAGATGCTTTGCCTTCCATCAACCTCATCGCGGGGCTTCCTGGATGACCACGGTCTCAGCACCTGGCCTATCGTCCTTTGCTGAGGGAAGGCGCCGACCACCACCGACTCCTGGCTTTCCCTGGTCAAAACCCGCATGGTTGAGTCCCCTTTCTCAAGGCTTCTTGGCTCGTCCATACGCTTTCCAGATTTCCGCTGATAGGTTCTGGGCCAGTTGGAACACCTGCCGAAAAGCTCAGGAATCCCTTGAATTTTCAGCACTTTACCAAACTTCGGACGATTCGCAATTCATCTTCTACCGTCGTTTTTTCTCGCACAAAGACCGGGTCTCGCAAAGCCAAAACGGTAACAAAACGCTAGAGCATCCATTCGCAACATAGGTGGGCGGACTGGGAAGTTGCCGTGACATCAAATGGAATCAGAGTGATTGCTGACTTGACCCAGGGTAGCCATTCATAGGGAAGCCCAAGTCATTCGCCGATGATCCGGTCGTATTCGATTTTGCTGGACTTGGTTTTCCAAGGGCCAAGGTAAAAGCAGCGGCCGTCAATCGTGACGACGGCCTGGCCGCTTGCGCGATGCTTGCGATACGTCGGGTTGGAATGGGTGAGACGGGGTATGGCGGACACCTCCAAAGTGGGGCGCAAAACGGTAAATACCGGGTTGCGTTTTGGATTCTGTGCCGCACTGCCGACCGTCGGCAGGTATGTAACTCGAACATTCGGCGGGATTTACGTTGCATGGGCGATACAGGGCTCGAACCTGTGACCCCCAGCGTGTCATGCTGGTGCGCTAGCCAACTGCGCCAATCGCCCGCAGGCTTTGTATGTTATCCCCGGCGGCCGCGGGCTTCAAGTCAGATTGCGACACCACCGGGACGCGCAGGGCAAAACCCTTGGAACTGCTCCGGCTAAGTGCCCAGACGGGTGTACTCCAGAGCTGGCCCATACTCGCCGTCGGAGTGTGCGTGATCGCGCGATGAACCGGCCGACCAGGAGAACGCCGTCGCCAGCAGCTCGCTGCGGCTGTTGACGTTCAGGGCGCGATATAGATCCTTCACATAGGCGTGCACCGTATGCGGGCTGATGCTCAGCCGCCGCGCCGCCTGTTTCTCGCTGTGGCCCGACATCAGGCACGTCAACAAACGATCGAGGCGGGGCGGCAGAATCACGTTCTCGTGGGCGCACCCCGCAGTCTCGAGCACTGGATCGTACAACCAGTCCAGGCCGTCGTTCAAAAGATTGAACAAGTGCACGTCGCGGGTGCCGAAGCCGGGACCGTCGCCCGACGCTTGGTAGAGGGCCATCACCGCCAGCTCCCTCGATTCCGGGGCGGGACGGTAAACGGACCACAGAGAATCGTCCAATCTTTCGGCGGCGATCAGCGTCGTGTAAAAAGCCGAGGCATACCATTCGGCGTCATCCATGATTTGGCGGCGCGTCGCCGTCGCCAAGCGCGCACTTCGGGAGCGCAGGCGCGACAACAGGCCGTCGCCACGCCCGCCGCCCAGCAGTTGCGTGATGATTCCCCGTCTCATGGCCTGGCAGTGACCGGCGATGCCCTTGGCGCGGAAGGCGCATCCGCCGTCGATCTCGCGGCCGATGGCCAGCACGCCCAGGTGGGCACCGAAGATGTCGCAGGACCGCATCAGCAGATGGTCGCGACGCTGCGCGAAATTGTCGGGCAACGCGTGCAGTTCATTGATCGTGCGCACGATAAGTCGAAGATGATTGAGATGTGGGTTCACGGCGGCGGAGGCCTTGACGATTGTTTATGGGTTTCTTCATGAGGCGCGGGCGATGTTGCTCCGTGATTAGGGGAGCGTTGTTGTTGCGTGAAAGTTTGATGTGCATCGCCGCATCGCCGCAAGGCGATTCATGGCGTCCCGAGCTCTTAAACGAACCCAAACCAAACCGGCGGCATCTGAATAGGAATGATTCTTTTCCCGCCGCAAATCCGTACTGTCGCGGCGACCGACGATTCCAATTTGGGACGGGGCTTGTGGCGAAGGGACGCACCAGAATGATTCCATCCGCCGGCGCAACGGACGCGGTTCCGCCCGGCGCCGCGCCCGCCGGCCACAATCCCTCGCAAGCCAAGTCGATGATCGTGGGCCAGATCACGGTGTGGCGCGAACGCTATTGCGTCAGCATCGGAATGCGAACCGTCTACCTCCCCGCCGCCCAGTTCCGCCTGCTATTGCGGCTGGCCTCACATCCATTTCGCACCTTCAGCGCGCAGGATCTTCATGATCCGCAGGACTCAAAAGATTCCGGGGATCCCAAGAAAGCAATCACGTGCAAGGTGTTCAAGTTGCGCCGCAAACTAGGCAGCGGGGCCCGGCAGCTCCAAACCGTCCGCGGCGTCGGATATCGCCTCATCGAGTAACGATTCGCAAGCCACCGCGCCGGGAGCGCCGTTTCTTCAAACGTTACAGAAGTACGCCGTTGGCTCCTCCGGTGCCCAGTCCGTAGAGCGCGGTGAAGACGGTGGCGTCGGTGTCGTCCACCTTGCCGTCGCCGTTGGTGTCGCCGTTGGCAAAGGAATTGTTGGTGGAGACGCCCCCGTCGTAGAGCGCGGCCATGATCGTGGCGTCGTCGTCGCCAACCTGACCTTCCAGGGTGAAGTCGCCGTTGTAGGTGTACTTGACGAGGATGTCGTTGCCGTTGGCCGCCAGGGGCTCGCTGAAGCTGCCGACGGTCCAGGAGGCGTATTGACCCAGGGGCAGATCGCCGTTGCGCACCACGCCTAGGACGGTTTGCTCGAAGCCCTGGGCGAGGTCGTTAGCCGCGGCGGTGGAGGAGGTCAGGCCCTTGCCGTCCCAGGTTCCATCCGCGGGCCCGCCGGGAGCGACGTTGCGGCCTTCGGCGGCGGCGGCCTGCACGGCGGCCAGGCTGCCGTTGTGAACGACCAGGTCGTTGTCCATCTGGTCCAGCTTGCTGGTGGAGGAAATCAAGAAGGTTGGCGCCGGGCCGTTCACGGTCCCGATCACCAGGACGTTGTGGTTGGTGTGTGATCGGAAGGCGCCCACGGAGGCGATCGTGGCCACCGCGCCGTTGGTGAGGGTCAGGCCGGCCAGGTGCTGCGTGGTATTGAACAGGACCGAAGCGCCCGAGCCGTTGACCGTGAGGTTCACCATGGGATCCGTAAGATCGGTGGAGGAATCCGCGGTGAAGGTCAGCGAGCCGCTGGTGAGGTTGAGAGCGCCCGTGGTGCTGTTCCACGTGTACACCGCGCCGGCAGACGGCGTGATGTAGGGCGGAAGGGCGGCGACATTCAAGGTCAACGGCGCATAACCAATGTAGGGCGTCGGACTGTTTTCGGTGGTGTTGCTGACGAACACGATGGAGCCGCCGCCATTGAACTTGAATGCGCCGCTGCCGCCGCCAAACGAGCCGGTTACCTGTGAGGAACCGCCGGCCGGCGCCGAAACGCTGACGACGAACGAGCCGGTTTCGATCACCACGGGCGACGTCGCGCCGGCGTACACGCCGTTTGAGCCGATCGGTCGCACGCCGGCCAGTTCGTTATTGGTTCCACCGCTCAGACCGCTCACGGTCCCGCTCTTGGCGCCGGTTCCGCTCTGGAATCCGCTCTGTAGCGCCGCGTCTCCGTTGAAGCTGATCTGGACCGGATTGCTCCCCGCATCGAGCAGATTGTACGAGAGGCTGCTGATTCCGTCGGTGCCCGGCACAAGGCTGGTGATCGTTTTGCCCAAGTAGCCGTTGGTCGTGCCGATGGGGGCCAGTTCCCCCTCGACCTCGTAGTAAATGGTTTGGCCTGGGGCCACGGTCAGGTTGTTTGAATAGGTTCCCGCGGCGCCCGTCGCACTGGCCAGGATCTGAAGGTCCACCAGCGGCCCAGAGGCCGTGACGCTCTGTGTGACGTTCAGCGTCGTGGAAACCGGTGTGCTGCTGGTGTTGTAAGTGCCGTCGGTGGCCACCGCATAATAGGTATATGTGCCGGGGGCAAAACCTGTGGTGGAAACGTTCGACAGCGTCCACGTTGTCCCGTTTGCAGTGCCTGAGCCCTCAAGCGTGTCGGAGCCGATCTGCAATCCGGGCGTGCCATTGCTTTCAAGGTAGAAATTGACGGCGCTGACGGTGCCGCCGGTCTCGGTGACGTTATTGGCGGTGAGCGTGATGGCCACGCTGGCGGTCACGGATGAGGGACTGGCGGTGATGGAACCGATGCTGGGCACGGGAAGGGTGCCGCTGACCGTATCGGTGTAATCCGCCACGAGCGGCAGGTGATCGCTGACCTGGCCCAGGTCCGTCAGCACCGTCGCGCGGTTCGGCAGATTCGCCAGGGCGGTCGACGAGCCGGTGATCGTGCCGCCCAGCGGCGTTTTGCCGTCGTTGCCGAAGGGGTGATAGGAGCCGCTAACGTATTCCAGGCCGTTGGGATCGCTCAGAACATTTTGCGTGACCAGTTGAAAATCCAACCTGCTGGCCAAGGAAGAGGTGAATTCGGTCATGGTGCCGACCGGGCAGCCGGCACCGTCGAAACTGCCCGGGCTGTTGATCGGATCGAACGCCTGGCCCTGGCCCGCAGCCAGCATCGTCTGGTAGGAAGCCTCCGTGCTGGCGTCGATGTTGTAATCGCCGACGTACAGGACCCGGGCGTTGGCGGGCAGGTTGTTGAGCTCGTCGGCGCGGATGGCCTGCGCTTCGATATTCCGCCGGGTGGCGTTCGTGGGGCTGCCGCTGTTGGCGTCTCCGGATTTGTAATGGTCGACGTAGACGTAAAACACGTCGGCCGAGGTCCCGTTGACCGGTTCAAATTCATAGCGCACGGGCTGGCGGGGGAAGCCGCTTCCGCTGGGAGTCCCGATGCCCACCGATGCCAGCAGCGTCAGGGTGTGCGTGTTGTAAATGAGGGCGTTGGGTCCGTTGCCGTCGCCTGGGCCGGCGGCATCCTCGGTGGCTTGGTACGTGCTGTAGGCGTAAGTTCCCGCCCCGTAATGGGCGTTGAGTTGAGTGACGATCGGGGCGACGGTGGTGGTGTTGCTGGTGGTTTCCTCCAGGGCCAGGATGTCGATCGGGCGGGTCAATCCGTTGACCTGCTCGCTGCCGATGCCTTCCAGGACGGTTTCCATCGCCGGCTGCGGGGCGGTGGTGGCGCCGTTGATGTCAGCCGCGATGTTGTAGCAGACGACGCGAAGGTCCGTGATGGCGCTGAGCAATTGCCGCTGCTCCAACGGCTCCATGATCGAGCGGCGGATTTTTCCTTCCCGTCGCTTTGACTGGCGGGTCCACCATTTCATGGATACGTCTCCTTTAGCAGGGGTGGTATCGGGCGGGATGGACAAATAGAACCAGACGACAGGCGGCTCCAAGAGCCGCCTGCCGTCCGGTTAAGTTTGCGGGCCTCCGTTCCGCATCGGACGTGCCGAGAACTTAGAGGGCACGACGACGACGCATCGCCAAAACCAAGCCGCCGATGCCCAGCAGGGTCATCGAGGCCGGTTCGGGCACGGCCGCGGTGGTCAACGTCAGCGAGTTCAGGCCGAAGTAGGGGTTTGCGCTGCCTTCGGTCGTGGCACTGGTAAACACCACCGTACCGCTGTTGATCTTGATTGCCCCCGCGGAGGTGCCGGTGCCGGCCCAGAACTCGGTCACCTGCGAGGTGCTGCTCGCCGGCGCCGTATTGACGACGAAGGAACCGGTTTCAATGACAATAGGGGCGGGTGTGTTGGCGGCAGACACGCCCACATATACACCGTTACTTTGGATGGGGCGGATCTCGTACATTTCGTTGTTGGTGCCGCCGCCCACGCTCGTCGGCGTGCCGGCGCTGGCGCCCGTTCCGTTTTGGAAGCCGCCCGACTGCGCTGCATCGCTGTTGAAGCTGATCTGGATGGGGTTGGTCCCCGCATCCAGCAGGTTGTCCCACAGACTGCTCATCCCGTCGGTAGTCGCCAGGCTGCTGATTGTCTTGTTCGGGGTGGCGTAGCCGTTGGTCGTGCCGACCGGCGCCATCTCGGCGACCACCTCGTAATAGATCTTCTCCCCGGCGGTGACGCTCAGGCTGCCGGTATAGCCGCTGCCGTTTGTCGTGCTTCCGAGGATCGACAGATTGACCAGCGGGTCGGCCATTGCCAAGCCGCCTGGCAAAACTGCCGCCAGGGCCGCTCCGATGAGAAATTTGGTCCAATGAATCTTCATGATGGCAAAGTCTCCTTTCCTGTTGTTAGTTCCATTCGATGTCAAAAGTTCCTTCAGTGGCGCTCCCGGCCATCAGGCCGGGAGCGCCGTTTCTTCAAACGTTACAGAAGCACGCCGTTGGCTCCTCCGGTGCCCAGTCCGTAGAGCGCGGTGAAGACGGTGGCGTCGGTGTCGTCCACCTTGCCGTCGCCGTTGGTGTCGCCGTTGGCAAAGGAATTGTTGGTGGAGACGCCCCCGT